>ENA-ORBV01008282-ORBV01008282.1-microbial-mat-metagenome-genome-assembly--contig:-NODE-8282-length-17522-cov-4.547492_pt1 | contig 17522 bp, 14 predicted proteins | sample MGYA00237777_ERZ505514 | MGnify/ENA primary metagenome ERZ505514 (study PRJEB26160, sample SAMN06269048) | microbial mat metagenome | isolation source: Oligotrophic lake microbial mat | place...
GTCTCGTGGGCTCGGAGATGTGTATAAGAGACAGCATCCACAGCGGCCCCCCAGTGGAGACAAAATGATCCGGGTCATTTTCTGGATCATTCACATTGGCATGATGCTGCATGTGCACCCGCGTGAAAACAGGAAAGGCAAACCCCAACATGAGGGCGCTGCCATGCCCCAAAATTGCATTAAAAATTTTATTTCGGTGCGCCACATTGTGAGACGCATCGTGAATTACGGTACCCACGAGGTGAAGAGCCACCACGTTGATCACAAAGCATGCCCAGTCAACCCAGTGCCACTGCCAATAACCCAGGGTAGACACGACGACCATCCCTACCGCCAACAAAAACATCAGCAGCGTAGGATTAACGTCACCCGGTGGACCCAGAAGTTCCCTTGGTACAGTTGCTGCTGTCAGGGGCCTTATTGCCTCCGACATGTATATCCACTCCTCTTTAACCTTCCTTGCGTAGTATAAGCTACGTAGGATTAAGAATGAAGTTTTGTGAAATCAGCTCATCTAATTTATGACGGCATCCACCATCGTCTTACTTAATGGATGGCTGATCTGCCCAGCAGGTGAGACGGATAAATGTGAGAGTAAATGTGCTTTTTCTGGAAAAAAGGCTCGTTAAAAAAACACCCCCAGCCGCGAAACTGGGGGTGGTTGAATCAGGGTGCATCTACCACTGCACTATACGGATCTCGGTAGAGAACATCAGGAAGAAAGCGGTAGAGAGCGGGCAGGACGCGCCACTCACTCTAGAGATCCCTTAGCAGCAAGGGTTTAAACCCATGCTTTAGAGATGCCTGACCAATCACATCCATTTTCTCTAGAGAGATTTGGTTGCGTCCCCAAGAAAAATTGGTATGCAGCTTTTCGAACTCTAGCAGCATGGCCTCAGCAAAGCAGGCAAATAACTGACGAGCTGGCACGTCCATGTTGACGATTTCCATAGCTCGCCAGTCAATATCAAGAGCGTGTTCTACAATCCCACCGTTTAAAACATAAACGCTAGGATGCTTAACTTTGGTTCCCATATTCTTGGGATAGCCGCCGTCAATTAACAGGCAGGGCTGTTTGAGCATGGCAGGATCAATCTCAACCCCCTTAGGCATACTGGCAACCCAAACCACAATATCGGCCTGGGGCAGTGCCTCTTCCAGGGGCAGGATCTTACCCCGGCCCAGATCATCTTGGAGGTTTTGCAATCGCTCCTGGTTACGGGCAATGAGGAGCAGTTCTTTCACGTCGGCACGAGCATCGAGCCAGCGGCAGACAGCACTACCGATATCTCCAGTAGCGCCACAAACGGCTACAGTGGCATCTGAGAGATTAATCCCCAGCTGTTGAGATGCCTGTTCAACTTGGCGGCAGATAATATAGGCCGTGTGGGTGTTACCAGTGGTAAAACGGGCAAAGTCGAGGTTAACATCTCGAACTTTTTCGATCTGCTGGAGATTAAAGGTTTCAAAGATGATCGAAGAGAAGCCACCGAGTGCTGTGATGTTAAGGCCATGTTTTTGGGCTAGCGCCATGGCATTCATGATTTTACGAGTCGCCGCCTTGATTCGTCGGGTGGCCAGCATTTCTGGCAAAAAACAAGAATCAATATAGCGACCTTCGATTTCTTGACCCGTAACGCTACGGACTTTGAGGCTGTCTATCAGCTGTGGCGGCGCACTACACCAAAAATCTAACCCCTGATCGGCATATTCTGGGTAACCCAGGTCGTGAGCAACAGATTGAGCATGTTCTAGACTTGTGAGATGACCAATTAACCCAAACATTGATGAAACCAGATAAGCCTGCGGTTCAGGCGGAAAAATCTCCCCAGTGAGCAGGAGTCAACGTCTTTTAAAAGACTACACAAAAATCAATGACCTAACGCACTGACTCGAGCAAAATATAAAGCCGCAAAACCCAGGCTGTAGGTCTATCATTAGCCCGCGCCAGGGATTCAGGATCTTATTTTTGATTGAGGCGATCGCCATCAGGCACCAAGTCTAGCCTCCTTAGTCTACCCAATATTGAGACCAACCCGCATGAGTCCGCTTAATTTAGTCGTGGACGCTTTAAACAGCATGTGCGATGAAAGCCCGTCTGAGGGTGACTTTCATCGCACATGGGTTATTCGATCTGAGGTTTAGGGACTTTACTTTTTGCAAAGATAGAGCCTCTAATCCTAGATTAGGACAGTAATCAATGGGGATGGCTGCTAGATGAATTTTAGGCAAGACCCCAGAAGTGAAGGACTCCGTTGTGGGCCAGCAGTTCTGTAGCAATGGCAGCCACAAACCCAATCATGGCCAGACGGCCGTTCCAGACCTCAGCTTGAGGGGTAAAGCCCCAGCGCCAAGCGTTGCGATCTTGAGCGGTGGTTACAGGAGTCGTGGTAGAAGTCGTTGTAAAGTTTGACATAGTGGTGCTCCGATGAGGTTATAGGGCAGAGAAATTCATGGATAGGAATCTGAGTCAACCAGGCGCGACCGCCTCGCTGATGTGACTTAGATGGATGTGACTTAGATGCAACGTACCAACGATTTGCTAGGGGAACAGGATTGCTTTTACTGACCTGTACGCCGCTATGCAAATCGCGTTATGTAAACCAAAGTAACAATCTGTTACGGCGAAGTCCTTGTACTTTTGGAGGATTGTGCCGTCACCCTTTAGACCCAGTTAGCCAATCTCATTGATTGACAGATTAGGCTGAAGTTTGGAGCAATCGTCCCCTAAACCACTCGGTTCTGGCGAATGCATTCGCAGTACCAGTTAAAGCTGGCTTTGGGGATGCGAGCTTGGGTGGGGTAGTCAATGTAGGTCAGGCCAAACCGACGCGTGTAGCCCCAAGCCCATTCAAAATTGTCTAACAGGCTCCAGAGAAAATAGCCGTGGAGCGGGTACCCTTCTTGAACAGCACGGTGAGCTGCTTTGAGGTGCTGTCGCAGATAAAAGATGCGACAGCAATCGATTACCTCGCCCGCTGGAGTGAGGATATCTTCGGACGCACAGCCGTTTTCACTGATAAATAGCGGCAGGTTGCCTCGGCCTAGGGTTTCGCTCACATGGCGGATGCCCCAATAGAGAGCTGTGGGTACTACCCACAGCCAGGGCATATTCAAGCGCGGGTAGCTGGCCGATAGCGGCAGCACCTCAAACCCTTGGGCATTGTCGGCAGCGCGCACATAGTTGCCCGTATAGACGTTGAAGCCCAGGGCATCTAATGGCTGAAAGATTGTGTTGAGGTCATCCGCGTGGATGTCGGGCGCATCGGCACCAAGCTGCTCTAGCAACACAGGGCTGTAGGCTCCAGTTAGAGCCGGGAAGATAATGCCGCCATTGGTACCTAGGGTATGAAAGGCACGTTTGGCGGCGGCAATGTGATCGGGTGATTCGGCAATGGGGACTGGCACGCTGAAGTTGTCTACCAAGGCGATGGAGCAAGGTGTGGCAGAGGCGGCACGGATGGCTTGACAGGCCAACCCGTGCGCCAGCAGCGCGTGGTGAGAGGTCTGCCAGACTTCTTTTTGGCTGCGTACCACGGTGCCGGGTGCGTGGGGCGGCACTTTACCGACGCCGTAGCCTAGATGCGTGAAGCAAACAATTTCGTTGATCGTCATCCAATGAGTGATGCGATCGCCCAGCCGACTGACCACCGCCGTCGCATAATCGGCAAAATCCTGCGCCATTTCCCGACTGCGCCAAGACCCATACAAATCTTCTAGCGCCTGCGGACTGTCCCAGTGAAACAAGGTGGCATGGGGCGTAATGCCGTGATCTCGCAGGCAATCGACCAGCCGCCGATAAAAATCGATCCCCGCTTCGTTTACTTGGCCGCGCCCGTCGGGCATAATTCGCGACCAGGCAAGACTGAATCGATAGTGCTTGATCCCCAACCGCGCCATCAGCGCCACATCCTCGACGTAGCGGTGGTAGTGGTCACAGGCGATCGCCCCCGTATCGTCATTGAGCACGCGTCCGGGCAAGTCGGTAAAGGTATCCCAGACGCTGGGCGTCCGGCCATCTTCATCGATCGCCCCTTCAATTTGATAGGCCGCCGTTGCTGCCCCCCACATAAACGTGTCAGGAAATTGGTAGCTTGCCGTTGGGGAACGTGCTATCGGGTCGCTTGCCATGTGGTTGCCTCACTTATCTAACCGCCGCATCAAGTAGGCCACGCCAAAATCCCCATTCGGATGTTTTTCTAATTGCTCTGCTAATTCAAAAATCTGTTGCGCTAGGTCGGAGCCAAGTTTGTCAATTAAGGCCAGCCGTTCACGCGTGGTAAACTCTCGCTCTCTCATCCGGCTTTGCCAATCGCTAGAAAATAGCTGATCGATCATGGTATGCAGCCCCAGCCCTGCTAACACCTCCCATTCGCCGCGATCGCACCACATCCCGCCACATTGCGGACAGCGCTCTACATAGAACGGATTGGCCGACCCAACCCGTGCCCGCGACAAAAACCCGCGACAGTTGGGGCATAGCGCCGTTCTAGAATCGAGCAGCGACGGGGTATAGGGCAGATCGGCCTGCACAGCAGGTGTGTTGGCAGCAGGCTGCTGCTGCTGCTGCTGCTGCTGCTGCTGCTGCTGCTGCCAACTGGTATAGTCTTCGACTGGCAACCAGTTGCCCGCGCAGCTGGGGCAGTGTTTAACCGCCAAACCTCCCGGCAACACATGGTCACTTAACTCGATCCCCCGCTCTTTGGGACATTCCACAATCCAATCTCTCCTGGTGCTTTCACACTGCTATTTTGAACCTGTTTTGGCACAGATTGGCATCGCCTAAGCCAATTCTGCCCCGCCCTGGTCTGGATCGACGTCATCTACGTCCAAATCAGTGGCCAAAATTTCAGTGGCCAAAATTGCCTCACAGTAGCGCAGCAGCAGATCGAGGCGATCGCCTATCTGCTGTCGTCTCTGCTGGCTGGTTTCAGGCTGGCGAGCCGTTTTCAAAAACATCGTATCCATCGCCAGCAGTCGCAGCTGTTTGCTGATTTCGGTTTGAATCGACTGGAGCCGGAGGGCGATCGCCTCATCCATCTCGGCCCAGGGCAGTGCCAAAATCTGCGGTTGAAACTGCTGAGTCATCGCCGCCACCGCTGCCATTAAAGCGTCCGCAGACGTTATCCCAGACGCCATACCAGACGCCATGGCTGCCGTGCTGCCCATACATGCGCCTGCCTGCTGCGGCTGGGTTCCTTTGCTTTCACTACTGTGATCCCCGTCTCTCAATTCGGCGGCAATCCTGATCTGCTCTAGAGCCTGCCGCAGTCTCTCATAGTGCTGTCGATGCTCACTTGGCACCATAGATACACCTAAATTGTGTCAACGTTTCGTTGCTTGGCTAAACAAATGTAAAGAAGTCTGTATATAGTAGTAGAACAACGGCACCCTTAGTGTTCATGCTCCGGGTAAGTTATTAATTTAACTCGCACTGAGCGACCATCTAAGTCTATCTGCTGATCCGAATTTTCTAGTTTGCTGCGAAAGCGGGAATCGAAAGCACCCTTGAGGACTTCCCAAACGTTGCCCTTAGCAGTTTAATAACTTAATCCAGATTGAGCATTGACGGAGGCAGGTAGACTGCTTCCCATCTTGGTATCTAAAAAAGGTGTGAAAAGGTGTGAAACCAGCCCGCTAACAACAGTCCAAATCCTTCGCTATATCTAACTTTTAATCCCTTTACATGATCTCTCAGTCAAGCGTTTACGCGCTAGAGGCCGAATCGATCAACTAGGTTCTTCAAACGTTTATTTTATCTACTTAAAGCATTCTCATGGCTTTGCTTTCATCTCATTTTCTTCTGTTCTAACTCTCTCTATTTTCTAACTTTCTCCTTTTAAGGAGGTGCCATATGGACACGCCCACCTTGACTCTCCCGACAGACATTGTCTTACCAGACTGGCTGGAGCAGTGCCTGCTATCTCATCCCTCTACGATCACAGGCGACGGTGCAGAACAGACTCGTGCTGATGCGACGTTAGTCTGTCGGGCGTTTGATTTTGCGTATCGGCTGCACGAAGGCCAATTGCGCGCTTCGGGAGAACCATATATTGCTCACCCCGTTGCTGTTGCCGGCTTGCTACGAGACCTAGGCGGCAGTGGTGCCATGATTGCGGCGGGTTTTTTGCATGACATCGTAGAAGATACTGATATCACGCTAGAAGACCTAGAACGGGAGTTTGGCGCGGAGGTAAGCCGTTTGGTAGAAGGGGTAACCAAACTTTCAAAGTTTAATTTCTCTAGCAAAACTGAGCGTCAGGCCGAAAATTTTCGCCGCATGTTTATCGCGATGGCGCAAGATATTCGCGTCATTATTGTGAAGCTGGCCGATCGGCTGCACAATATGCGAACCCTAGAGCACCTGTCTGATGAGAGGCGTCGCCGCATTGCCCAAGAAACGCGTGAGATTTTTGCCCCCTTGGCCAATCGCTTAGGAATTGGGCGCTTTAAGTGGGAACTGGAAGACTTAGCCTTTAAGTATCTAGAACCAGATGCCTACCGCGATATGCAACAGCTGGTGATGGAAAAGCGCGCTGACCGCGAGGCGGTCTTGGATCGGGCGATCGCCCAAGTGCGTGACGAGCTAGAGAAAATCAACGTCCACTGTTTTGAGATTAGCGGTCGTCCCAAGCACCTCTATGGCATTTATGAAAAAATGCAGCGGCAGCAAAAAGAATTCCACGAAATCTTTGACGTAGCTGCCGTTCGCATCATTGTGGAAAGCAACGACGAGTGCTACCGCAGCCTTGCTGTTGTGCATCACCTCTTCCGCCCCATTCCTGGCCGATTCAAAGACTACATTGGTTTGCCCAAACCCAATCGCTACCAGTCGCTGCACACGGTTGTGATTGGCAACACGGGTCGCCCAGTCGAAGTGCAAATCCGCACGGTAGAAATGCACCACATTGCCGAATATGGCATAGCCGCCCACTGGAAGTACAAAGAATCCGGCGGCTCTAGCGGCAAAATGACCACAGACGACGAAAAATTTACCTGGCTGCGGCAACTCTTAGACTGGCAAAGCGAACTCAAGGACGCCCAAGAATATTTGGAAAGCGTTCGTACCAATTTATTTGATGACGATGTCTATGTCTTTACACCCAATGGAGACGTTATTCCTCTGACGCAAGGAGCCACCCCCGTGGACTTTGCGTACCGCATCCACACCGAAGTTGGCAACCACTGCGCGGGCGGCAAAGTTAATGGGCGGATGGTGCCGCTCGACACGCCTCTGCGCAATGGCGACATTGTGGAAATCATTCGGCAAAAAAATTCTCACCCCAGTCTGGACTGGCTAAATTTCACCGTCACAACCGGCGCGCGCAACCGCATTCGTCAATGGTATAAGCGCTCAAACCGTGAGCAAAACCTCCAGCGGGGGCGCGAGATGCTAGAGCGAGAGCTAGGTAAAAAGGGCTTTGAGGCGCTGCTCAAATCGGAAACGATGCACACCACCGCCCAGCGCTGTAATTATCACAGTGCTGAAGATCTCTTAGCGGCGGTCGGGTATGGCGAAGTGACGCTCAATTTGGTGCTCAATCGTCTGCGCGATGCGATCAAAGCCCAACAGCCGATCGCCCCGGCGGCGGCCAAAGACGAGCTATCGACGCTGCTGCCGTCGATTCCAGCGGTAGCGCCGACTCCTCGCGCTACACCAAAGGGACAAGGTTGCCCCATCCACGGCGTTGAAGGGTTGCTCTACCATTTGGCTGGATGCTGTAATCCAATTCCTGGCGAACCCATTATTGGCATTGTCACCCAAGCCAGTCGCGGCATTTCTATTCACCGTCAGGGCTGCGCCAATACCGATAATATCCCCGGCGATCGCCTGATCCCAGTGAGTTGGAATGCTACAGACAGCCACAGCACCAGACCTCTAACCTACCCAGTCCAAGTACAAATTGAAGTGATTGATCGCGTCGGTGTGCTGAAAGACATTCTCTCTCGACTGAGCGACCACAATATTAATGTTCGCAGTGCTCAGGTTAAAACATTCCCAGCCCAAACTGCCGTCATCGACCTCGGCATAGACATTCGCGATCACGAGCAGCTGGATCGAACCTTTGCCCAAATCCGCAAAATGAGCGATATCATTCAGCTGCACCGGGTCAGCCAGGTAGACAGCTAGACACCAGAATACCAGCGTAGAAATTCACAAACAAACAGATGCGCCCTACTAGAGAGCGCACCTGTTCATTGAGCCTGCAATTTAATGGAAGCGCTTCCGGCGCTGTTTGCGCTTGGCGATCGCCTTGCGCTTTTGCTTTTCAAGCGGTGTCTCAAAGTGTCTATATTTCCTCATGTCGGGGAAAATTCCCGCCTGAGACACTTTGCGCTTGAAGCGGCGCAGTGCTGACTCGATACCCTCATTTTCACCAAGAATTACTTGGGTCATCCTAGTTCCTCACAATTGGACTTCAATCACAGCATTCCGAAAATCAGTTCATGGACTCGGCGGTAAAAAACGAGTCTGCCCACACCGCCTCACCAAACTCTGGAAATTTGACTTAAATAAATACTTTAGCCAGCCTTCGATCACCGCACCTTCCGGCCATGAGGCTGTGCATGCAGCATAGCAGGCATGAATCTTCCCTTCTCCTATGTCTGTCAGCAACTTTTCTTGGCTATCGCTTAACCAGTATTAATAGGGGGCAGACTCCTTGTCTACCCCCCCAAGGCTTCTAGAGAGACACACTAGCGTTGAGGTCGATTAACGGGAGAAGTTTCCGCCACCGTTGCCCCAGCTACCACCACCTCTGGAAGAACCACCACGCTCTTCACGAGGTTTTGCCTTGTTTACTTTCAGGTCACGACCCATCCACTCAGCTCCGTCCAATGCTTCAATGGCAGCAGCTTCTTCGGCTTCGGTGCTCATTTCCACAAAGCCAAAGCCGCGAAAGCGACCTGTTTCACGATCGGTAGGCAATTGGACACGCTTAACGGTACCATACTCGGTAAAAATTTGAGAAATATCCTCTTGCGTTGCTTCAAAGGATAAATTGCCGACGTAAATGGACATAGAAGAAGTCTCCGAAGGTCAAAAAGTGTAGAGAGTTAAATCCGGAGAGTCGTTTATCAAACGAAATACACAACCGAAATCAATCCTAGTTCAGATTAACACAATTCCGAAAGACGTCGATACTGTGCCCGATGTAGATGCTGGATGGTTTGATGCGTAACCTCTCTATGGATGTAATCAGGAGTCACAATACTGGAGGTTCAAAGGCTAATTTTTTTCAAATGTGTCAAATGTGTCAGGAGAAATATTGAAGGCCAGATATCTGCTTTGGATAAAGATATAAATATTCTGGATAGAGATATAAATATACATGAAGATCTGAAAATAACGCCCAATCACAAAAGATCGGCTTCCCCTGACACCCACAATTGACTATGCTAAATCCATCTATATCGGGCTAAATGCCTGCGCATTGACACATTTTTTGACTGTTTGATGACAAATCCGTTTCTGAGTTTGATCTACGAACCTGCGTTTGAAACATTGGGGGATGATTATTCTGACCCGGTGTTGGCAGCAGAGTTTCCTCAACACACGCTAAGGTTTCGCAATGACAGGCTGCTGCCCACGCTAGGACTCGATCCCGCCTTGGTCAGCGATGCAGACTTTATTCAGGCTTTTGGCAAATTTTCCGGTCGGGTGCCGCTGTTGGCCATGGGCTACCACGGCTACCAGTTTGGTGAATACAATCCGGCATTGGGCGATGGCAGAGGTTTTCTCTATGGTCAAGTGCGAGGAGTCGATGGTGAACTGTATGATTTTGGCACGAAGGGATCGGGACCTACGCCTTACTCTAGAGGCGGGGATGGACGGCTGACTCTGAAGGGGGGAGTGCGTGAAGTGCTGGCAGCAGAGATGTTGGCGGTATTGGGTGTGCGCACGTCTCGCTGTCTCAGCCTGATTGAAACGGGGGAAGGGCTGTGGCGCGGCGATGAACCGTCGCCGACGCGCTCATCGGTGATGGTGCGGATGCAGCGATCGCACATCCGGTTTGGCACCTTTGAACGGCTACACTACCTCAAACGCCCCGATCTAACTCGACTACTGCTAGATCACACGATTGACACCTATTACCCGCATCTGGCCACAGATCGCGATCGCGATGCGCGCTTTTATGCGGAACTGGTGCAGCGTGTTGCCGAGCTAGCGGCTCAGTGGATGTCTGTGGGGTTTTGTCATGCCGTGCTCAATACCGACAACATGTCGATTACGGGCGAAAGTTTCGACTATGGACCCTATGCCTTAATCGATCGCTATGATCCGCAATTTACCGCAGCCTACTTTGATTATGCAGGGCGCTATTGCTACGCCAATCAACCCGCGATTTGCTACGAAAATCTGGCTCGGCTGCAAATTCCTCTCAGCGCTGTGATTAGTGGGGCAGAGCTGACTGCCGGGTTGGAGCGCTTTGAAGCGCATTATCTGGCTACCTATCGTCAGCGCATGATGCATCGACTGGGCTTTGACACCCTCAATGCGACCCAAGCAGAGGAGTTGCTGAAGCTAACGATCCAGTTTTTGCAATCGACCCAAATTGGCTATCACGACTTTTTCCTGGCGCTGCGGCAGCAGTTCGCGGCTAGCTGGCGTACAGATATTGACAAAATTTTCGTTGAGTCAATTTCGCCAAAGGCGATCGCCCTCGAAAGTTCCTTCAAACTGTGGCGGCAGGCTTACCACACGGCTCTCAATTCCTGCCCCGAAGCAGAGATGGCGTCCGTGGCCAAGCGTTTGAGCCATCACAACCCAAATATTGTGATCCTGCGCCCCGAAATTGAAGCAATTTGGGAACCGATCACCGTGGAGAACAACTGGGAGCCGTTTTATGCCTTGTTGCAGCAGATTTGGGGATCGGTGGTTTAAAAGCTAATGGGCATCAACTGCTCTAATTCTAGATTTGATGCCACCTTGGTTAGGTCAGCCAGATTAGTTGGGTCGGGCAGATGGGGGATTAGACCCAGCACGGGTACTTGGGTCAGCGATTGAATCAAGTTGGCAGGTGCCCAGTCCTTGACGTCTTGTTTGGTGCACGGCACTACACAATTCAACACAATCCCCTTGATGTGAACCCGCGCCTGTCGAGCCAGCGCGATGTTGGCCACTGCTTGCCCGATCGCCCCTAGCTTCACAGGCACCACCAGCACCAGTGGAATCTGCCAATCCCACGCCAAATCTGCCACGGTGCTCTCGTAGGTGACGGGAGAACCCAGACTGCCCAGTGCTTCTACCAGCACCCAATCTTTTTTTTGAGACAAGGCTTCAAACGCTTGCCATGCCGTTTCTAGATTGATCCGTCGCCCTTCCTTGTCGGCAGCAATGGGGGGAGCCAGAGGCAGGTCAAAGTAAATCGGGTTGGTTTCGGTGAGCGATTGGTTGAGCGCAAACAGGCGCATGTAAAGTTCGCGATCGCCTATTCCCGACTGTACGGGCTTCATAATCCCCAGCGATCGCCCTGCACAATGCGTTTGCCAATACGCTGCCAGCGCCGAGGTTAAAACCGTTTTTCCTGTATCCGAATCTGTACTAGCAATCAGTAACGCGCTCAAGCCGATGGTTCCTCTTAATTAGTTCAGATTAATTAGTTAGACTAACTCGAATCACAAAGTTAACAGTTTGATTGGCTCGCACATCGATTTGGTAATCGCCGGCTTGAGGTAGCCCTGGGCCAATTTGAGCCGATTGCCCTGAAGCTCCGTCAATCGCCCGCCCGTCTGGATCGCGCAGCCGCAGCCGCACATTGCCCTGAACCACCTGCACATTCAGCGTTTGATTCGGTTGGAGGCTGACCAAGTAGCGCTGGATCAAATTAGCACCTACCTGGGCAGATACCTCCTGAGCCTCTTGACCTGGCGAAAAATCTACATAGTTGGTCTGAACATTGACCTCACCTGGCTCCGGACTAGGCGGGGTGGGGTCGGGCGATGGCTGAGGTGATGGTGATGGGCTAGGACGGCCTTCTAGGCTGAGATTAAGGGTATAGTCAGTGCGATTTGCTCCATCTACAGGCTTGACTTGGACAATGTAGTCTCCGGTGAAGTCGGCGCGCCCGTCCCAGCGCAGTACCTGACTAGATTGCTGATCTGCGGGTTGCCGATCTGGGGCTAAAACGTTCATCGTCACCCCATCGCCCTCTACGGTTGCCGATAGCCGTTGTCCCTCCTCAATCGCCACAAGATAGTTAATGGTTTGGTTGCCTCGCAGGCTGCCCTGAGTGCTCGTGGTAGAACCAGGATTGACATTCAGCCGCTGGTCAAACTCAACGGGTTGATCTGGAGAAGGTGTAGGAGTAGGAGAGGGCGACGGGGACGGAGACTCCGTTGGAGTGGGGCTAGGCGCGAGCGTCGGCGCAACGGTCACAGTCGGAGACGGGGTGGGCGCATTGTTGACGTTGAGGAAAGCACTGACCACCGCCCAGGAGGCGATTCCGGCCACAACGGCTAGCCCAATCCCCATCCCAATCACTGCCAGCGGATTGTCCCAGAGAGAAGATGATTGTTGGTTGGGCAGCGGAATTGATGGATCGGCGTGGCGAGTGCGACCAGCACCGCCGCCTCCAGCCGTAGTGGTGGGAATTGGACGTCGCCCAATCGCCACCGTTTGTACTTCTGAGAAGGGGGTAGAGTTTGGGGTCGGCGGCTGCGTCGCTGCATACATGTCGGGCTGGCCCATAGGTGAAGGCTGCTGCCCGAAGGATTGTGGCAGCGCTGGAGGCATCGCCGCTGGATGGGTCAATGCTTGCAGCGCTTGAGCCACCTCAGCCACAGATTGATAGCGATCGCCCGGTCGATAGCTCAACATTTTATTGAGCACCTGCACAAACCCAGGATGCACATTGGCATAGCGCTGCCAGTGCCAGGTGAGATTCATATCGTCGTATAAATCCTGCGGTTCTCGCCCAGTCAGCAACACTACGGTCGTTACCGCTAGGGCATAGAGGTCGCTACTAGGATATGCCCGCCCAGTTTGCATCTGTTCGCTGGGAGCGTAGCCCAGCTTGCCCACGGTGGTAGATTGAGGAGCCGTAGCCGTAGTTTGCAGCCGGGTGGCAATTTCCTTTACCACCCCAAAGTCAATCAATACAGGCAGAAAGTCAGACTGGCGCAGCATGATATTGTCGGGGGCAATATCGCGGTGAATAATGCCCTTAGCATGAATATGTGCCAGCACCGGGAGCAGCTGCCGCAGCAATTGCATCGCCTCGGCCTCAGTAAAGGCCAACCCTTGAGCAATCCGATCGTTCAAAATCGCCCGATAGGTTTTTCCTTCTACATAGTCTTGCACCAAAAACAGCCGTTGATTTTCCTCAAACGTGGCGCGAAATTGAGGAATTTGAGGATGCTGAATTTGGTAAAGCGTTGCCGCTTCTCGCTGAAATAATTCTTTAGATTTTTCTAGCGCGTAGTTGCCAGACTGCACCGGAATAAACTCCTTTAGCGCACATCGCTCATTGAACCGCCCCAAATCTTCTGCTAGATAGGTGCGCCCAAACCCGCCTTGACCCAAGATGTTGAGCAACCGATAGCGATTTTGTAAAACAAGTCCAGCAGAGAGAGAAGGTTGCATAAAGATGGCTTAGAGTCAGCATTTACACTGGTGTTTTGGTCGGAGTCAAATCAACCCCACAGGGTCAGATTCAGCATGAGGTCAGATTCAACCCGCTGGCGCAAATTTCGCAAGATATCCCGCGCGGGCGACTACAACGTAACAAAATATCGCACAGATCGAAGCAGCGAATGCCTTAATGGCTAGCAGTCAACTTAATGGCTAGCAGTCAACCTTAAACTACCGCAGGCGAAATAGCAAAAATTGCGTTATCTGAGCGGGGTTAAAATTATCGTCACTCACTAGCACTAGGCTTTGAGTCCCATCGGGCAGCTGAGGCCCTAGGGTCATCCCCTCCAGATTATCAAGACGAATACCCAAGTCCTTTAGATCTAGCAATAGTTTTTTGCGAATGGGCTGAATGGCGCTGAGATCACCCTTGAGGCTAACAACGCTGGAGATATCGGTCGCTCCACCCATTGCCATCTGAAATAGTCGAACGCTAACCCCGCTCAACGGGTCAAACGATCGCTCTAGGCTTAAAAAGTGGCCGCCTTGATCGAGTGCCAAAATCTCGGTGAGGCCAGCGTAGCCCGTTCCTTGAGGCGTGGGATCAGGAAAATAAAGGTGTTCGGACAGCAGGAGCGGTAATCCTTCACTAACTAAATAGTGGAGTAGCCGAATCGGCACCACCTGGTTGGGGGTGGCGGGGTTGAGGTCTTGCGTCAAGGCCGATTCTGCCGATACGAAGATCCGAAAGGGTTCCCGATAGCCACCGCTCGTGCTAGAACCGCCTAGGGTTAACCCTTCAAACCCCAAATTGTTTTGCACCCCCTGCGGCTGGTTGTCTACGATGCGAGGCACATACTGTGCTGGAACCGGCAAGCTAGAAGTCCATTGGCCAGTGGCTAGATCAAACTCGCTAATAAACGGCAAAATGCCGTCCACCGGAACACCTTCACTAGAAATAAATACCGTTTGCCGAGGACTCAACGCAATCCCTTCCGCATCGATGGTGCTGGATGGATACGGTACGCCGTCTTCGGCCAGCAGCAGGGTAGGTTTTTCAACGGTGACCCGATCGATTTTGATTGGGGCAGCTGGGGCCGTGTCGGCGGTAGGAGAGGGCGGCTCGTCCTGCTTGACGGTCAGAAGCAGCGTGTAAAACCGAGCCGCTCCTCGGTCGCTGCGATCGTCGGAGATGGCATAAAAGCGATCGCGCTCTCGATCGTAGGTTAGCCCCGACAACCCGCCCAGAGGCACTCCCTCAATCGTCTGGGGCGGCAGCTCATAGGCTCCCAAAAAATCGACCGCCAGGTTCAAAAACAGCCGATCTTCGACACTCACCTGGGGCAAAGAGCAGCCCGTGAGCAGCACCAGGAGGGCGATCGCTAGCCCAGCCATTCTGCCAGGGGCAGGAAAACGAGCGAACAAACGAAGCAGCGAAACACTCATGAGCTAGGAATTATGGGGCTGAAGGAGTAAAAATCAACTGTAAAAATCACCTACAAGATATCTGCTTGAATCGGTGCTTTAGAGATCTTCAGATCAGTTCCCGAACAGTTTCTTCCGAACAGTTGCTTGCGAACAGTTTCTATTGTTGCACCACAGCCCGATCGATTACACAATTGAGCAGTATCCCAAAATCAACCGCAACAAATCATTTAGGATCAATAGATTAACGTAGAGACGCGATTAATCGCGTCTCTACACCAATCGCGTCTTACCCTCCTTACACCCCTACCCATGCACGCCCTTTCCATCCCCACCTGGATGATCCACATTTCTAGTGTTATCGAGTGGATTGCCGCTATCGGACTAATTTGGCGCTATGGCGATGTCATCCAAAACCGAGCATGGCGCGCCCTATCGATCGGCATGTTGCCCGCCTTGATTAGTGCCATGTGCGCCTGCACCTGGCATTTATTTGACAACGCTAGCGACCTAGAGTGGCTGGTGACCCTGCAAGCTGGAATGACCGTAGTCGGCAATGTGACCCTCTGCATTGGCGGCTGGTGGGTATGGCGGTCGGCATTACCGTCTCGTCAAGCAGTGCCTGCTCCCACCCCCACCCAGACCACCCCCCTCACCCCAAAACCTTAGACTCCTGATGTTTTCCAAAGAATCTTTGTTCGCCATTTCCCTGTTTCCCTACCTGGGCTTTCTCTGGTTTCTCACTCGCTCAGGGCAAACCCCGCGCTTAGCGCTGATTGGGTTTTACATGACCCTTGTGTTTGTTGCCGTCACCATTCCAGCCGCCCTTTACGCACAGATAGTTTATGGCAAATCTCTAGCGGATGTAGATCTGTTGCACGGCGGCGCAGAGTCTTTCTTAACCTTGGCGAATGTGTTGGTAGTATTGGGTTTCAGGCAAGCCATGCAACAACGCCAGCAATTACCTTAGCCATTCGGCAAGCTTGGCGCTAGCATTAGCGATAGTCGTTATTAATGGCGATGCTCAATTTCAGCAGCCCAGGGTGTTTAGGTGCAGGTCGCGCGCCGTACGGCTCTCGACTGCATAGCGGTATTCTACTGAGATAAGAATATATATCAGTTCATCCAAACTTCATTTATGTCGCTGAGGTGGCGGAGTGGAGTGACGTTGTCCGCCATACTGAAGATAGATGGGTGGTGCGATTTATTGGCAGCGCGATCGCCAGCCCCAGCCCCTAAGAAAATGCTAAAGCCGTCTGCCTCACTGCACTACCAACATGATCTGTTGCCTAAACCCTAAGTGCAAAAGTCCTCAGAACCCTGATGGTTCTAAAAACTGCGCCAGCTGTGGATCGCCCTTGACCCCCATGTTGAGAGGACGCTATCGGCCTGTGCAGCCGATTGGCCAGGGGGGATTTGGCAGAACCTACTTGGCAGTAGATGAAGATCGGCTGGGCACGCGCTGCGTCATCAAGCAGTTTTCGCCCCAAGTGCAGGGGACAAAATCCCTAGAAAAAGCCGTCCAACTGTTTAATCAAGAAGCCATGCGGCTAGATGAATTGGGTGAACATCCCCAAATTCCTAGGCTGCTGGCCTACTTTGAGCAAGACAATTATCTCTACCTAGTACAGCAATTTGTTGAAGGTCATAGCTTGCTGCAAGAAATGCGGCAACGCGGACCCTTCAGCGAACGCCAAATTCGCGACCTGCTGGCAGACATTTTGCCAGTGCTGCGGTTTGTGCATAATCAACAGGTCATTCATCGTGACATCACCCCCACCAACATTTTGCGGCGACAGCCCGATGGTCGGCTGATCCTAATTGACTTTGGCGTAGCAAAACAATTGGGTGATGATCCGGCTCAAGCCGGGACGCGGATTGGCACTGAAGGCTATGCTCCAATCGAGCAATTTCGCAGCGGGCGCGCTTACCCGGCTAGCGACATCTACAGCCTGGGAGCCACTTGCCTGCACCTGATGACTCAATCCCGGCCTGACAACCTCTACGACCCGTTGGAGGGTAACTGGATCTGGCGCAAGTATTTGAGCGATCGGGGGGTTTTGGTGAGCAATCAGTTGGCCGAAATTCTCGACAAAATGCTGAAAGACATGGTGTCGGAGCGCTACCAGGCCGCTGATGATTTGATGCGCGACCTCAACGCCGACTATTTCTTGCCGACGGCTCGTAGTGCTAGACCAAGCGGCACTCCCCAGGGTTCGCGCCATAGGCCAGGAGGGCGAACCGAGACGGCGGCTAAGGGGGCGATCGCCCCTGTCGTTAGCCCGCCTGTTAACCCATCCAACCAGCCTGCCTCAGCCCCAACGACAGCTAGCCAACCCACCTCAAGTCCATCCATCCCGCCCAGCTTCAAGCCTCCGTTTGTGCGCTCCGTGGTGACTCAATCGTCGGGGTGGCGGTGCATCCAAACGCTGGCAGGACACACGTCTTGGATTACCAGCGTGGCCTTAGATCTGTCTCTTATACACATCTCCGAGCCCACGAGACTAAGGCGAATCTCGTATGC
>ENA-ORBV01008283-ORBV01008283.1-microbial-mat-metagenome-genome-assembly--contig:-NODE-8283-length-17519-cov-6.298590_pt1 | contig 17519 bp, 14 predicted proteins | sample MGYA00237777_ERZ505514 | MGnify/ENA primary metagenome ERZ505514 (study PRJEB26160, sample SAMN06269048) | microbial mat metagenome | isolation source: Oligotrophic lake microbial mat | place...
CTCGCGGCGCGGGCGGCGGCGTGGGAGGCGCTGGTCGCCGACACAAAGGCCCGCCTAGCGGCCAACCAGGGCGAGATCGACGAGATCGCCTTTAAGCTCTACGGCATCGCGGGCGAGGACCGGGCGCAGATCGAGGCCTCGCTGGGCGGCGGCGCGGGCGCGGCCACCGACGAGGCGGCAGATGCCGAGAATGCAGAGGCAGAAGACGAGGGCGAGGACGGGGGCGAGGAGGCGCCGGCCCTCGACGCCAGAACCCTGATCGCCGACCTCGTCAGCTACGCCGTCGGCGTGGCCCTGGGCCGCTGGGACCTGCGCTGCGCCAGCGGCGCGCGCGAGCGGCCGGCGCTGCCCGACCCCTTCGCGGCGCTGCCGGTGTACAGCCCGGCCATGCTGCGCCCCGAGGACGAGGCCCAGGCGCGCATCCCGCCCCGCGCCATCCTGGTGGACGACCCCGGCCACGCCGACGACATCGACGCGGCGGTGCGCCAGGTCTTCGCCCAGCTCTTCGGCGCGCATCACGAGGCGCTCTACGCAGAGGCGGCGCAGGCCCTCGCTGGCGGGCCAGACCTGCGGCCCTACCTGCGCAACAGCCTCTTCGAGGCCCACATCGGCCGCTACTCGAAGAGCCGCCGCAAGGCGCCGATCTACTGGAGCCTGAGCACGCCGGGCCGCCGCTACGCCGTCTGGATCGCCTACCACCGCGCCGGCCCCGACACGCTCTACCGCGTGCTGCGCGACTACATCGGCCCGAAGATCCAGTTCGAGGAGGCGCGCGGCGCACGCCTGCGGGCCGAGGGCGGGGCCAGCCCGACGAAGGCGCAGCGCGGCGCGATCGAGGAGCACGACAAGCTGCTCGACGAGCTGCACGGCTTCCGCAACGACCTGGAGCGCGCCGCCCCGCTGTGGCGCCCCGAGCGCGACGACGGCGTGATCATCAATTTTGCGCCGCTCTGGCGCCTGGCGCCCTGGCCGCGCAAGTGGCGCGACGAGTGCCGCGCCACCTGGGAGCGGCTGAAGCGCGGCGACTACGACTGGTCGCTCACCGCCATGCGCCTGTGGCCCGCGCGGGTGGTGCCGAAGTGCCGCCAGGACCGCAGCCTGGCCATCGCCCACGGGCTCGACGAGGCATTCTGGCGCGAGGCGCCGGGCGAGCGCGCCCAGCCGCACAGCCTGCGCGACGATGAGGTGCAGCAATGGGTAAACGAGCGCGAGTCAGCCGCCGTGCGCGACGCCCTGTTCCGCCTGGAGGCCACGCCGGCCGAGGCGGAGCAGCCAAAGAAGGCGAGCAAGGCAAGCCCGGAGGCAGCGGCGGGGAAGCGGCGGGGCCGGAAGGCGCAGGCAGACACCATTCAGACGACACTTGACCTGAGCAGCGAGGAGGACCAATGAGCGATACTGGCACCCAATACGATGGCGATGTCATCGAGCTGAGCGAAGAGAATACCGGCGTTGAGCGTGAGGAGGTAGTCGGCGAGGACCGGCGCGACTCGCCCTTCGACCCGACCATGATCCGCGTTGAGACACGGCCCCTGACGATCGACATTTTGATCTCGCGCATGGAGGAGAACGAGATCAATCTGGCACCCGATTTCCAGCGCAAGGCCGGGATCTGGAAGGATGACACCCAGAGTCGCCTAATCGAGTCGATCCTCATCCGCATCCCGCTGCCGGCCTTCTACATGGATACCACGGACGAGGATAACTGGGTCGTGGTCGACGGCCTGCAGCGCCTGACCACCCTGCGCCGCTTTGTCATCTCCCAGGAGCTGCGCCTGAGCGGGCTGGAGTTTCTCACCCAGCTCAACGGCAAAAGCTTTGAAGAACTGCCTCGCAACTTCCAGCGGCGCATCCGCGAGACCCAGGTGACAGCCTTCCTGATTGCCCGCGGCACGCCCGATGAGGTCAAGTTCACGATCTTCCGGCGTATCAACACTGGCGGTAAGCCGCTCTCGCCCCAGGAGATCCGCCACGCCCTCAACCAGGGGCCGATCACCAGGCTGCTGGCCGAGCTATCCCAGGCCCCGGAGTTCCAGCGCGCGATCGACTACGGCGTCTCCGACGACCGCATGGACGACCGCGAGCTGGTGCTGCGCTTCATGGCCTTTGTCCTCATCCCCTACCAGAGCTACACCCGCCAGGACTTCGACGGGTTTCTCAACGTCGCAATGCGGCAGATGAACAAGATGCCGGAGCAGGAGCTTCAGAACCTGGCCGCCGCTTTTAAGCACACCATGTACTGGGCCAACGAGATCTTTGGCAAGGACGCATTCCGCAAGCGCTACGAGGCCCGGGCGCGGCGCAAGCCGATCAACAAGCCGCTCTTCGAGGCATGGGCAGTCAACCTCCACGCTCTGAACGATGCTCAGCTACGTCGGCTGAAGGAGCAAAAAGAAACCCTGATAGCAAAATTTATGGAGCTGATGAACACGGATCGCAGCTTCGACAGCTCGATCTCTCAGGGCACTGGCGATGTCAGCAAGGTGCAGACTCGCTTCGACCGCATCGGCGTGCTGATCAAGGAGGTGCTGGCATGATCCGCAAGCTCCGGCTCCAGAACTTCAAGTGCTTCCGCGATCAAGAGGTTGAGCTCGGGAACCTCACCCTGCTGGCTGGCCTGAACGGCATGGGCAAGTCGTCCATTCTCCAGGCGCTTGTGCTGCTGCGCCAGTCGCACAAGCAGGGCCTGCTACCCAAAACCGGGCTCTCGCTCAATGGCGACCTGCTCCGGCTCGGCCTGGCCCGCGATGTGCTCTATGAGGGAGCTTCCTCAGAGGACGAGATCGGCTTCAGCCTGACGGTTGAGCAGGGCGACATGACGCTCAAGCCGATCTGGAGCTTTGCCTACAACCAGGAGGCAGACGTCCTCCAGATCAAGAAGACTCCCTCATCTCCGGTATACGACACCAGCCTATTCACCGACGAGTTCCACTACCTCCAGGCCGAGCGGGTCGGCCCGCGGCCGGCCTTCGGCACCTCCGATTTCGAGGTGCGCCAGCACCGCCAGGTAGGCACCCAGGGCGAGTACGCGGCCCACTACCTCTCCGTCTTCGGCAGCCAGGACATCCGCAACACCGCGCTCCAGCACGAGGGTGGCCAGACCTTGAGCCTACGCGACCAGGTCGAGGCCTGGCTGGGCGAGATCTCGCCGGGCGCGCGCATCCAGCTCAACGCCAGCCCCGACCTCGATCAGATCGGGCTGCGCTACTCCTTCGTCACCGGCCAGTACGAGAGCAACGCCTACCGCAGCACCAACGTAGGCTTCGGCCTCACCTACACCCTGCCCATCCTGATCGTCGCGCTTTCGGCGGGCCCGGGCGCCCTGCTGCTGATCGAGAACCCCGAGGCGCACCTCCACCCGAAGGGCCAGGGCATGATGGGCGACCTGCTGGCCCGGGTGGCCCAGAGCGGCGTCCAGGTGATCATCGAGACCCACAGCGACCACGTGCTGAACGGCATCCGCCTGGCCGTCCACGGTGGTGGGAAGCCCGCGCGCATCGATGCGGAGAAGGTACGGCTGCACTTCTTCGAGCGCCGCGAGGGTGCCGAGGGTGCCCAGCATATCGTCGAGTCGCCGAAGATCGACCGCGATGGCAGGATCGACCGCTGGCCCGAGGGCTTCTTCGACGAGTGGGACAAGAGCCTGGAGGCCCTGCTAGAGCCGAGGAGCGCGTAATATGCCGATGGAGATGGTGCTCAACGAGCTATCGTTCCGACCCGCACCCTCGATCATCGAGGCGCGGGCGCGCATGAACGATCTGCTGGAAACCGTCCGCCACGCCACAGCCCGTCGGGTCACAAAAGCCCTGCGCAGTGACCGCGACCTGAATGATATCGAGCTCGCGCCGGGCTACCTGGTGCGACGTTGGCGTAATGATAACGAGATTGATCGTGAGCTTAAGCGCTACTTCCTGACCCTGGCGACGAAAGCCCCATTCCTTATCGATGCACCGCTCGCCATCGCCCGAGCTAGCGGCATCGACTGCTTCTACAACGGCGAGCGGGCGAACGGCCTACTTGCAGCATATCTGCTCGACACCCTGGCGCTCAGCCTGCGCTCTGCTGAGGCCTGGGAGGCGCCGCTCGTGACTATTAGTATTGAAGAGCTGAGCGACACCGAGCCCGAACTGATACAAGCGGATGAACAGGTGCATAACGCCAGCCAGCATCAGCATGTCAGCGAGGTCCACAGGGACTGGATCGATGAGCGTACCAAAATGCCCGAGCCGCGCGATGGCGCGGAGCTGTGGGCACAGTGCGCTGAGCGGTATGCGCACCTTCAGTTCTGTGAGGTCGTTGAGGATCATCTGAAACAGTACCGCACTGGAGCCGAAGAGATCACACAGATTATAAAGCGATTATCTGATCTTAACCAATATGCAAGGTCATGGACAAGTGGAGCGTTTGATTCGGCACTACTTGCCGGCAAGGTAACGCCAGAAAGTCCAGAGACCCTACGGCGATATAGCCAGGAGCGTACTTTCCATTGCCCTGATGGAGTTGATCGGATCTTCAGTTGGCATATGCGTTTTACACCAGGTATGGGTCGGCTTCATCTCTATCCCGACAACGAGACGCATACTATAACAGTTGGCTACATCGGCCCACATTTGCCTACCGTGCTCTACCATTGACCTCAACAGCCAGGCTCATGCGACTGTCGCAGAGTACAATACATCCCATGACCCATCTCCTACACACCTACACCGCCGGGAAACTGGCCGAGAGGCTCCGCGAAAGGCGCGTCGTCGTCTGGTATGACCTGCGCTCGGAGTTTCTCCCATTCATCAACGAGCTGCGGGGCCAGCCAGCCACGGCGCCGCTTCCCGACGCCCAGGTAGAGCCGGTTGAGGTGGGCGATCTTCGCGCCAGGCTGTGCTGCTACGGCGGCTCCTTCTTCGCGATCCGCAGCGCGGTCGAGCCGCTGGTGCTCGGCGACCGCCCCGAGCCGCTGGTTATCTACATCCCGGGCGTCGTGCGCGACCAGCGCCGCTCGGTGCTGCTTGAGCTGGAGCTCGCCGGGGAGACCTACCAGCCGCAGCTCAAACAGCACGCCCGCACAGTGCTTCGCCAGCAACTCTCCGACACGGAGGTTGACACTCTGCTCGCCGCAGAGCGGGGCTATCAGGATATTGTCACTGTGCTCGAGGGCGGCTCGGCAGAGGGGCCGGGCGCGTCGGTCATCCGGCTCATCTTTCCGCAGGCCCGCGACACATCCGCCATGCTGGCCGCCTGGCTTGCCGATCCTGACAGCGACACGGCGATTATCGAGAAGACAGCCACGCCAGACCTGTACAAGCATATCGGCGCACGCCTTGGCCTGAGCCTCGATCTGCACGCCCAGCTCGATCAGGCCCGCCCCCGCCTCTGGCGCTATCTCCTGGTCAACGAGTTTCGCGCCGACCTCGCCGGCGCCCCGCCGACGACAATCAGCATGATCGCCGCGCCGACCACGAAGGAGCAGCTGAGCGCGGTGCGCGCCACCGCCGCCGCGCTGCGGCGCTCCCACGCCGACGCCTACGCCGAGAGCGCCGCGCAGATCGAGGGCGAGCTCGGCCTGGCCTCTGCTGGCATAGCCGCATCCAGCCTGGGCACAATCGACACCTTCCCCTTCGAGGAGCGGACCATGCTGGCCCACTGCGACACGCTGATCGCCGAAGGGCGTGTCGATCCGGCGCTGACCATCATCGACGAGCGGCGGCGCAACTTCTGGGTCGACCGCGACGCCGGCAGGCAGGCGCAGTGGCAGCTCGCGCAGCTCGCGGCAGAGCTCGTGGCCGCCTGCGACCAGATCCACAGCGAGATTGACCACATCAACGGCCGCCCGACCGACTGGGTAGGCGCCTACACCCGCGAGGACGGCTGGTATCGCGCCGATATGCTGCAGCGTCAGCTCGAGCGCCTGGCGGCGCGCATGGATGACGAGCCCGACCTCGCTCACGCGCTCCAGACGGCCCGACGCGCACACGATCGGCTCGCGCAGCGCATGGCCGAAGGCTTTACCCGCGCGCTGCCATCGGCGGGCTGGCAGATCGAAGGGGTGCGCTCGCAGACGCGCATCTTTGACGAGCTGGTTCATCCACGCGCGGGCAGCAGCGTCGCCTATATCCTTGTCGATGCGCTGCGCTACGAGATGGGCGTGGAGCTGTTTCGGCAGCTGGCCCCCCTTGGCGAGCACAGCTGCACGCCAGCCGTGGCGGCCATCCCCACGATCACGCGCATCGGCATGGCCGCACTGATGCCTGGGGCGGCCGGCGGGTTCGACGTTGTCGAGGAGCGCGGGCGCCTAGCTGGCCGCATCGGCGAGACCGTCCTCCCCGATCTGCCGGCCCGCCAGCGGCTGCTGAAGGCGCGCGTCCCCCAGTCGGTCGACCTCGATCTTGCCGAGGTGCTCACCATGAGCCGCACACACCTCCAGCAGCGTATCAAGGATGCGCCGCTGGTGCTGGTCCGCTCGCAGGAGATCGATGCGCTGGGCGAGCTCGGCAACACGCTGCTATCCCGGCAGGTGATGGACATGGTCGTCGCAAATGTTGCGCGCGCCGTCCGGCGGCTGGCGGCGGCCGGCGTAGGCCAAATGGTGATCACCGCCGACCACGGGCACCTGTTCGCCGACGAGCGCGGCGACGATATGAAGCTGCCCAACCCCGGCGGCCAGCAGGTAGAGATCCACCGTCGCTGCTGGGCGGGCCAGGGCGGTTCGGCGCCATCCGGGACGATCCGGGTCAATGGCGCCCACCTCGGCTACAGCGCCGATCTCGACTTCATCTTCCCAGCCGGGCTCGGCGTCTTTCGTGCCGGCGGCGGCCTCGCCTATCACCACGGCGGCATCAGCCTGCAGGAGCTTGTCGTCCCCGTGGTGCAGGTCAGGGTGCCGCGCACACGCACGGCGGAGCGTATCGACGCAACGGTCATCGTCGCGGGCACGCCAGAGGTCCTGCGGACACGCACCTTCGGGGCGAGCCTGACCCTCAGCGGCACCCTGTTTACCGAACCGACATCGGTACGGCCAGTCCTGCTGGCGGGGAGCGAGCAGGTGGGCTACGTTGGGATGGCTGAGCGAGGCGCGTTCGACCGGGTGACGGGATGGGTCACCCTGCGCCCTGGCGAGATGGTCAGTATCGGCATCGTGCTCACCAGTGAGTCACCTACCAGCGTGCGAGTTGTGGTTCAGCACCCGACGACGGATGCCGTGCTCGGCCAGAGCGACGAGATTCGCGTCGAGCTAGGGATGTAGCCATGCTGCCAAATGAGTCTGCGCCTCTTCGCGATGCCCTCGACGAAAAGGTCAATCGCGCCTTCGGCGGCAAGGTGGTCCGCAAAGATCTGGTGCGCACCATCAAGGCCGGCGCCAACGTGCCGGTCTTCGTCCTAGAGTACCTGCTGGGCAAGTACTGCGCCTCAACCGACGAGATGGCGATCCTGATGGGCATGCAGGTGGTCAAGGACATCCTGGCCAACAACTACATCCGCCCGGATGAGTCGACCAAGGCGCAGAGCCGGGTGAAAGAGCAGGGGCGCTACAGCTTCATCGATAAGGTGCGCGTCCGCCTGGTCGACTCCGACTACTGGGCTACGGCGGTCAACTTCGGCAGCAGCTACGTCCACATCCCCAGCCACTACGTGCGCGACTACGAGCGGCTGCTGATGGGCGGGGTCTGGGCGCAGATCGAGCTGCGCTTCGAGTATGACGAAGAGACTCGCGGCAAGTACCCGTTCTGGATCGAGCGCCTCACCCCGATCCAGCTGGCGAGCTTCACCCTAGATGACTACCGCGCCGGCCGCGCGCAGTTCAGCGTAGATGAGTGGATCGACCTGCTCATCCGCAGCATGGGCTACGAGCCGGCCCAGCTGGATCGGCGCACGCGGCTGCTCTTTCTGACGCGGCTCATCCCGCTGTGCGAGCAGAACTACAACCTGATCGAGCTTGGCCCCCGCGGCACAGGGAAGAGCTACGCGATCCAGGAGCTCTCGCCATACACCGCGCTCCTCACCGGCCCCACAACCGTGGCCAATCTCTTTGGGCACATGAGCGGGCGGCAGAAGGGCATGGTCGCAATCTGGGATGTGGTGGGCTTCGACGAGGTGGCAGATCTTCAGCAGATGCCGAGGGAGGTCATCACCACAATGAAGACCTACTGCGAGTCGGGCACCTTCCAGCGCGGCCAGGAGGAGGACCGCGGCTACGCGAGCATCGCCATGTTCGGCAATACCAACCAGCCGATCGATGTGATGGTGCAGAGCGGACATCTCTTCGCCCCGCTCCCGGAGGTCATCCGCGACGACATGGCCTTCATCGACCGCCTGCACTTCTACCTGCCCGGCTGGGAAATGCCGAAGATGCGCAACGAGCTTCTGACGTCGCACTACGGCTTTGTCGTAGACTATTTGGCCGAGGCCATGCGCGAGCTTCGCAAGCACACCTTCGCCGAAACCCTCGACCGTCACTTCGAGCTGGGCAGCCATCTCAACACGCGCGATCGCAAGGCAGTTCGGCGCACCGTGTCAGGGCTGATGAAGATCCTCTACCCGCACGGCGAGGTCAGCCGCGAGGAGCTCCAGGAGATCGTCGAGCTCGCGATCGAGGGGCGGCGGCGGGTCAAAGAGCAGCTCAAGAAGATGGGTTCGTTCGAGTATTACCAGACTGCCTTCAGCTACATTGATCGCACAAGCGGCCAGGAGTACTTTGTCGGCGTGCCAGAGCAAGGCGCGCGTGATCTGATCGCCACAGACCCGCTTGCCCCCGGCGCCGTCTACGCCGCGGCCGTAAACACTGACGGGACGGTCGGGCTCTACCGCATAGAGGTGACCCTCGCCAACGGGCTGGGACGACTCCGCTTCGCTGGCGGAGCGAGCGGGGCCATCCGCGAGTCTATTAACCGCGCGTTCAGCTACCTCGATGCGAACAAGGTCCTGCTAGGGGTCGGGCAAGAGCTTGACGCCAGCGATGTGCATGTGGAGGTGATCGACCTGCTCGGCAACCGCCTGGAGGGCGAGTTGGGCGTGGCCTTTGTGGTGAGCTGCCTGTCGGCACTACGCCGAGCCAGCGTCCAGCCCGCGCTGCTCGTGCTCGGCGACCTGAGCGTGCAGGGGAACATCAAGGCGCTGCCATCGCTCGCCGAGGTGCTCCAGGTGGCCATGGACAACGGCGCTCACCGAGCGCTCATTCCCCTTGGCAACAAGCGCGCCTTCCTCGATGTTAGCGCCGACATCCTCGAGCAGGTCGACCCGATCTTCTACGGCGACCCGCGCACCGCCGCGGCAAAGGCGCTTGGGCTGACGTAGCTCGGGCTGATGGCGTTGGCAAACTGGGCTGGCCCCGATATCCTGGCGACCCGCCGTCACGACGCGCTATTGGTTCCATGTTGGGCTGTGTGCAACATAGGAACAGAAAACGCAATAAGCGAGAACGTGTACGCGCACCGTTAACCCTTGTGCCGGAGCGCCCGTCGCCGAGCGCGTAGCTCGGCATCAGCTGCCGCATCACTCTGCTCGGCGTAACGCAGCGTTGTCTGAATGTGTTTGTGGCCGAGGCGCTTGCGAATCGTCGCCAAGCTCACCCCGTCCTAGACGAGCGCCGTCGCGTGGCTATGGCGCAGCTGGTGCAGGGAGCACTCGATACCGACTTTGGCGCAGTAGGTCGCCCAGCGCGCCTGGATCGTCTGGTAGCGCAGCGGCTGGCCGTCGCCGTTCTTCAGCGCCCGGAACAGCGGCCCGTGCCGCGCCTGTGTCTCTTTGAGGTAGCGTCGCAGCAGGTTCACCAGCTTCGGGTCGTCAAGCAGCACCGTGCGGCGATGACCACCCTTGCCGCGCACATAGAGGTGTTCGTCATCGCGGGTCAGGTCCAGGTCATCCACATCAAGCTGAAGCGCCTCACTGATACGCAACCCCGTCTCGGCGAGCAGCCGAAAGAGTAGCTGGTCGCGGAGGTGGCCACGGGGAATGACCTTCAGCACGGCATCGATCTGGTCTCGCGGCACCCCACGCGGCCCTGGCTCCGGCACCTTCACCCGGTTCAGCTTGATGAGCGGGTTCGCGTCGAGCAGATCCTGTTTGACCGCCCAGGTGAGGAAGCTGTTGAGCGCGGCCATCGTCCGAGCACGGCTCGCGGGGCTCCGGCCGTCGCGGCGGGCCAGGGCCGCCCGCACCACGTCGATGGAGATCGCCCCAACCGGGCCAGCGTGGCAGGCCCTGGTACAGGATTCGTGACACTGGGGGCAGCATTCTGTGAAGAACGTCACAAACTCGGGTTCATGAAGGACTTTTTTGCCCAGCAAGAGACGGTGGTTGCTCTTTGTTTACCTCTCCTTTCCCCTTTCGACTGGGCCAGCAGGGATCTAGAGAGGAACTTTTCGCGTCAGTTTCGAGCTCCGGTCTTTTCGGTACGAGTTTTTCGGTCGATCTGCCAGTCCTGGCCCAGCAAGCTGTATCAGAGGTCAGAATCTCGTGCCAGAAACAACCTTCTGGCGCGAGTCAGACCAAAAACTTGGTGAAATAATTCACCATATCTTGCCCCCAGTGTCACGAATCCTGGTTAAGGGCCTGGATGCCTGCCTGATGGGGCTGGTAGAGATTGCCTACCAGGCTCGCGGCCTGGCTCGTCAGCTGATCGTTTCGGAAAACCAGGCCTGGAGCGTCTTCGGCTATGAGCGGTATATGGCCGCCGTGGGCAGCGCCACAACGCCCGGGGCCCTCTCGGGACGGATCGCTGATCTGTACCGCGGTAAGGTCAACGTCGATCGCCTCCCTTACACCATCTCGGTGCTCGACATGAGCCAACTGGAGGAGGTCGCTCGCCGGACTGACGCACTAGCAGGCGAGTTGTTGCGCTACGCCCTTGCCGGCCCTGATAACCGGGCAGTGCTAACACAGCTGCGCGCCCAGGCGCAGAAGTTCGACTCGAGCAACAATGGCCAGATCACGGACGACGACGAGTATGTGAGCATGGGCCACTTTGCGCAGCTGGTACAGGGCGGCGTGAGCGACTCGGCGGTAGTAAGCGCCGCGGCACAACTTCGGACATCGCTCAGCAAGCTGGTCACAACCAACTACCTTGGCTCGGGGCTGCTGAACGGCACCCAGATGAGCCTGAATGACGCGAGGGGGCTTGCGATCTACTACCCGCCCCGCCCTGGTTTCCGCACCTACGGCCCGTACCGCAACGAGCTGTCATTCGCGCGCGACACACGCTGGGATGAGTTTCTCCAGGCTCAGCTCGCCGCGCTGGCGCTCAATGTCGAGCCAGTGCCGCCGCCGAACCCGGCCGCGCCGCTCCCCTATGAGAACCAGCCATCGTCGGCGACGTTCACGGTATGGCTGCCGGCGGTACGTCGCTAGAACACAGTCAGGACGTAGGCTGTGCAGTTGGGGATTGCTTCAGAAGTGGGTCGACAGCGTGTCTATTCGCTGCTGGTACGACGGTAGCCAGCGGTGCTGATAATACTGGCGTGCTGGCACAGCCTGGGTTGTTGGCGTCGCAAGTGCGGGAGGCGCTGCCCAAGAGGCGGCGCCTTTCTTGTCGTCTTATAACCCCACCTGGGCGGCCGCATTCTCACGGAAGAGCGAACCGTCGCGGATGTAGCGCCGGAGCACCGGCAGACTCTTATGGCCGGTCTGCTGCATAATCACCCGCTCGCTCACCCCGGCCTGGGCAGCCGCGGTCGCCAAGCCCGCCCGTAGGCTGTGACCGCTGAAGTGCTCCGGCTCCAGCCCGACGTTCTTCGCTGCGCGCTTGACGATCGTCGCCACCGCGTGGCCGGTAAGGCGCCGAGGGCGCACCTGGCCGTGACGATTGATCGGCCGAAAGAGCGGGCCCTCCGTGAGCGCGGCCAGCTCCTTCCAGGCACGCAGCGCGCGCACCGGGCAGGTGTGCGGCGTTGAGCCGTAGGGGATGCCCTTCTGCGTGCCCGCGCCGGCCTGGTCAGTCTTCGAGGTACGCAGCGTGACGATGAGGCCATCGTTGGTCTCGCGCACGTCGGCAACGTCGAGACTTACCAGTTCGGAGCGGCGGAAGGCCCCGGCAAAGCCGAGCAGGAGCAGGGCGCGATCACGCACCCCACCCACCCCCTCAGGCAGCGCCTCGACCATCGCGCGCAGCACCGCCGTCCCTACCGGCTCCTTCGCGACGGGGGCCGTGCCCTTCGTCCGGCGGATGCCCTGCAGCACGGTGCGGACGTGGGCGTCGTGGGTGGGGGACGCGTGGCCGGCGAGCTGGTGGGCCACACTGATCGATGAGAGCCGCCGCTGGATGGTCGCAACCTTCCGCGTCTCCGCGAGCACGCTCATATAGAGGATGAGGGTCTCAGGGCTCGCGGGCAGGCTCGCCCGTCCGTGCTCATCGCACCAGGTGGTGAAGGCCCGCCAGTCAGACTGGTAGGCCCGGCGGGTGTTTGCGGCTTTCGCCGCCGCCGCGTAGTCGCGGGCCTGCGCGGCGGCGTGGACAAGGGCCGCAGCAGCGGGGGGAAGGGCAAGCTCCATCATGGGTCTAACCTTCGATAACCTGCGCTTATCGAAGGTTAGCATAGCACACTTCGAGCAGGTTCAGGAAGGCCCGGTTCCACCTGTTGGTGCACACTGGGAGGGAGACCCGCACGTGGGCGCCAGTGCGTAACCGCCACCATTGGCTCACGCGTCAAGCAGCTGTTCGCGCGCGGTTTCCCAGGTCTGCGCCGCCTGAGGTGTCGCCGGCTGCGGCTGCGACCTGTACCGCTTGGATAAGCAAGCTGCGTGCATGAGCACGTACTGCACACCGATGGGCAGCCCGGTGCTGCCCTGCTCCACCTGGGTGCGGCCTGCTCGGTCTGATCGCGCGAGGCCGCACGCTCGCTCTTCTCGCTCGGCCGCACCCGCGTCATAGGCACCACGCCGGCCGGGTAGCCAATCAGGTTGTAGAGCATGGCGGCGGCGCTCAGGGCGCGCGCCGCTGACGGAGCCACGTGCGCCAGAGCGCTGTCCCGAGGGCCGCGGCGGACAGCGCCGCCCACACCGCTGCCCAGAATGCGGGCGGCAGGAAGGTGATGCGGGCCATCGCATGCGCGTCGCTGGCCGTCACCCCCTGGCGCGTCGCCACCGTGAACAGCGCACGTAGATCACCCAGGGCGCTGAGGCCCACCCAAAAGGCCACCAGGTTCAGGAGAAAGAGCGACCAGCGCGCCTCGGCCCTCCAGGCGGCCAGGAGCAGCAGCACGCCCAGCCCCGCGCCCGCGACGACCGTCAGCAGGCCGCCGAGGAACTGGGCGCTGAGCAGCGTGGGCAGTGCGTAGCGCAGCGTCAGCAGGGCCAGGGCAGCGCCGATCACGCCCAACGTCACGCGGCTGGCCTGCAGGTTGTGGCCCATGGTGATCAGGGCGGCCCCAAAGAGTGCCGCACCCACGTAGCCGGCCGGGATGATCAGCCAGGGGATGCCCCCCGCAGTGTAGGCGAGCCCCGCGCCGTCCGGGAAGACGACGAAACGGAGGAACGCCCCGCCGGTGAGCAGCGCAGCGAGCCCGTGGCCGAGCTCGTGGACGATGGTCGTCAGCAGGCGAAGGGGGTAGGCCAGCGGCCCGAGCCAGCCCAGAGCGAAGGCACTCAGAGCTGCAACAAAGGGCAGGGCCAACGGTGTGGAGGTCCTGGGAAGCGTGCTGCTGCTGCGAGGTGATGGCTCCACGGCGCCTCCGGTATAGGTTGGTGAGCTGCGGAAGAGACGCCGGCGTGACCGCCGGTGTTGCACGCCCGAGCTCCTAGCAGCGTGGCACAAACGTCTCCTAGCGTTCGGCCGTGGTTTCAACGCGGTGAATCGTGGTGAGACCAGCGGCCACGGAGCTGTTGGCCTCCATCCGGGGCAGTACCACCCTGCGGAAGGATCGGTTTAACCAACGCGCTCGCCGCAGCCAGCGCGCCCCGGCGGCGGTGTAGTTCAGCGAGGCCGAGCTCCGCCTCATAGGCCATGATAATTTTACCGATCACGCGGATGCAGGCGGCAGCTTCTTGAAAACAATCCGCCGCCTGCATCCAATCGCGGCTATCGACAGCCCGCACCAGCTCGGTCTCGTCACGGACCAGGCGCTGGAGCAGGGCATAGCTTCTTCGATACCGCCGACGTGTATGGTGGAGCAGAGCCTGTGCAACCTGAACGCGCGCATGCTCGCGCTAGGGGTACAGCCGAGATACGTGCAAAAACGGGAAGTAAGCGATTCCGTGTAGAAAAGTGCGGTTCTCAAGGGTTCTCAAGGGTTCGCAGCTCATTGAGCGAGCATTAGCAGACATGACTTTTGGACATTCCAGACAGTGTTAGCAGACATGAAGCGCCCGTTTTCCGGTATCTGATGTCTGCTATACCTCACTAGCAGACAGCAAGACTCGTTTTTCCTACACGTTGTCGCTTACTTCCCGTTTTTGCACGTATCTCGGCTGTACCCCTATACCGCCGACTACGCGCTCATCGCGACCCACGCCCGGGCCGCGCAACCCGGCGAGCGGCTCACCCACCCCGACCACCTGCCGCCCGAGAAGCTGCCCGGCGCGACCTGGACCCGCGCCACCTGCCAGGCCCTGGCCGCCGAGGTGGGAGTGGCCACAGTGGCGGTCGTCGAGCGCCTGCTCGACGATGGGGTGATCGACCGCCACCAGCGGGTTATCCGCATCCTCAAGCTGCGCGCGCGGGTCGGCGACGTTCGGCTGGAAGCGGCCTGCGCGCGGGCCTTGCGCTTTGACGACCTAACCTACGCCACGCTCAAACGCATGCTCGAGCGCGGCCTGGAGCGCGAGGTGGTCGCGCCGCCCGCGCCACCACCGACCGCGCACACCTTCTTGCGCAGCGCCAGCGAGCTGCTCGGGCACCTGTTTGGCGGTGCCACATGGAATTGAGCCACCACCTTTCCCCCAAGCTCAAGCAGCTGCGGCTGTCGGGCATGCTGGCCACCTTAGCCGCGCGCGAGCGCCAGGCGATTGATGGGCAGTGGACCTATGTGGAGTTTCTCGCACGCCTGCTCGAAGACGAGGTCGAGCGGCGGGCGCAGAAGCAGCTGGCGCTGCGCGTGCGGCGGGCGGCACTCACCAGCACCAAGACGCTCGATGCGTTCGACTGGAGCTTCAACCCGACGGTGAACCGCCAGCAGGTGCTGCAGTTGGCCAGTGGGGACTACCTGCGCCAGCACCGCAACGTGCTGATCTGCGGGCCGGCCGGGGTGGGCAAGACACATCTGGCCCACGCGCTGGCCCACGAGGCCTGCCGCCAGGGCTACGACGTGCTGTTTATGAACACGCACAAGCTGCTGCAGCACCTGCACGGCGGGCGAGCCGATGGCACCTGGGCGCGGCGGCTGGCCAGCTATGTGCGGCCGCAGCTGTTGGTGTTGGACGACTTCGGGCTCAAGCCGCTGACGGACCAGATGCCGAGCGATTTGTACGACGTGATTCACGAGCGCTACGAGGTGGGCAGCATCCTGGTGACGAGCAACCGGGCACCGAGCGAGTGGCCGGAGCTGTTCGGCAACCCGCTGTTGGCCTCCGCCGGTCTGGACCGGCTGGCCCACCACGCCGAGACGCTGGTGATAACCGGGCGCAGCTACCGAAGCGTGCGCGCAAGCAGCGAGGGGGCGTCTGTTGGGTAACATTTCAGGGAAGGAGGCAGGCCGAATGGGGCGTAGTATCCCAAGCGTCGAAGTGAGCAGGTGGCGTGAGGGAGAGCGGGCTGAGCTTGGCTCACTGCCCGACCAGGTCGGGGCCATCCGGCTCGATACGCTGGCCTGGGGGGAGTGGTTGGCGGCGCCGACGACGCGCAGTTTTGCCTATCCGCTGTTCGACCGGGCGGCTGGTTGGATTGCCGGCTTTATGACGGTGCGCAAAGAGCGGCGGGCGCGTGGCAGCAGCTACTGGGTAGCCTACCAGCGCAGTGGTGGCCGGCTGCGGAAGATTTATCTGGGGCGGAGTGCGCAGGTGACGGGAGTGCGGCTGGCCGCAGTGGCCGTCCAGTTCCTTCAGATGCGCGTCGCTACGGCAGCGACCGAAAGGGGGTGAGGCCGACCGCGCTGACCAGGACCGTGCTCGCCAGGTACCGCGTATGATGCGGTGGGAGGCTCGGAAGATTGTGCAGTATTGCCGCCGATCTGATTGTGCAGTATTGCCGACGTTCGTTGTGCACTCACGGCCGACGATTGACACCATGAACCTCATCTGTGTCGCCCTGGTCGCCGCGCTGATCAGACTTCAGTTGAGCAGTCATGCAGATGGTTCTCGCTGTACATGGCTGAGCGCGTTTCAGTCCTGCGCCAAGCGCTCGCTCGGAATGCTTCGGACGATCAGCGCTTCACCCTCGGTCGTCACCGCGCCCCGCACCACCGTTAGCTCGCGCAGATTCTCTACCTGCGCCTGCAGCAGCGACTGAACCGTGAGCGCCGTGCTGGCGACTTCCTGACCCTTCTTCACTACGTCCTCGCCCGCCTTCTTCATGCGATCCAGCATGCTGCTGAGGCCAAGGATTTGATCAAACGAGGCGTCGACCAGACGCTGCTGTGTCTTGAGCACGCGGCTATCCTGTGGCTGCGGCGCCACCAGGCTGCGGGCCAGCCAGTAGGCCGCCTGAGCGTAGATGTCGGTTGCTGGGTCGTGCTCGTCCCAGAGCACGATAATCGCGCTGCCGTAGCGCGCCAACGGCGGCTGATGTTTTGCCCGCCCGTAGGTGGCATCCCATACAAAGATCGCGATCTGGGCATCGCGATTCTCGCGGGCCACCTTACACTCACTCAAGGCTCGCTCGCGACCATACGAGCCATCGCGCTTCGCCTCGACGACGATCCGCTCACCAGCGGCGAGGCAGTCGCTCCCCAGGCGGATCACAAAGTCGCCAACCTTGCACGCGCTCACGCAACCGGCCACGTCGCCCACCACGTCGCAGGAGTCGCCGGCTGCGCCGGTGAGTTCGCTCAGGACTGCGCCAACCCCTTCCTCGAACGTCTTGCCGCCCTGCGTGCTCTGACGCTGCGCTTGTCGGCGGATTGTCATTGCCTCAAGGCGGGCCACGATGTTGGTATAGTGCTCACCGCTCTGCTTGGTCAGCTGCGCGTAGAAACCATCGTGGGTCTGCACGAGCTTGCTCAGCGCCGAGTCCGGCTGGTCGAGTGAAAACTGCTTGAGCAGCACGGCGCTATGCTGGCTCAGGTGGTGAGTCACCCGCCCGTCGATCTCCTCCAGTACGCGCTCTGCAGTCTGCTGGAGCGCAAGCGCGTCCACTTCTCCGCGCGCATGTCGCAGGGCCTGGAGGCCGAGCCGCAGGGCGACGAGGGTAATGTGCTGCTGGGCTGAGTCGTCGCCGTATCGGGACAATTCGGCGAGCAGGTCGGGATCGTTGATGGTGAGATGCACTGGAGCGCCTCCTGGCGTTGCGGGTGAGAAGTACGTCTATTCGGTACGGGTGTCGTTCGAGCTTGCCTACCGTGGAGTAATCAACCCTAGGGCGAGATTCTTTCACTCCGTGCATCGGCTGTCTCTTATACACATCTGACGCTGCCGACGAATAGAGAGGTGTAGATCTCGGTGGTCGC
>ENA-ORBV01008284-ORBV01008284.1-microbial-mat-metagenome-genome-assembly--contig:-NODE-8284-length-17517-cov-5.135149_pt1 | contig 17517 bp, 10 predicted proteins | sample MGYA00237777_ERZ505514 | MGnify/ENA primary metagenome ERZ505514 (study PRJEB26160, sample SAMN06269048) | microbial mat metagenome | isolation source: Oligotrophic lake microbial mat | place...
TTTCAAGCAGAAGACGGCATACGAGATTCGCCTTAGTCTCGTGGGCTCGGAGATGTGTATAAGAGACAGGTGGAGCAGCTGGAGATCGCCAGAGGGATCACCAAATAGGTTAGGAGCCGAGCGATATTTAGCTTCATTTTGAGTACTTTAAATCTTCAGAACAGCGGAATTTCCAGCGGGGAATTTCTGCGGGAATTTCTCCTGCGGGAATTTGAATTTCAATTTGAATTTCTCAATTTGAATTTCCAATTTGAATTTCTCCACCCCAACTATTTTCAATAACCATCAAAAAACTCCCGCTTTTACGCAACTTTTAGCGCAGATGTTCGATACAGATAGGTCCGCTGCACTGATGCAGCGACAGTTCGAGTATATGTCGCTAATCTACTGGCGAGCAATGGAGTTGTATTTTATGGGTACTATTCGTCGACAATTCTGCTCTGGAATGGTTTATGAGATCTGCTTTAGGGCTAAGCGTGGAATTCCGCTGCCAGCTCGCCCACTTATGAACCAGCTCATAAAGTCAGCCCTTGCTCGCACTCAACGCGACTACAAGGTTATAATCTGCACCTTCGTCTGGATGGGTAATCACCCACACATAATCGTGGTATCCCGTGATATCGAGGAGTTAACCAAGTTTTATGGTGAATTAAAGAAACGCATCACTGAATCTGTTAAACGTTTACTTGGACTTAGACAGTTAACGCTCTGGGAGGAATCCGGTGCCACCGTACCGGTGGTTCTAGATATCAATGAAGCTGCCTCGCGCATGGTGTACATTTTCACCAATCCGACAGCCGCTAAGCTTGTGACTTCTATCGATAAGTATCCAGGATTAAGCACCTGGAAAGCCTTTAATGAGTTGCCTGCTGATATTAAGAGCGAGGCTACTGAACAGGTCCCTTGGATCCATATGGATACGATCCCAGATCTACCTAACCCCCAATTCTCGAAGAATGAAGAGAATCGAGCTCTACGTATAATTTTAGAGGACGAGAACAACCAGGAGCGATTCCCACTGATTATCTCACCCTTTGCCTGGCTAGCTGCATACGGCGTGACTGAGCCAGAAGAGATTCAAGAATACAGATCAAATATCATTGAGCGAGTAAGGGAGAAGGAGGAAGAATTAGCTAAGGAACGGGCAAAGACTGGACGTGGTGTTATGGGACATACACGGCTACTAGCAGAAGGGATCTCGTTTGATCATGTCCCTACTAAGAAGGGGCGTCGGATATTTGTACTATCCTCAACCAACGAGTGGCGAATCAATTTTATCCTAAATTTCAGAGCATTCTGCGAAGAGTGTCGCGATTGCTATGAGTTAATGAAGCTTGGCCACAAAAATATTGAATGGCCGCCGGGAGCGTTTGTTCCGCCAGCACCTATTCTGATGAATCCGATCGAACTGTGATGCGGGTTTGACAACAACAGAACGACAGTGAGAATCGGGAAATTAAATGCCGAAGCGGCGAAGTGTATCTAAACGTCGAAAAATCAAGTTTTTTGTCCTATTAGTATCCAGTTTTCACTCCGCAATGCTGCCTGACAGACAAAGTTCAGGCATCGGACCATGTACGCAGCTAGCGATCAGAACCGAAAGAATGCCGAAGTTGGCACGAGTTGTCGGTGATTTGGATGGTTCAAAATAGTTGGGTTGGAGTAAGGTGGTGAGTAAGGTGGTGAGGAGTAAGGTAGGAGTAAGGTAGGGACGGCATTTAGGGATTGATCAAGAGTGGTGACCTTAATCGTATATCCAGTAGCAGGTTGCAAGCTGTTAAGGATGTAACTATTTATTCCCGCCGGAATATTATCGCTAACATTTACGCCGTTTTTATATACACGGGTCCAGGCAAAATCGGGTGTTTATGGTGGCTGCCAGCTTAGTGCAATCGAATCACTTTGCGGCGCTACCAATAAACTAAGTACCTCTGCGGGTGGTATTACATCAATCGGCGCGACACCCTGGCCGTCAACGGTGGCATTTACATTTCCAACTAGATCGGTCGCAGTTACAGCGACATACAACAGTACATTTTTAGGCAGGTTCTGAAGCTGAAAATTCTTGATGCCAGCCTGTGTCGTACCAACTGCGGTAGCCTGTGCGATATTAACAAAATCTGTAGGCGAGGTATAAATCGTATAGTATTAGTAAGTATAAACTTACCACCATTAGTGGTGGTGAATTTCGCATAATCATTACTACCAGATAACGTACTCTCAAGTGTCGTCACAGAGCTTAAGTCTACAGTGCCGTTATCAAGCGCTTCAAAATAATAATAATACTGTTTTCAGGAAGATTATGCTCCCTGGTAAACACAAGAAATGCCCAGCGACGAAGAAATTCGAGTTGCCTTTCGTGCAGCTGTCAGCAAGCGTATGATGGCGGACGTTGATTATGGATTCTTTTTGTCGGGAGGAGTCGACTCGTGCATTGTGTCGCATGCCTTGATGCCCATGTACCGGGAGGAAACAGGAGATGATCGTCCCCTTCCGGCCTTTACCGTAGGCATGGAAGATTCCCCCGATATGATGGCGGCCAAGGCCATGGTCGATGCTTTGGGTGGCGAACGGTACATTGATCATCGTCAACGTATCTTTACAGGAGAGGAAGTCTTTGGATTAATTCCCAAGATTATTTATCACATGGAAACCTATGAAGCAGAGTTGATTCGTAGTGCCATTCCCAATTGGCTTTTGGCCGAGCGAGCGGGAGCGGATGTGAAGATGGTTTTGACTGGGTAAGATATTTTTAATTTCCCATTTTGCATTGTTGTATTTTATTGTTGAAGAAAAATGCTGACACTTTGTCGGCTCCTCATTTTTATTTTCATAGAGAAGGAAGTGATGAGATCTTTGCTGGGTACCTATATTTTATGGACGCTCAGACACCTATGCAGATTCAAAAGGAATTGCGCAGAATCTACAATATGTTGGGTGACATCAATTTGCATCGTACCGACCGTATGACAATGGCGCACAGTTTGGAAGCGCGTGTTCCTTTCTTGGACACGAAATTCACCGAACTAGTCATGAGTGTAGACCCAGCTGTCAAGATTGTGGATAAAAAGGCTGTAGCTACCAACTCTGAAGGAAGAGAAAAGACATTCCTTCGCAAGCTCTTTGAGGGACCTAATGCCAACGGTGATAGCATCCCACACGCTGTTTTGTGGCGCGCCAAGGCCATGCAGTGCGAAGGTGTTGGAGAAGACTGGGTCGGTATGCTCCAGCGAAAGGTTGCCGCTGAAGTTACTGATGCGGAAATGGATAATGCTGCTGCCTTGTATCCACTCAACACCCCACACACCAAGGAGGAGCTTTATTATCGACGAATTTTTGAAGAGCATTATCACGGTATGGAACATGTCATCAACCCATGGGAGGGCGGTTGCCGTGCTGCTGGAGCTGAATGGGAGAGTGATTCTTACACGCGAGAAGGGCTCGGTAACACCGACCTTCTGACTCACGCATTTCAGCAAAAGTCAGGCAAGGCAGGAACAGCAGCTTTCTCCACCAGCGCGTTTCAGTCGCCAGTCGGAGGAAGGCGGTCGTTTTCTTCTGTAGCTGCCTATGCAGTCACTGATGAGGCCATTCAGACAGCGACTGAATCCGGATACACCATGTTCGAATCATTTCTGACTTCGGGAAGTGACGATCGCAGTATGATCAACACCGATACAGGTACAAAATGAGGATTGCATATATTTTGATCGCATAAATTCTGCTTGCCAGGTTTTGCCATAATTTTTTACTAATGTGGAGTTTTTTGCTTTTAATAGGTACAAACAAGTATCATTGCAAGCCCCAACCCATTGCGAAGAACGAAATTTTTCGTGGGAGTTGTACTTGCAATACACCCACCGAATCAGGATACAATGCCGCCAAGAAATTGTACCGAGAAAAACTAGCGTCAAAAAATACTCCGGAAGAGCTCGAAGAAGCCTTGCGTGAAATCTTCGAAAATCAAAGGCAACGCATTGCCACAGCTTTGGAGCTCCCAGAGGGTGTAGAGGTCGCCCTTTGCCCATCAGGTTTGTCACGGTCGCTCGGTGCAGAGATGTGCTCTTGTCTTATCTCCGGTGAACTCATTTTTTATGGATTGTATCTTCCCCTGGTGTCTCTAGGTTCCGATGCAGAATATCTTCCCATTGCAATTGCGCGTGCTCTTCAACCAGCAACTCAAAAAGGCAAAAAAATTGTCAATATTTGTACGCAATTGAAAGAAGTCGGCGCAGGCACTAACGTTGCCGCTGGTGGTACATACTTCTCCACCCATGCTCCGCTCTATGGAAAAGTGCCTGATGGTGTCACTAGACTTGAAGGCTTTGGCGAAGACGGTCTCACAGAAGTTTCCATTCCTGCTCGTGAGAGAGACGGAACAGTTTTGGATGCATCAGCCATGGCTGCAGAGATTGCGAAAAAAGAATCGGATGCCTATCCTATTCTCCATGGTGTATTTGGAGGTAAGACTGGTCTAAGAGATGGTGTAATGCCGCCGAGCGAGGATGGAGGAGAAACGTCTCTGGGCGTCATCGATGCCTGCCAGGGCCGCTTTTCTCTCGACGAGCTGCACGCATGGCTTGAGCAGGACTCCATTGTGTTGTTCACGGGCAGTAAATTCTATCAAGCCCCTCCGTTCTGTGGTGCTATTTTTATTCCCAAGCGGATTGCGGAAAAACTACGAGAGACAGCTCCCCCAGGACCAATGGAGATGTATGCCAAGGAGGGCATGGGTGGCTTCCTCTCCGATAAGGAGCTTCCGTCTTGCTTGGATAGCTGGAAACCACTCCTGCGTCGCGCCGATAGAGAAGCCAACAACGTCGGCCTGGCCCTTCGTTGGGAAGCAGGATTGGTTGGAATGGAGACTCTATCCAAAACTCCAGATGCTGAGCGTATCAAGGCCGTAGACGAGTGGGCAGCAAGTGTCACAGCAATGGTACAGGCAAATGCGGACCAGTTGGATGCGTGGTGTGTCGAAAGAAGCATCATCAGCGTTCGCCTCAAGCGTGAAGACGGCAGCGGTTGGCTTAGTATGAGCGAGCTCCGCGATGTCTATCGCTACATGAGCAAGGATGTTTCAAGTGCAGTCTCCTCTGCATCGCCCGAAGAGAAAGAAGCCCTTGCTACCTGCGCCTTCATTGGCCAACCAGTTGATGTGGCCGAATCTCATGCTATCTTGCGTATTGCTCTCGGCTCTGAATCTTTGGCTAATTACCTGAATGATGCCACCACTACGCTTCACGAAGATGAGATGGCTGTTCGGAAGTTGACTGCGATCGCTAAAAACTTTTCGGCTCTGAAGCAGAGCAGCTTTTAAAGTGATGGTTCAGGGGAGAGCGCATATGATTGATACGGAAGATGGCTATGCAAGCTAGCTGGTCTAAGAGTGCACTACGCGAAAACAAAGCATTTGAATTGCATGTAAAATAAGAAAGGCTAAGCTTTACTGTGTCTGACATTGTCCTCATTGCATTTTCAGTCCCATGTGTGTACTGGGCCCGGGTGGCAAACTGTAAGCGAGTTGCTCCTCATGGTCTAGCTACTAGCTAATAGGTGTATGCTCCTCGACTTTCGAGCATATCTATTTTCTATTGCCGCTGTCTATCTGTATACTAACTCCTCTCTCTCTCTCTCTCTTGCTCTTCCTCGGTGCTCTTTACCGAAGTGTCATCCAACCGCCTCTCACAAACCAAATAAGCAGATGGGCAACTCAAACCCCTTTCTTGAGAATCCTAGCCGCCTGACCTCATCCCGAGCTAGGCAGCTCAAATTTGTAAGCAATCATATCCATGTTTTTTAGGCATCGTAAAACCTTTATACACAGTGCGCGGCATGTATATACGTGTCCTCAGGTTGAAAACCCGGCTCATCCACACCCGTTCATGCCTGAAACGAAACAAACATTCAAAGTGTAGGCGACGACAAAACATGGCAACCTTTTGCTCTTTCGATGCTTTCATGCCTCGTCAGAAATCAAGAAGACGTAGCTACTACCTAGATCGTGAAAGTTCATACGCCTATCTCCGTGCTTTCTAGCAACTAGCCCACCTATATCAAAGACACAATCTCAAAAAACGAATAGGATCGAAAACGGCCACATCTCGACACGAGGACAACGACCGACTAGCTAGCGATGAATCCAACGCAGATGGTTGTAGAAAAAGAGCTGCTTTAAAAGCCTCCTTTTAAAGGGGGAGTTGATGCTGCTGCTCAGTACTTGGAACCAGCAAGATGCCTCACTTTCGTGTGGATTGAATATGATAAAGATATGATATGCGTGTGTGATACATCCTTCAGAAGCTTAGTAGTTTAGTAGTAGTATTATAAAGGCGTTTACTCTACAACACGCTTCTTCTTGTTGTACTTCTTGGCGTATTTCTGATTTCGCAAGAACTTGGGGTCCATGCCTTTGGTAGACACATATCGCTGTCTCTTGGCCTTCTTGATCCCATTGGCGTGAGCCTTGTGGGTGTTGTTGTGCGCGCAAGTATTCTTTTGCTGTTATATCCAAATCAAATCAAATCAAATCAAATCAAATCAAATCAAATCAAATCAAATCAAATCAAAGCAGCGGATGGACACGAAAGACGAGGCAAGATCCCATCATGGAGGAGTCAGTGATAGAGGTAGGGCAACAAAACAAGGAGCGGGTGAGACACATACTCAACCAATAGATCTACAGTTTGTTTTCAACAGATTGATTCGCAACCTCTCTTCACTACGCTGAAGCATAGTGGCAACGTCGTTTGCGAGAGCCTTAATCGAGAAAAACATCGGCCATAGTCCTTACCTTCACCATCTTGACCAATTACCAAGGACGAACCAACGATAAAATCCCTTGTATCGATACAGAGGTTGCTGTTGCTGCCGCTGCGGTTGCGTGGAGAGAGAGCTGTAGAGAGCTGTCGCTCCACCGTGCAGGCTGGGTGGGTGCGCCAAAGAATAAGTAAAGGGTAAGAGGTATAAAATTAAGGGTTAAGGGTAATGACGCACACTTGCTAAATGTAATAAGTGTTTGGATAGGGATAAAAATAAGAATCCCATTTACCATTTCTCAACTGTCGAATGAATGAATCTGCAACCTGCGGGCGACCCGCGTCAAAGATGAGGCTTCTTCTTCAACACCGAACTCACACTCGACTGAAATATTCCCATTACCATCACAATGAATGAATAGAGCAGCAATACACTGCTTGAATGAATGCCCAATAAATTACTGCTATCACAGATTGCGCCCTCCTGCATACTACTACTAGCAACTGTAGGCAGGCACTCTGCTCGCTCATTTATTAGTTCAGCAGACCAACCAAAAGAAGAAAGAGGGGCTTCCGAAAGAGATTCAAATGAGTTCCTCCAAGATGAGAATACGGCGACACTCCAAGAACACCGACAGCCACGACCACCACAGAAGCAACAACACTCCTTTGGGGCGAACGACCGACACAAGACGACGATGTCGACCAAGGCAACAACACCAAGGAAGATGGAGCATCCTTTCCACAACAGCAGCTGTGAAGGCTGTCACGTGTTTCGTAGTAGTACAATCGTCATTGTCCTCGTTTCTGTTTCCGACGATCACAGCCATACTCATAAGAATGGCGCAAGGTTCAACTCCCGTTCATTACGGCAACAACAGTGCTGCTAGTGATGCCGCTTCGAGTACGAGTACTAATTTTTATAATGCCACGAAAGAAAATTTCAACAACTTGACACCTATAGTGTCATCGGGCGTGGACAAAAACGTCAACAAGAACAAGAACCAGCAGCAGGAGCACCAAGCTAGTACGACTCGTGGGAGCCATACTGCAAACGACACTGCAGCGGCAGCAGCAGCCGAATCCACTGACAGTGAATTGACCGCAACCATAAAAATGACTCCCAAAAATTCAGCGGCAGTACCACAGCCACCGGACCCCAAAATTGTGCCATCTTCCATAACACCTCCTCTGGTCCCGAAAAAGAGACGGGATCTTGCCGTGGAGGATCTACATAAGAACAACAACAACAATAGTGAGTCTCCGTCACCTCATGATCATATTCGACACAGTATGGAAGAAGAATTGCAATTGCATGCAGCAGCGTCTTCCAAAGACAACAATAGCAACAAGGAGTCTTCCGAGAAAATCAAAAGCAATCATGTAAATTATGAGTTCAAAAACAATCCCGAAGAAGACGAGTATCGTCAATTTATGGATTGGTGTCAAAAAGTGTTGGGAATTTCCACCAGTTTGGAAATTCATACCTTTTATTATTATGATTACATGACAGCCGTCATGACCCAACCAGAGGATGATGGCGATGCCGACAATGATGTGGATGATGACGACGATGTGTTTCCATTATTAGGAGCAACCTCCAACGAACACCAAGAGCCACTGTCCACAATACAAACTGACAATACCCAAGAAACGAAACAACAACAACAACCAGCATGGCAAGATCCTCCCATGATTCCCGTTCGTGGCATGCGGGCGACACGGACTATTGAACAAGGAGAGATTGTTATTTCCATTCCCTTTCAAGCCTTGTTGACGGTGGGTACCACCATTGATCAAGATCCTGTCTTGAGTCGTGTCATGGGACCCGAAGCACGAAAAGCGTATGGATGGATCTTGGCACAGGATCAACCACCACCACAAGCACAACAAGAAGACGACCCACAAGACTCGCCCAATTCGAATCCGAATTCGACAGGAGCACCTGCCATTGATTTTTTTGAATTGCCACTCTTGGCCATGGCACTGCTGCATCATTCCAAATTGGGAACCTCCAGTCCTTTGTATCCCTATATTCATTTGTTGCGGAAATCGCCCGTGGATTCCATGCCCTTTCTTTGGAACAAGCAACAGCGACAACAGCATTATTATGGTATATTTGACGACAAGGCCGACCATCAGCTGCAGCGCATGCCCCGCGACAACAGCAATAGGAACAAGGGCATTCAAAGCGTAGCGAGATCGATTCGGCTTGAAATGAAAGACATGTATCAGCAGGTCATTGGGACATTGGTTCAAAAGCACCCCGATTTGTTTGGCAAACCCGATCCCAATAGCAAAACCAAACAACAACATTACGACGAAGATGACGACGATGATGAATGGGCATTTTCATTTGAAAATTTCCAATGGGCCTTTGCCATGGTCAACAGTCGGCATTGGTTATTGCCCATTCAAGATTTGGAGGGACCAGCACCGCCAGCTGCATCGCCTTCCAAGTCAACACCGTCATCACCAGCCGAAGCTGCCGGACCCATGCTGATGCAACCACAAGGAAGTGTTGATGGAGTGCCGCCGGCTGAAATGCCCACTGATGCTTGGTTATTGGATCATGAGCTCAACGCTGATGACGATGAGGCTCGAGAAGGAGAAGAGCAACAACAGCGCCGGCAGCAAGAACAAAATCCACCACAAAACAATGCTGCATCATCTTTGTATCACTCATTTTTAGCACCCGTTGCCGACTTTTTGAATTTTGGACCACCGTGTACACGTGGTCGGTACAATCAAACGACACATACCTTTGATATTATCGCATCCTGCAATTTCACGGCCGGTCAAGAAGTGACGTTTTGGTACAGCGATGAATGCGAAGATATCGTCATTGGCAATTATGGTTTTAGTCATCCCATGGTTCCGAAATGTCCTACGGCCGATGATCTGAAGGACGCGCGGGACAAGTGGAAAGAAAAGGCCTTGGCCTTGGAAGAAGCATTGGAAGATGCCTATGAAGATATGGATGTGATGGATACCGAGTTGCAGCATGTGCAACGCATTGTGGCCAATTGTGATTGTTGTGATACGACAACCGAACGAAACAACAACAACCATGATCATGGCGGCGGGGAAGAGGGGTTTCACGGGAATTATTATTTGCGCACCGAAAATAGTAATAGTGCCGCTGCCAGTCAAAAAATTCGAGGGGGTGGTACCATGATGGCTTCGTCATCATCGGTGGGGAGTGTGTTGACTGAGATTAGGAATGCCGTGGGAGGAGGGGGCGGCGAAAGTCGGAGTGGTAATAGGAGCAGTCGAGCACGTGAGGACCGCGAGAGCCGCAGTGCTCGCAGCAGCAATGCCCGGGGTGGAAGGTCTCCCGACGAGGATGATGATGTCGTGGAGCGCCATGGGGTCCGGCGAATGTGGGCTGGTAGAAGCGGCTTGTAATAATAAAACACAATTTTCCTTGTACAAAGTAAATTATACTTTCCCAGAAAAATTTCGGCACACTGCAGTCACCATGAATGCACAGGTAGTCGTAGTCAGTCGGAGATACTTTGAGCTACAACGGTCGCTAGCATACACGTGCTGCCTCACCTACTATTATAAGCTAGTAGCACAAAAAAAACTGCAGTCCCAGTGCTGGCTAACACTCACCAATCATTATGGTCATAGGCTGAAGCTCCTGAAGTAGTTTACTTCTTGTGCAAGTAGGTCGACCTACTTACTACATGCACTGCTACTAGCTGCCTACCTACCTAGCTAGAGTCTGCTACCTATCTGGCACAGTAGTTGGAGTAATAATTAATAGTACGTCGTGCATGCAGTAATAAATGGTGAAGTCCTCAGCATGCAGGTATGCGCCCGGGTGGTCCATTTTTCTGAATATGAACAAACATACTTTTTCTCAAACGTGTCTCTTCACAAACACGCAAGAACCTTCCATACCAAATGCGGCATCACCGCACTGAAGACACACTCATTCATTATTGACAGCATCCAAAAGATCACAATCTGCTTGCTGCAGCTAGCTAGTAGCACCAGTGACTTGAAATTCCATTGGAAGTAGCAGAGCAATAACTGACCTTGATTTCTGGATACCCTTCGCCGCCGCTTTCTCAGCCGATTGATTCGACCGGGCAAGATCCGCCCAAGTTCGGCAGAAGAATAAAGACAGCTTATCTACAATTGAAAAACACCCAGAAGATGTCCTCTGGAAAAGAAGACAGCTGCCGGCTTAAAGCTGGAGCTGCTTGCGTTGTTGATTCTGGTTCTGAACGCGACGATTCCTGCGAGGAAGGATCACGCCAAACCCGAACCATGACCTTTGGCCATTGGCTCAAAGAGCTCTATGAAGACAAACCACCGCCCCCCGCTACCCAAGTCAACTCAAACACGGTAGACATGGTGGTTGGTGGCCATTCGCCTGACCATCCACAGGTCGAAGTGGAGGGCGAAATCTTTCACATAGAACCGGAGATCTCATCATTCGAAACATTGAGCGAGCTGGACGAAAGCTACTCCCTCACGACCATGGCTGATGCCGATAGCTTCTCTTTGGTAAACTGTTCTTTGGCAGATTCACACGCAGAACCAGGGCAGGAGAACGACGTCGAGAGCGAGGAAGAAGGAGCTCCAGTTAAAGACCCCCTTCCGACTTGTTTCCTATGTGGAAACATTGGTGGTGGCAAACCAGGTGGCAGAAATAGTCGTGTTTTTATGAAACTGAACAAGAAATGTCGCCATCCTTCTGCATGTTTCGGTTGCCTTCGGCGGCGCTGTATATTTGATGCCCAGAAAGATATTTCGCAATACCCTCTAACTTGTTTTGGGCCTGGGTGCGGCGCAGGCCTGAACGACACTCATATTGAACCTTTTATCGACAACATCAAAGAAAGAAGTGCTCATCACAGGATGGCAAGGCGGGCCAGGGGGATCCGTAAGGCAGAAGAGAGGTCCGAACCCGACCGAGCCATGGAGACTAAAATTCTTCGCACGTTTGATTCGGAATGCATTGAATTTCTGCTCAAATGTGAACGGCTTTCTACCTGTCCTGGTTGTAGCCAGGACGTGCCCGTCAAGCTCCACCAAAGTCAGGCGAGTTGCGGTGGGGATTTGTGTGATCCCTACAGTGACGTTGGGCTAACTGTTGCGGAGGTTGGTTTGGTCGCAGCCTTTGGCGCTGCCCCCTTTTCCAGATGCCCTTCCTGCCATTATGCCGTTTTCAAGGGTGAGGGCTGTGACGAAATGACATGCTTCTGTGGCAGGGAATTTTCCTTTAAAAAGTATGAACGGCGGTTCCGATACGAAGGCGTAGAAATCTTCTATGTTCCCGTCTATGTCCCCGGGGAACGAACCACACAAGCAACTTGATTAATACATACTGCTATAATACTCTCTAAAGATACATCGCTTCCTCTTTGCCCCTCTCCCCACACGCATGTTTTACTCCCAATATCCTACAAGAGACAAAAATAGTGTTGATCAGATGTTCATATAGGGAGTTTTAGCATTATTGATTACGGAGGGAAATATAACATCATGGTTTGTAGTGTGCTCGTGGTGGCGAGTGATATCAGTGACTTTCATATAGCAAGTGGAAAAATGAAGATTGCGTCATGTCGAACAAGAAAAGTAGAAAGTGGCAACAGCGAATCGAATCCTCTCCGATGGCCCCACCAAGCAATGCATGCCTTGATAGGAACTATTATGCGTTATGTCCTGTCAGCAAAAGTGTAGCAGACTTGTCAGTGCTCATAAGCTGAGGTGATATCTTGAACATTTTGTGGGGGCGTTGATAGGCATTGATTTGCTTCGCTTTCAATGCTCTCTTGCATGTGGTCTTCGGAAGAAGAGGTTGTCAAGTTCGGTCGGTGAGTGCCGTTGCTGACACCATCGTCATCATGCAATCCCTCTGTGTCCGTAGGCGCCGACGGAACATTCAACACCCTTTCCTTTGTTGCTTCTGGCTGTTGTGTATCTGGTTTCGAGCTCGCCTCGTGAGCTTTTTCATTGCGTTGAGCCATGCATTGATGACTCAAGGAATTGCGGTCACGAAATGGATTGTAAACATCCTTTTGACTAGCAGGATTGCGACCGTGACCAAGATCTAGCTCGCCCAAACGTTCTTGCAGCAAAGCTTTTGAAGATTCAGACAATTGAAGATGGTCGACGCCGCCCACGGGGGTGGTTTGGACATTGCAATTCATTTCTGCAGTAGACGATGACTGCCGAGCTTCGCGATTCTTGCAAAAGAGCACCTCGGACGCCCGAGAAGGAACCTGATAGGATTGCATAGTAGCACCATCAAAGTAGGACAATGGGACTCGGCCGGACTTGGTCCTCACCACTCGTTCTTGCAGTTTCATTTGCACTTGGGCTTCACTCGCAAACCATTCTTCGTCCGATGCAACACTCTTGAAAGCCACGAGGAAACTCGAAGTAGCGCTCTCTAGAATACCGCTATGAGAGTCTTCGTACTCGTGAATGGCAGCAAATCCAGCCTGTTCCAACTTGTCGACAAGTGTAACGACATCATGCGACTTTGTCAAATACTCGGGAGCATCCTGAAGGGAATGTCCATTTCCTAAAGACACCACAAGGATCCCATCGTCGGACAAGCCGTCATGCAACAAGCGAACAAAGCCCAAATCATCCAACAAGATTTCGGAGAAATCAATATCATCTTCTGGGTTCATGGCTTGCACGATAATGACATCTTGGCGTTCCTCTTGTGCTGCAAGGTTTCTACGGAATCGTTTTTGGAACCACGCATTCCCATCCTCATGATAGTGCTTGTGGACACGAGGATCATCGCGACACGCCGCTGTCGTCGTTGGAAGCATCAAGTCATCACATTGACTCCACAACCATTGAGAAGAAATCTCCTCGACAACGGCTTCTTCCATTTCCATCCATTCCACATGTTGAACCGACGCATGTTTCAAGACTTCTCGCAAGGATGCTCCCTCACTACCTCCCACAATGGCCACTCGTTTGGGATGTGCATGTGCCAACATGGCGGGATGTACCAAGGCTTCGGCAAGGGCAGCCTGTCCTCGTTGTCGGGCTTGCAAAATGCCATCGACATACATGAGTCGATCCGTCATGGTGGAGGAGTATTTGGGATTGAGAACATCGTAAATGTGGACTTGTGGTTGATGTGGTTGTTCGTCGTCGTCGTCAAGTTGTTTCGGTTGTTGAGCAGCTACATCATTGGGATGATTCAAAACCGTGACTTGATCTTTGGCCGGAAATTGAAGGACTCCCAAAAGGGTCGATCCGAGATCGGAAACACCCGGTGCATATCCTTCGTCGGTGGGGAACCCGCGTTTCTTAAAGGCCCAAACGACATTGGGCTGTGGTGGTTGTTCTTCGTCGTCCTTGGTATTATCTTTGGCAATGGCAAACAAGGTCTTGACGTCATCCAACAGATTGAGCAAGGAATTGGGACCACACGTAAACAAATCCAAAGTAATCACGCCTTGGACAGGCCAGGTATGAAAGGAAACGTGCGACTCCAACAAGACACCGGCACAACTGACACCCGCGGGCAGAAGTTTGTGACAATGATAACTCAACATGGTGAGACCGGATTTGTCGACCAAATCAATCATGGCTTGGGCCAAATGGTATTCGGAATTCAAAAAGGCTCCATCGACATGTTCAATATCAATCAAGAGATGTTGTCCTGCGGGTTCGTGAATTTCATCGTCCTCCTCGTCGTCTGTGTGGTTGTAGGAGGAAAGAATCAAGTTGTCCTCGTCCTGCTGTTCTACTTGCGGTTTGTTGTTGCTGCTGCTGTTGGGATTGGAAGACAAGAGGGTATCACTGCCCACACTTTTTCCCGTATCAAAATGTTTGGCAGTATACCGCGTGGATGGTCGGGTCTTGTGCGGAGCCACAAAGAGGGGTGGCAGTGATCCTTGTTGTTGGTTTGCAGCCGTGTTTTGTTGCAGTTTCTCTTGTTGTTGAAGCAACACAAGTTGTTGCTGTTCTTGCAGTTGATGGTGGTGATACACAATTCCTTGCCGTGCCAAACGACCCATAAAGAAGCACGCCAGGCAAGTAAACAAAAATGTCACGCAGACAAACTTGAGAGACAACGACAGTTGATAGGCCGCCATGGATGAAGGTTCCTTTTGGTTGCTGCTGGCCTTGGACGACGATGCTGATCCCATTTTCCGGTTCCCTGGTCCCTCGTGGACTTGCATGTTTTTGGTAGCGTTCTTGGATGCCATTCTTATTGTTTCTTAGGGCTATGCTTCAATCAAGTACTAGTAGGAGAGTACGTATGTACATACACGTAGAGACAAGAGAGAAATTTGGAAAGTTGCGCGCCTCAAAGGATCAAAGATCGAGACTTAACAAGAAGCCTCTGACGAGTTGAGATGGACGGATTTGGTTCCCTTCTTTCCACTAATCGCTAGCTAGTAGATTGGTGGATGCTGCGTTCGATGCTGTTGATGGGGAAGGTAGACTTTCGTTTGTCTCCAAGAGGATTTGTAATTTGTTTTGTCAACCTATGGACAAATTTCTTGATTGTACTTTGAATAATGTCACCTACGATGAACATGAATATCACAATAAAAAAGGCTCTCTTGACAAAAATTGAGGTCTAACGATACGCGTCCTAGCTAGTAGCTAGCTAGCTACTACTATAGTACGACGTAGTAGTAGTGTTATCGTTAATAGTGCAGTTGCGCGGGAAGGGTACGTACTACTAGCTAGTAAGCATTTAATTTCGAAGAACAAGCCAACAACGTTTTCTGATTTCTGGCATCCACTCTATTGGAACGTTCGCGCACGCAGCATTGCCCGCCAATGAAGCATATTTCCAACTACGGAGGTGCAAAATTTGAACGCGCAATGCATACCGTTTCGACATAATTACCGAGCAACAACATGTACATTAACAGTGACTGTGACAGTTGTTGCCCGGGTGGAAGGATATAAAGTCGAGTCATGTCTGGTCTCATCGTTGGCTTGCACATGAAATTCAAATTTCAAATGGTTCCCACGAGCGATGTACTACGTCGTACCTACCGGCAGTACCAGTGTCACTGTGACAATTTTCTCATTTAATGGGCTGCCGCTGTGACACAACCCTTATGTGACATGTTCCTTAAGTGACAGACATACAGACAGACAGAGGATTAGAGTAAAAATTGCACAGACACCACACTTGCAGTTTTGGGGCAACTTTGACAAACACCAAACTAAAGTTGAGTGCAATACACTGTACGACTTCACTACATCTACTAGTACTGTGCGAAGTAAGAAATTGATATCATAGTTGGATACGTAGCCACTTGCAGTGTAACTACAGTAACTCCAGTAGCAGTACGACGATGCGCCGCCTCCAAGTCCTCCTCGCACGGACCGGGCTTCATTATTCCACCACTCCCCTAGGCCTCACTCGTCCAACGGTGGGGCTCTTTCGTCCGTTTGCGACAAGCGGAAAACCCGACTGGATGGCTCAGGCCGAAGCCGAAGCCATCGCCGCCACAAATGCACGCGCTGCTCAAGGGACCGCAAATGATCACATGATGAGCAAGCTGGCGCATGAGTTTCAAGGGGAACGAATATCCTCCGCTGTCAAACTATCCGACAAATTGAATGACCTCATTGCCAAGTGTCATGCCGCAAAACCGGGTGCCGTCGACGAACGAGGTCGCAAGGTGTACAACACCCTTCGCAAAAAGGCGCTACAGACGCGACAGGATTTAATTACGCAAAAAGAGGCAGCAGGAATGACTACGGACGCCACATCTGTCGTGGAGTCTGCGTTTCCTATACCAGCCTCGGTGTAGGGCGTCGTGTACTAGTATTGGTAGTAGAAGGCGGCGTGCAAACACCCAAGGCACATGCGATTGGAGGCCATGATAGTAAGGTGAAGCGAAACGATACGATTTGATCCTCTGTGCCGCCTCCAGAGTATTATTTCAATCTTCTTTTTCAGCTAATCAGGTGTGAAAGAAACACAACACTACAACAGGACGCAGAAAATAAAGCAGAGCAACGACATCCACAAATTACCTTCCATAAAAATTCCAAGAATGAATGCACAGGAGAACCTGCCGAGTAGATTGCATTATATTCTGTACCACCCAAGAATTTAAATCGAATCAAATCAACAATTAATTATAACTTAAATTGTTGCGGTAACACGAAGGCAAAACTTCAGCCGGGCTGCTGTGCCTTGTAGGCAAGGCGGCCTTCTCCTCTTGGAGTCGCAGGCGGCACTTTACCCCTGGAGGCACGAATATTAGAGAACACCCGCTCCTGAGCTTTTTCCTCAACTCGCCAGGACCCAATCATCCGAATTAAATTTGGCGGTGAGTCTTCGATGATACTGTACAGCCCAACTCAATGGATGGAACGCATGAACTCGGAACACATAATCCGCAGTGACAAAGTCGATCTGGAGCGTATGGTATGGGCCGCTCCGAGTCCCGGCAGCGAGGACGAGATGCTGCTGCTTTAGCAATCTACACGGCAACGGTTCGGCCAACCTCGCAGTCCCAGTCCAAATCACGAGATGTCGCCTCGACAAGAGTGACAGGATACTGCTGTACTGTACGTAGTACGCCACCGGCCCTGCAACCGCAGCAAGCGTCATCACCAAGAGGAATAAAGGGCATGCAGAGCTGGTACCTATACGTACTAGTTCCAGTGGTACGTAGCCAAGGAAGCTTGTCTTGGCGTTTTAAAAGAGTTTCTACGACAACAGTTAATAAGATACTACTGGATGTGCCGACACACACGGTGCTAGCGTGCTAGCGTGCTAGCACTTGGTGAA
>ENA-ORBV01008285-ORBV01008285.1-microbial-mat-metagenome-genome-assembly--contig:-NODE-8285-length-17509-cov-6.960418_pt1 | contig 17509 bp, 10 predicted proteins | sample MGYA00237777_ERZ505514 | MGnify/ENA primary metagenome ERZ505514 (study PRJEB26160, sample SAMN06269048) | microbial mat metagenome | isolation source: Oligotrophic lake microbial mat | place...
GGCGAGCGCCGAACGCAGCGCGAGATGCAGTGGCAAGTAACGGGCTTGGCCGGATCGAAGATATGTTTACGCGAAGTTGCGTTTGACGCGAGATCATCAACGACAAAATCGCGCGCCCCCGAAAGTGATGACTTTTTTCTGGTGTGGTTGGGCGGGCGCAGGGGTGTGTCCGCTACACGCGTCAGCGCCGCGCGATCTCCTCTGCCTCTCTCCATGACCGCTTCGGTCATGGGGAGATGTCGCGCAGCGACAGAGGGGCGTTCACTTAGCACATAGCGGACACCCCCATGCGCCCAACCCGCCGAGCGCCGAGCTTCACTCGAATTGGTGTGGCCACGATGGCTCACGCAAACTGGGCAGCAGGGACGCCATCGCATGGATGAGTCCCTGGTACAGAGAGCTGTTCGCGAGGCGGTTATCAAAGCTGGCCTGGCCAAGCGGATCACTTGCCACACCTTTCGCCACTCCTTCGCGACCCACTTGATCGAAAATGGATACGACATTCGAACCGTCCAAGAACTGCTGGGGCACAGCGATGTCAGGACGACGATGATTTACACGCATGTTCTCAATCGAGGGCCATCGGGAGTCCGCAGTCCGGTTGATGGGCTTTGAGGGTCTTCAGGGCGTGTTAGGCTGATCCGTCGAATCTACAAACCATGTTCCAGCCCGCGGTACAAACCTTGAGAGGTCAAAGACTTACGCGATTTGCGGCGGCACAAATGACTGCGTGTTACACTGACAGAAGGTCGGGTTCCGCCGCGTATGCGGATCGGTCTAATCATTGTTAGACCTTCTACCAACCACTACCTCAGGGCGAAAAGTGATCGAAGAGCGTAACCTCAACGCAGCCGAGACTCAGAAGCTTTTGGCGGCAGAAGAAGACCACTTCTTCGACTTCAAATCCAAGGACATCCAGCCAGCGAAGTTGCAGGAGACTTTTGTCGCCTTCGCAAATACCGATGGCGGAGACATCTACGTCGGAGTCGAAGACAAGAAGTGCAAGACTGACCGCTTGCAGCCGTTTACAGCAAAGGAACATGCAAACGCTATCCTTGCTGTACTGCTGGAGCAGACTACGCCCGCAGTTGAGAATGTCACCATCGAATTCTTGACCGTAACGGGAGGCAATGTGCTTCATATCTCAGTGCCCAAGAGCCCCAAGGTGCATTACACGGCTTCCGGGGACTGCTTCGTACGCCTTAATGCCGCGAAAGCTAAGATAAAGGGTGAACGAGTTACCAGCCTCGCCTATTCCAAGGGCTCGGCCGTATATGAGCGAGTCGCGGTCGAATCGGTTGACATAGAGGAGATTGCTGCAACGGAAGCACTTGCCGGATACATGGCACGAGTTGGCACATCGCTTGAACCGAAGAGGTTCCTCAAGAAGCAGAGACTGACCACGGACAAAGACGGCGAGGTTCGCGCCAATGTTGGATGTGTCTTGCTTTTCGATGAAGAACCCCAAGCGACAGTCGAAACACGATGCGCAATTAAGGTTTACCGACTCAGAACGACAGACAACGAGTACAAACGCGAACACTTGGCGGAGATGCCCGCCACTGTCAATGGCCCACTGGAATCGCAGATCCGAGCCTCATTGGCAAAGGTAGATGAACTCGTGAGTGGCGCGTCTTACTATGAAGGCGAGAACCTCGTTAAACTCAAGTATCCAGTCGATGCAATCAAAGAACTATTAGTGAATGCGGTAATTCACAGAGACTACAGCTTGAATGATGACATTCATATTCGACTCTTCGATAACAGAATCGAGATATCAAGCCCAGGGAAACTGCCGGGTTATATGACACTCGAGAATCTGTATGACGAACGGTTTTCCAGGAATCCAAATATTGTCCGAATGCTCCATAACCTTCCCGACCCACTAAATCACGATATTGGGGAGGGCTTGGATACCGTTCGCAATGAGATGACAAAGGCTGGACTTGTTGCCCCAACTTTCGAACTTCGCGGGAACGCCTTCGTGGCTACGATTCGGCACCAACGCATGGCGTCTGTTGAAGATGTTGTCATGCAGTATCTGCAAAAGAATGCAAGTGCCACGATGACCAACAAGCTAGCGCGGCAACTTAGCGGGGAAGATGACATAAACAAAGTGAAGAAAGCGCTGCAAAACTTGCGCGCGGACGGACTTATTGATGTAGTCGATCCAAATGCATCAGTTTTCAACTTTCAGTACAAGAAGGTCTAACCCCTCGCTCAAGCGGAGCGCCAACGGCATGTCACGCTGCCCACCAAGCGCTGGGCCTGCGGCCCATTTTGCGCTTGATGTCCAGCGCGCCATGCCGTTGTCGCCCGCTTAGCTCGAACGTTAGCCAGCCAGAGCCAGAGCAGGCGGCTCAACCGGACGTCAACGGAGACGACGAGCATGAACAAGAGCGGTGACCAGGAATTCGACGTGCTCTTGTCGTTCGCCGGCCCCGAGCGTGAATACGCTCGGGCGATCCACGACATCGCGACGGCCAATGGTCTCCGCGTCTTTCTCGACGAGGAGTTCCAGCATGAGATCTGGGGCAAGAACCTAGTCGAGTACCTCGATCGTGCCTATCGGGAGAGAGGGTGCTACGTTTTGGTCCTCATGTCCGCTGCTTACCGTGAGCGGGCCTTCACGCGCGTGGAACGACGGGCGGCCTTCGATCGCATGATCCGAGAGGCGAGCGAGTACCTCCTGCCGGTGAAGGTAGACGACTCCTGGATCGATGGACTACCCACTTCAACCGCATACCTCGATCTCCGTGTTCATGGCGTACTGGGCGTTTGCGAACTCCTCGTCCGGAAGATTCGGGGATCGACCGAGAAACTCTCCGTGCCTCCCGCCGTCTCTGTTCCGCGTGTCCCCCTTGGTCGCCTTCCGGGCGATCAGCTGGCCACCTACCTTCTGGAGCTGTGCGCTCGCCCGCAGGTAACCGCCTTCGGGGCGCTGATCTACGACGAGAGCAGTGCTGCGTTGCGGAAGCTCCTTCGAGATCGCGACTACTGGGATGCGCTTGACAAGGCGTCCGGGCCGCATTTCGAGGTGTTCGCACTTCGCGACACCGAAGGTCATGAGATCGAACGCGTCATGGAGATGCTGACGGCGGCCTCCCTGAGCCGTTCGCGAAGTCGTGGCTACTACTTCTCCCACCTCCTGAAGGAGTACTTCGGCGAGGACAAGACCAGGCTCGCGTACCCATCCTTCCTTCTGTTTCTCGCAGAGCGCGGTCGAGTCAAGTATTGTCGTCTCATCCCCTTCCGACGGACTTCAATGGAAGACACATTCGAGCGCCTGTCAGCACTGTTCTCCGCGATCGCGAGCGGAATTGAAGAAGTGGGCGGGCCAACGATGTCCTCGGATGTGCTCTGGGAGCATCTCAAGACGAAGCTCTTGAGCCTCGAGTACAAGCTCTACATTCAGAACGCACCCACGGACGCGGGAGAGGCCGTGCGTCAACTGACGGCGTACGTTGAGAAGTGACGATGAGCAAGATGCCCAGGAGCGTCCCCAACCAGCTGGCTAACAACGGCATGCAGCGGACGGCGCTCCGCGCCGCCGCTGATGCCGAGCGTTAGGCCTCTCGGTGGTCCACTGGATCGCAACCCACAATACGGATACCCTGTTGTCATGACGTCGCCAGTCCTCAACCGCGAGCAAGCCATCGAGCGCCTGGCTGGGTGCACGGACGAAGTGCGGGCACTTGGCGTGGCCCGGCTGGCCTTGTTCGGCTCGATTCTTCGGGGCCAGGCGAAGGTCGACAGCGACGTCGATCTCCTCGTTCAATTCGCGCCAGGGGCGAAGTCCTACAGTCGGTTCTTCGCTCTCTCCGAGCTCCTTGAGGCCCATCTCGGGCGCCCCGTCGAACTGGTCACACTAGAGGCCCTCTCTCCTTTCATTGGGCCACGCATCTTGGCAGAAGCGCAGGATGTCCTTCGAGCCGCGTGACTATCTGAAGCACATCCTGGTCGAGGCCGACTACCTGGCCGCTCGATCGGTCGATCTCACGTTCGAGGCCTTTGTGGCGGACGAGACGCTGCGGCGCGCGTTCGTTCGCAGTCTGGAAATCATCGGCGAGGCCGCGAAGAAAGTGCCGGACGATTTCCGCGCATCCCATCCGCGTGTGGAGTGGCGCGCGATGGCCGGCATGCGAGACCGGCTCATCCACGACTACTTTGGCGTCGACTTCGAGTTGGTGTGGGATGTCGTGCGCAATCGGATCCCAGAATTGCAAACGCAACTCACGTCGATTCTCAAGGCCTAACACGGCTTGCAGCCGACGGCGCGCAGGGCGATACTGACGCGCGCCGCGGCTGAAGCCTGGCCGTTAGGCAGACAAGACCTGGATCCAGGAACGCAGAACGAGAGGACGAGACTTTTGCCGGCCGGCGGAATGTCTGAAGGCGAACTCATCGCCGACTTCCCGCAGCTCACTCATGACGACATTCGAGCGTGCTTGGCCGACGCCGCCGAGCGTGAGCGCCGGACCGTCGGCATCGTGGCTTGAACCGTGCGTCTGAATCCTTGACGAGCAATTGTCAGAGGTGTAGTTCGCAGGTAATCGGCGTCCTCTGCGTTATCCACCTTCGCGCTGCGCGCTTCGGCGGACAAGTCTGCGGCCCTGGAGTGAGTCTCCGCAATCACTGTCAGGCGAGGGGCAGCGTCAACGTGACGCTGGTGCCGCGCCCCCGTTCCGACGTCACGCTGATCGCTCCGCCGTGGGCTTCGGCATTGCGCTTGGCAATGGTCAGCCCCAGTCCTGTGCCAATCGCCTTGGTCGAAAAGTACGGCTCGAAGATGCGCGCCAGCGCATCGGCGTCCATCCCCATGCCGGTGTCGGTGATGCGGAGTTGCGCCATGTGTCCGGGTGCCAGCGCCGCGTCAATCGTGAGCGTGCCGCCCCCTGGCATGGCGTGCAGCGCGTTCTCAATCACGTTGGTCAGCGCGCGACCGACGAGCATGCGGTCGATGCGCAGCAGTGGCAGTCCGGACGACACATGCGTATCGATCGACACCCGGCCCGCCAGCCCCGAGCGATAGGGATCGATGATCTCGGCGACCAGTTCGGAAAGGCTGGTCTCGACCGGCTTCGGTTCCGGCGACGACGCGAAGCTCGAAAACTCGGTTGAGATCTGGCGGAGCAGTCGCACCTGCCCGAGAATGTTGCTGACGCACTCGTCGATCACCCCGCCTAATGGCCGGCCCTGATCGCTGTGCACGCGTCGCAGGTGCTCCGCGTTCAACTGGATCGGCGTCAGCGGATTCTTGATGTCGTGCGCCACCTGCCGAGCCAGGTCGGCCCACGCCGCAAGCCGGTTGGTGCGCTCGAGTTCCTGCCGTTGGCGTTGCAGATCCGCGGCCATCTGGTTGAAGGCTTCGACCAGTCGCCGCAGTTCGTCTGAGGAGGTCGCCAGCACGCGCGCGTCAAGGTCACCACGGGCGATGCGTCGCGTCGCCCGCATCAGGCGGTTGACCGGATCGGCAATGCGCTCGGCCATGTAGTAGCCAATGCCGGCGCCGAGCATGATGAACAGCAGGGCCGCCAGCAAGACCCGACGGTCGAGTTCTTCGATCTGCGCCTGGGTCTCTTGCTGTCGCGAGGTCAGCGGGACGGTCAGCACGGCCTGTCGACCGCCCCGGATGCGAACCGCCGTCGCCGCCGTGAGGTACTCGAGCCCCCCGGCCACTTCGCGACCGACATAGGACGGTTGGCCATCCAGCAGGATGGCGCGGAACACTTCGCCTGGCGTGCGCGTTGGCAGCAGGCCCGACGCAAACAGATTGCGTTCGCTCGACGCCAACAAATCGGCACCTTCGAAGATGTTCACGTCCTGGGCGATGACCCGGCTGAGCCAGACGAGGGTGTTGTCGTCGACGGCCGATTGCCCGATCTGGATGCCGACGTCTTCGACCACGCGGCTGGCGACGTTGGCCAGGCGGGTCGCTTCGCTTTCGATGTCGGCGAACATCAACGACGCCATGTAGGCGCGCGAGACCAGCGCCAGCGCCAGCACCGGAATCACCGCCGACAGGACAAAGGCGAGAAACAGCTTCTGGTAGAAGCTGGCGCGCACTTCCGCCAACAGGGCCCGACCGGTCGTCGGCGCCCTCGCCAGAATGAAGTTGGTGCCCACCGTGCCAAGCAGCAGCACAACGAACGTGACGAACGCGAGCGCCACCAGTTCGGCGATGGTCACCAGGTGGCCGAAGGCGGTGGCGTCGGCGGTGCCCAGCACGTAGATCGCCGCGCGGTCGCTCATCACGTAGACGTCGAGCGACGTCGAGCCGCGCGGGATGGTGGCCCAAAAGGGCTGGCGCGACTCATAAGCGCGACGGAACACGGCTTCGGGCAGCGGCGGGGCGGTGTCGGCCGAGCTGTAGAGCGCACGGCGGCTCCAGCCGTAGACGTAGAGTTCAACTTCGGCCCGGGGGCGCGGCTCAAGGCGTGGCTCGCCGGATCGCATCAACGCGGGGTAGGGGTTCTGTGCCGAGATGAACGACAGATTGGCGTAGTCGAGCATCGAGTGGACCACCACCGATCCGGCGACGACGCGGCGGCCATCGGCACCGGTCGTACAGATCTGCCGCCCGGCGTGCAGCAGACGCCGTTCTTCCGAGAAGAAGGGCGAGACCTCTTCGAGCATCTCCCACTCACAAGACAGTTCGCGCCAGATCTGCCCCTGCGCACTGTCGGGGAGGTTGAGGGCGAAGCGGCTGACCATGGCGCCGGCGTCGTTGTGCAACTCGACGCTCGAGGTCAGGCGCTGCGTCGCCAGGCTGGTTTGCGACCACACCAGAAAGGCCGCATCGGTCGGCGTGGGCCCGTTGGCCGGTGCCTCGCTCGCCAGCACCAGGGCATCGAGGCCTTCAATGCGATCGATCTCCAGCAGCGCCTGCGACAACTTGAGGCGAACATCCGGCCGCTGGTTCAGCACCTCGGGCGCATGGCGCTCGCTGACCAACTGCCGTCGTGCGCGCGACGCCGCATCCACCAGTGAGGGATACAGCACGATCGACGGCAGGACGAGCGCCAGCAACACCACCAGTAGGCGCATGGCCTGCGAGAGGCGCGGCAGGGCAGGCCCGTAGTGATGCAGCACCCACGCCGCCGCGGTGCTGAAGGCAATGGCCACCAGCGTCGGCACGAGTGGCACGTAGGTCTCGGTCAGCCCCGGCCACGCCAGAACGACGGCCGGCGCCAGCCAGGCGGCGGCCCCTTTGACGCGCCAGCTGGTGGCGGCGGCCGCGAAGACCCACGGCGACGAGGCCAGCCGCAGCATCAACACGGCAATCCCAATCACCGCGGCATTGAGCACCAGCAAGCCAATGACCACCAGCAACCGCGTCCAGTCGCGTGGCTCGATGGCAAATCGCAAGATATCGACGGAGGCCTGCGAGACTTGTGAGCGCAGGAAGGCGGTGTAGGCGATCAACAACGCCACGACCGCGGCGCCGGCCATGAACTGCGCGCCCAGGAACCACCCACCAAGCGGCGGCCGATCGACCACCACCACCCCCACCCCAGGGCGGTGGGCGAGACGCCACTGCGTGAACGAGACCGTGGCAAGAGCCGTCAGACCAAGCGCGGTGAGTCCGGTCAGCACGAAGTCCATCGGCGATGCCATGAGCATCGCGGAGATGGGCGACCACGGCGCCGTCGGTGCCACGGCAGGTTCGGCCAGCCCGACCCGCCGTGTGGCAATCCACAGAATGGCGCGAGCCGCGACGATCAAAGCGGCGACCGCCAGCGTCAGGACGGTGGCAAGCCGCACCGATCGCGTGGTCCGCCGCCAGTCGAGCAGCGGCGCAGAGAACAGCAGCAACAGCACCGCCGCCAGCGTGATCTCGGCGGCGAAGCGGCGGTCTTGAATGCGCTGGCGCGAGGCCTGCAAATCCGCATCCGACAACTGCACCGCGGCCAGCGGCTCCCCGGTCGGTGTCCGAATCACGAAGGCGTCGGGGCCGGCGTCTGCCGCACCCTCGAACTGCAGGCGGAGCGACACCGGGACAATGCTGGTCTCGAGGGCGAAGTCGGTACCCGCCATCGTGGCGCGGCCGTCGCGCGAGAGTGGCGCTTCGGCGACCACCGCGCCGAGGTGTCGCGCGGGATCGGCCGGGTCGACCACCGGCTGGACCCGCACCAATTGCAGTCCCTGCGTGCTCTGCGCCAGAAAGAGGGACGCGGGACCCGTGAGGCGGGCATCGGGCACGTCCTCGGACCGGCCGACCCACGCCACCGGCTGGTTGCGAGCGCCGTAGATAGTGATCGCCACCGGCTCGCTGGCGGTCCGCACACCGGCGGCGGCCAGGTCAAACAGGCGCCGGGTGGCTGCCGCATCGCCTTGCTCAGCCAGCCGCACCGTTTCAGCATCGAGGCTGACCGCGCGGACCGCGACGTTGAGGCGCTCGCCAAGGGCCACAAACTGACCCGCCACCTCCGCATGCAGGCGCGCGCGCGACGCTGCCAGGTCAGCGCCCAGCTGCGTGCGTTCGACGACCACCGCGCCGATCCAGATCGCCAGCCCAGCCACGGCTCCGCCCACAGCCAATCGCAGAGCGCTTCGGGCGACGAAGGTGGGAAAGACCATCCGCACGGCCATTGTAGAATGTGGATCTGTCCAGCACAGCCGGTTCGTTGAAGTTCTCGCTCAAGCGCGGTGCGCTCGTGACCGCTGCCAACTGGCAGGTGGTTCTCGTCCAGTTCGTGGCCGACACCCTGTTCAAGACGCTGCTCGCCGTACCGATCGTGGGCGGGCTCGCCTTGGTGGCGTTGGTGGTGGGCGGCGATCCCTTCGAGATGCTGCGGCTTGAGCCAAGCCAGATTCTCTCGACCATGGTGGGCGTCTTGCTGGCGCAACCGGTGGCGCTCGCCGCCTTCCTGATCGCCCTCGGCCTGGTGCTGAGCGGCGGCTCGGTGCTGATGTTTGCCGTCAAGGCGGGCAGCGTGACGGTGCTGCTGGCCGGCGAACGTGCCGCCGGGCCGATTGAACAGCCGCCCCTGCGCTTCTCGTCGGTGACCCAGGCCAACCAGGCCAGCGTCGAACGCTTCACCACCGGCGTGCGTGACCTGTTCGGCCGCTACCTGCAACTCGGCGTCGCCCTCACCGTGGTCTACGCGATTCTCGCTGGCAGCTACATCGCGCTGGTGTTCGGCCCGCCCGCCACCGCGCTGCTTGCGAGTCCCATCGCCGTGACGCTCGCGTCACTTGGCCTGATTGTCGCCGTCACGCTCGTCAACTTTGTCTACCTCCTGCTGCAGATCGTGGTGGCCGCAGAGGATTGCGCCGTGTGGGAGGCCGTGCCGCAGGTGGCGCGGCTCCTGCGACGCAGGACCAAGGCGATGGGGCAGGTGCTGGGCGCCATTCTGGCGCTGATGCTGATGGCGACCGGCGTCTCGATTCTCGCGACGGCGGCGCTGGGGTTGATCGCCTTCGTGCCGTTCGTGGGCTTGGCCGCCCTGCCACTGCAGGTCTTCGCCTGGCTGGTGCGCGGCGTCGTGTTTCAGTTTGTCGGATTGACCGGGGTCGCCACTTACGTGCGGTTGCATCGCACGCTGCAGACATCGGGTGTCACCGTGCACCCCTCGGACGGCTTGCGACAGGTGACCCGCGCATGACCACGATGACCGGCGGGAACAATCCACTGGGACTGTCGAACGTCGCCCTGCAGTTCCAGGAATCGGCGATCCGCCGCACCGGGATTCTTGGCGCCGCCATCCCGGGGTTGATCTCACTGGCGGCCGGCTATCCATCGCCCGACGTGTTCCCGTGGGACGATCTCCAGTCCATCACCGCCGACTTGCTGGCGCGACGCGACGGCCACACGCTGCAGTACGGCGCGACCCGCGGCTATCGACCGCTGATTGAGCAATTGCTGGCCAGGACGTTGCGCGACCGCGGCATCAGCGGCACGTTCGAAGACGTGGTCATCACCACCGGTTCCCAACAGGGCCTGGATCTCGTCGGCCGCGTGATGATCGATCCGGGCGATGTGATCCTGGTCGAGTTGCCGACCTACAGTGGGGCAATCGCGGCGTTTCATAACTTGCAGGGCCAGTTTGCGGGCGTGCCGCAGGACGCCGAAGGCATGAGTATTGAGGCGCTCGAAGGCGCCATCGCCAAGGTGAGGGCGGCCGGCCAGCGGGCGAAGTTCATTTACGTCACGCCGAACTTCCAGAACCCGGCCGGTCTGTTGATGAGTCGCCCACGACGGTTAGCGCTGCTCGAGGTGGCGCGCCGCCACGATCTGGTCATCCTGGAAGACGACCCGTACGGCTCGATCTACTTCGAAGACGTCACCACCGCCGCTGACACACGGCCGATCAAGGCCGACGACAGCGATGGCCGGGTCGTATATCTCGGCAGCTTTTCAAAAGTGCTGGTCCCCGGCCTGCGCGTGGCCTGGATGGTGGCGCCGCGGGCGATCGCCGACCAGGTGGAACTCGCCAAGCAGGCCACCGATATCTGCAGCAGCGTCTTTGATCAGCGGATCGTCCACGGTGCCATGGATCGCGGCGTCGTCGAGCGACTCGCGCCGACACTGCGCGCGCACTACCAGGCCAAGCGGACGGTGATGGAGCGGGCGTTGCAGGCCTCCCTGGCCGGCCGCGTGACCTGGACCTCGCCGCGTGGCGGCTTCTTCCTCTGGATTGAGCTGCCAGCCGGCGTCGATGACCGTCAGCTCTTCGCGCGCGCGCTGACGGAGAAGGTGAGCTTCGTGCCCGGCAGCGCGTTCTTCGTTGACGGCGGCGGCCACCAGTTCGCGCGACTGTCGTTTGCGGGCATCCGCCACGAACAGATTACCGAAGGCATCACTCGGCTCGCGGCTGCGCTCAACAGCCGCGGACAAGACAGCCACCGATTAGCCACCGATTAATCGGTGGCTGTCTTTCTTCAATCCGCGGCTACGGCGCGGCCGGCAGCCCCGGCAGCACCTCGATCAACCCCGGCACCGGTTCGAACCGTTGCGCGAAGCCCTGGAGCTGGCCTTCGCGGCTCACCGTGACCAGCCGCACGGCCGTGGCCCTGGCGGTGGTGCGAAAAAACGGCTGGGGCCCGATCTCGCCTGCGGCCCTGACGGTGACGGTGGGCTTGCCGCTCACCAGATCGAACCCGGCAATCTCGGACGAGACCAACGGCATCAGCAAGGTGTTCGGCAGCGGCAACGGCCCGCCGGCCGGGCGCGAGGGCAGAGTGGCCTTCCAGCGCAGGTTGCCGCTCTTGCGGTCCACGGCCCGCAGCAGGTTGTCGCGCGCGGCGAAGTAGATGTGGCGGTCATCGGCGGACGGCACGCCGGAGACGTCACCGCCGACGCGCCACGTCCAGCGGTCGCGGCCGTCTGACACCCGCACGCTGGTGACGTTGCGCGCCGTCGTGCCGAACACCAACTGATCCTCGAGCGCCAGCATGCCGGTGATGCGGTCGGTGAGCGTTCTCGTCCACACCGTTTCACCGGTCGTCAGCAGCACGGCCACCAGGCGGTTGTCGGCGAGGGGCAAGAAGACCCGATCGAGAGCCGGCGCGGGCGCGGCGGCGAGGGGCGAGCCGAGCGACTGCCGCCAGATCAAGCTGCCGTCGGCGGCTCGAAACGCGGCCAGGTCGCCGTTGGGCGTGGAGGCGAGCAACCAGCCGGTATCCCAGTACAGAGGCACTGCCGCGCCGCCAGGGAGGGGGGTCCGCCAGCGCGTGGCTCCGGTGAGCGCGTCACGGGCTTCAATCGACGAGTCGGTCGTGGTGAAGACCAGGCCGTCGCCGGTGGCGGGCGTGAACGTGGTGGCGACATCCAGGCGCCAGCGCACCACGCCAAGGTCGAGATCGACGGCGACCAACTGGCCGCCCTTCAGCGGCACGTACGCCGTCGTGGCGTCAAATCCCGCGGCGGTCGCGGGCGGTGTCTCAAAGGGAATTGACCAGCGCGCGTCGAACGGGGCGACCGTGTTCGGCGCGGTCGCCGGTAGTGCGGCCTGAAGAATCGCGATCACCGCCGCGAACAAGTGTCCCACAACACCTATAATAGGGCCTTACCTCTCATTCGAGATTTCGTGGCCCATCAAACTGTTCTCGTCCTGGATTTCGGCTCGCAGTTTACGCAACTGATCGCGCGGCGTTTGCGCGAGCTCTCGGTCTACTGCGAAATCCTTCCGTTCAGCACCTCCCTCGACGCGATCAAGGCGAAGGCCCCGACCGGTCTCATCCTGTCGGGCGGCCCCAGCAGCGTGGACGAGGCAGGGGCGCCACACTGCGATCGCGCCGTGCTCGAGCTGGGAGTGCCGACCTTGGGCATCTGCTACGGGATGCAGTTGATGACCACCATGCTCGGTGGCACCTTAGGACGGTCGGCCCACCGCGAGTTCGGCCATGCCCTCGTGCGGCGCCAGCCGGAAACGACGTCACGGCTGCTCAAGGGCATTCCCGACGAGCTGAAGGTGTGGGCGAGCCACGGCGATTTCGTGGCCACGGCGCCGCCCGGCTTTACCGTCGCCGCGACCAGCGACAACGCGCCGGTGGTGGTCATGGAGGCCGCAGATCGCGGCTATTACGCCATGCTGTTCCATCCGGAGGTCGCGCACACCGACCGCGGCAGCGACCTGCTGCGCAACTTTGCCTTCGACGTCTGCGGCTGCACCGGCGACTGGACCACCGCGTCGTTCATTGACGAAGCCACGGCGCGCATCAAGGCCCAGGTCGGCGGTGGGCGAGTGGTGTGCGGATTGTCGGGCGGTGTCGACTCCACGGTCGCCGCGTCGATCATCCATCGCGCCATCGGCGATCGCCTGCAGTGCATCTTCGTCGACAACGGCCTGCTGCGCCTGAACGAAGCGCAACAGGTGGTCGAACGCTACAAGAAGCTTGCGTTGCCGGTTCATCATGTCGACGCCACCGACATTTTCCTGTCGCGCCTCGCCGGGGTCACCGACCCGGAGCAGAAGCGCAAGATCATCGGCGCCGCGTTCATCGACGTGTTCAACGAGAAGGCCCAGGCGCTCGGCGACTTCGAGTTCCTCGCGCAAGGCACGCTGTATCCGGACGTGATCGAGTCGGTGTCGGTGCGCGGGCCCTCGGCGACCATCAAGAGCCATCACAACGTCGGCGGATTGCCGGAGGGCATGACGTTCAAGCTGGTCGAGCCGCTGCGCGAGCTGTTCAAGGACGAAGTGCGGCGCGTCGGCCGCGACCTGGGGATCGAGAAGGAATTCCTCGTTCGACAGCCGTTCCCGGGTCCGGGCCTGGCCGTCCGCATTCTCGGCGACATCACCCGTGACAAGATCACGTTGCTGCAGAAGGCGGATGCGATCGTCGCGGACGAAGTGCGCAAGGCCGGTTGGTACGAGAAGATCTGGCAAAGCTTCGCCGTGCTGTTGCCCGTGCAGAGCGTCGGCGTGATGGGCGATGCCCGCACCTACGAGTTCACGGTCGCCGTGCGCGCCGTCGAAAGTCTCGACGGCATGACCGCCGACTGGGCGCGTCTGCCGCACGACCTGCTCGCCGCGATCTCCTCGCGCATCGTCAACGAAGTGCGCGGCATCAACCGCGTCGTCTACGACATCAGCTCGAAGCCTCCTTCGACCATCGAATGGGAGTAATCGCGCGGTGAAAGACTTCGTCCACCTTCACCTGCACACCGAGTTCTCGCTGCTCGACGGCGCGTGCCGAATTGACGAGCTGCTCGACGAAGCGCAGCGGCTGAAGATGCCGGCCGTGGCGGTGACCGAGCACGGCAACATGTTCTCGTCGGTGGTGTTCCACGATGCCGCCCGCAAGCGCGGCATCAACCCGATCCTGGGCTGCGAAGTGTACGTCGCGCCAGGGGACCGGCGCGACAAGAGCGGCACGCCGGGCGAGACGGCGAACCACCTGGTGCTGCTCGCCGAGAACGAGAAGGGGTTCAAGAACCTCATCAAGCTGGTGTCGTCCGGGTACACCGAAGGCTTCTACTACAAGCCGCGCATCGACAAGGAGCTGCTCGCGCAGCATGCCGAAGGCCTGATCGGCCTGAGCAGCTGCCTCAAGGGCGAGGTCGCCTGTGGCATTCGCGCCGAGCAGATGCCGAAGGCGCTCGCCGCAGCCGCCCAGTATCGCGACATTCTCGGCAAGGGGAACTTTTTCCTCGAAATGCAATTCCAGGGCATTGAGGAACAGCGCCTCGTCAACAACGGCCTGATCCCGATCGCGCGCGACCTGGAAATGCCACTGGTCGTCACCAACGACGTCCACTACCTGCGACACGGCGACCACAAGCCGCACGACATTCTGCTGTGCATTGGCACCGGCAAGTCGGTGAACGACGAGAACCGCCTGAAGTACCACGGCGACCAGTTCTTCCTCAAGACCGCAGCACAGATGGCGGAGGTGTTCGGCGACTTCCCCGACGCCATGAAGAACACGTTGCTGATCGCCGAGCGCTGCAACGTCACCATCCCGTCGGGCCAGAACCACCTGCCGAAGTTTGCCGTCCCCGAGGGCTTCACGCTCGACGACTACTTCGAGCATGTCGTTCGCGAGGGCTACCAGGTGCGCCTGGAGCGGCTGCGCCAGACGGAGGACAAGGGCGAGCTTCGCCATACGCTCGTGGAATACGACGAGCGCCTCGCCTATGAAATCGCCATGATCAAGAAGATGGAGTACCCCGGGTACTTCATGATCGTGTGGGATTTCATCCGCTACGCGCGCGACCATGGCATTCCCGTCGGTCCCGGCCGCGGTTCGGCGGCGGGCAGTCTCGTCGCGTGGGCGCTGCGCATCACCGATGTCGACCCGCTGCACTACGACCTGATTTTCGAGCGCTTCCTCAACCCCGAACGCGTATCGCTGCCCGATATCGACGTCGACTTCTGTGAACGCCGGCGGGGCGAAGTGATCGAGTACGTCACCACCAAATACGGCCGCGAGAACGTTTCCCAGATCATCACCTTCGGCACCATGAAGGCCAAGGCGGTCATTCGCGACGTCGGCCGCGTCATGGATATGCCGTATGCGGACGTCGATCGGATTGCGAAGCAGATTCCGCCGGCCCTCGACATGACGCTCGAGAAGGCGCTGGCCGAGAATCCCGTGCTGCGCGACATGGCCAGGGCCGACAGCCGCGTCAACGACGTCCTCGAGATGGGCAAGCGGCTCGAAGGCGTCTCGCGCAACGCCGGGGTCCACGCCGCCGGCGTCGTGATTGCCCCGGGACCGATCACCGACTACGCGCCGCTCTACAAGAGCAACCGCGACGAAATCACGACCCAGTGGGCGATGAAGGAGGTCGAACGCGTCGGCCTGCTGAAAATGGACTTCCTGGGTCTCAGCACGCTGACGCTGATTCAGGATGCGCTCTCGGAGATCAAGCGCACCGAGAACATCGTCCTCGACATCGACCACGTGCCGCTGGACGATGCGAAGACCTATCAGTTGTTTGTCGACGGCCAGACCTACGGCATCTTCCAGTTCGAGAGTTCGGGCATGCGCGAGATTCTGCGGCGGGCCAAGCCGCAGCGGCTCGAAGACCTGATCGCGATGAACGCACTCTACCGGCCGGGTCCGCTCAAGGGCGGCATGGTGGATGACTACATCAACCGCAAGGCCGGGCGCAGCGTGGTGAAGTACGACCTGCCCGTCCTGGAGCCGGTGCTCGCGGACACCTACGGCGTGATCGCCTACCAGGAACAGGTCATGCGCATGGCCTCGGTCGTCGCCGGCTTCACGATGGGCCAGTCCGACGTGCTGCGCAAGGCCATGGGTAAGAAGGATCCCAAGGTCATGGCCAAGCAGCGCGAGGCCTTCATGAAGGGCGCGCTGGAGAAGCACGTCAGCGAGAAGAAGGCCAGCAAGATCTTCGAGCTGATGGAGTTCTTCGCCGGCTACGGCTTCAACAAGTCGCACTCCACGGCCTACGCGTTCCTGGCCTATCAGACGGCGTATCTGAAGGCCAACTTCCCGCGACACTTCGCGGCGGCGTTGCTGACCATTGAAGCGGCCAACACCGAGAAGCTCGCCGTCTATATCAGCGAGTCGCGCGAACGTGGCATCTCGGTGCTGCCGCCCGACATCAACGAGAGCCAACTGCACTTCACGGTGGTCCCCGAAGGCGTGCGCTTCGGCTTGACCGCCATCAAGGGCCTGGGTGAGGGCGCCATTCGCAGCCTGATCGACGTGCGCGAGCGGACCGGCCGTATTACCTCGGTCCACCAACTGTGCGAAGAGCTCGACTTGCGGTTGGTCAACAAGAAGGTGCTGGAAGCCCTGGTGCGATCGGGCGCGTGCGACGGCCTGGTGCCGAAGGATGTGCCGCTGATCGCCGGCCGCGCGAAGCTGTTTGGCGCCGTTGACAGCGCGATCGAGCACGGCAATCGGACCCAACGCGACCGCGAACAGGGCCAGGCCGACCTGTTTGGTGGCGGGGACGAAGACGGGGGACTGTCGATCATCCGGTTACCCGACTCGCGGCCGTGGACTGAGATGGAGCTGTTGTCGCACGAGAAGGAGGCCCTCGGTCTCTACCTCAGTGGCCACCCGATCGACCGCCACGCCGACAGCCTGCGGGCCTTCGGCGCGAGAACCGTGGGTGACCTTACGCTGAGCGAGATTCCGGAGGGCGTCGATGGCGCGCCCGGACGACTCGTGATCGAAGACCTGTATGTCGGCGGCATCGTCGGCGGCTTCCGCGGCTTGAAGACCAAGAAGGGCGATCCGATGTGCGTGTTCACGCTCGAGGATCACCAGGGCTCGGTCGAAGTGGTGGTGTTCCCCGAGATGTACGGCAAGCACCGCACCGTGATCGAGAACGGCGCGCTGCTGCTGGTGCGTGGCAAGTTTGAACGCGACGAGGAGAATTCGCGTTTCCAGTGCACCGACATGATGCCCCTGGCGCTGCTCAAGGAGCGACTGTCGCGCGGTGTCAGGATCCGGTTGAAGGCCACCTGCCCGCGTGAGACGATTGAAGCGCTCTGGGAGTTGCTGCCCAAGCATCGTGGCGACCGGCCAGTGGCGGTCGAAGTGGAGTTGAATGGCGGCTCGCGGCATGTCATTGTCCGCGCCGAGGTAACGTCATCGATCCGCGTGCGCACCTCGGAACAGTTCGTCGCCGATGTCGAACGCATTTGTGGACCCGGCTCAGTCACCGTGCATTCCTGATCCCCGATTCCTGATCCCCGATCCCGAATATGCCTGATCTGCTTGAATTCGAAGAACCGATTGCCATCCTGCTGAAGGAGATCGAGGCGCTGTCGACGCTCGCGGTGAGCGATGACCGCGATCGCGAGATCGTCCGGCTGGAACAGCGCGTCGACGCGATTCGAGGCGAGCTCTACAAGAACCTGACGCCATGGCAACGCGTGCAGGTGGCGCGCCACCCGGGCCGGCCGACGACGCTTGATTACGTTGAACGGCTATTCACTGATTTTGTCGAGTTGCATGGTGACCGCCGCTTCGCGGACGACCACGCCATTGTCACCGGCACCGCGTTCTACAAGGGCGCGCCGATTCTGGTGGTCGGTCACCAGAAGGGCAGCTGTCTCTTATACACATCTCCGAGCCC
>ENA-ORBV01008286-ORBV01008286.1-microbial-mat-metagenome-genome-assembly--contig:-NODE-8286-length-17509-cov-4.092474_pt1 | contig 17509 bp, 9 predicted proteins | sample MGYA00237777_ERZ505514 | MGnify/ENA primary metagenome ERZ505514 (study PRJEB26160, sample SAMN06269048) | microbial mat metagenome | isolation source: Oligotrophic lake microbial mat | place...
CACGTGAACCTTCCTGAACAACAACTCAGGCAGGATGAGACGGACGGACACCTGCTCGAACTCGAGGGAGAACTGGACATTGTAGTCCTCCGCCAGCAGCCGCACGTTCTTGACGTGCAGATGCCCAGGCCAAAGTGTGTACGCCGAAGCGTAGTCGAGTTGAAATTGGCCGCTAATCTTGACTAAGTCCTTGACCAAGTTCGAGCGCGCGATGCCATTGGCGACGCCAAGGTAGACCAGCTCCAAAGCCAGTAAAACTGCAAGCACCCGCCCGGCCACCCGCAAAGGGTGTAACCGGGCATGGGTCGCTAGCTCTCTTAGCTTACCGGTCAGGCTACGAGTCGCGCTGCCGAGCCTCGCGGGGAGCTGCATTCACGTCGGCTCCCTACGCCACGGGACTGATCGGCGGAGTATCTTCATACTTAGGAAGCGGAGGCTCAACCGGTGACTCCGGCGAGTCCGGCGTCACCGGTTCCGGCGGGAGGGGAGTGGGTCCCGGGACCGGTGTTGGTCTCGGGACACTCCCAAGCGCGCCGAGGAATGTCACCGCTTCATCCCTGCCGCGGCCTGGGCCGAGGTTTGAATGACGATCTCGACGCGGCGGTTGTTGGCGCGCCCCTCGGGCGTCTCGTTCGAAGCTACCGGACTGGCTTCGCCTCGACCCACGGCGCGGAGCTTCTCGCCCTTCACGCCCTGGCTCGCGAGGTAGTCTCTGACCGCGTTAGCGCGGTCCTGAGACAACTTCATGTTCGTATCGTCGGCACCACGCGAGTCGGTGAAGCCTTCGATAGACGCCAGCTTGTCGTCGTCCATCTCTTTGAGGGCCTTCGCGACCTCGTTCAGCTTGTCTCTCGCGATCGGTAGGAGCTCAGCCTTGCCGGTGACGAACAGCACGGAACCGTCGAGCGTTATGACGATACCTCGTTGCTCGTCTTTAACCTGAGCGATTTTGGCGAGGCTAGCCAGGGCGGCCGCGGAGGTCTTTTCTGCCTTCTCGCGCGCCTCTTTCTCGGCGTCCAGCTCGGCTTTCGTCTTCTGAATCTGCGACTGCTGCGAGGCGATCTCTTTGCGTGCGTTGGAGAGGTTGTCCCAGGTAGCCGCGAGCGAGCGCTGAGTGTCGGCGGTCGTCTTCTCTGCTTTGTGCCGAAGGTCGTCTTGTCGCTGGCGGTAGGCCTGTGCAGCTGTGGCTTGGTCACGGCGAGCCTTCTCGTAGTCACCGTAGACGGTGGCATACTGGGACTTGCGCTGCGCCACGTAAGCAAGGCTCTTCTCTTCGAAGGACCCCGCGTCGTCGCCGTGCGAAGCTTCAGCGCGCTCGAGGGCCTGCTTTGCGGTCAGCAGCTTGTCGGGGGAGTACGTGGCCGCCGACGATTGACGAGCCTCGTCGTAGGCCCGGCGTGCGTCCACCAGCTCCGGCGAAGGACCGGCAGTGGCGCAGGCACCCAGTACTGCGAGCATGAGTGGCGAAAGCAAATATACGAATTTCATGACTAAAGTCTCCTCTGCTACGACTCCCAAAGGCTGGGTCGAGCTCAATTCTTGGTTCCGATTTGTTGCACGTCGGCCTCGGCCTTACGGGCACTGGCGCTAGCGACGGACTCGCGCGTGATCATGAGCGCCACTTCCGCGTCTGCATTGGCGCGCTCCAGCACCAGACGGGCGTCGTCGTCGTTGCCATCGTTAACGAGGCCTTGAGCCTGCTTCAGCTGGTCGCGCGCCATCTTCAGATGAAGCGCGGCTTGCGGATTGGCGTCCGCTCCAACCGCTGCTGCTGCGCTGATTGCAGACTGCGTCTCCGCCACCTTGGCAGGGGGTAGCGAGCTGCCCCCGCATGCACCAATGAGCGCAATGAGTAGGGTGGCGCTAATGAAACGAACCATCGTGTCCTCCTTCGCTCGGAATTCGAGCGAGCATACTTCGCTGCCTTGAGCGAGTAACGTTGGGCACCCTAAGCAACATCCGAGCCAAGTGCAAGCGCGGTCCAAACGCGCGGTTCGCGTCCAAAAGCGGGCAACCTTGCCTCACTTGGCGTTTGTGCCCCACCCCGTGCCGCCCCGCTCGGGGCGCCTGTGTCTCCCGGGCGTTCGTGTTTTGGCCGGTCGCTCTGGTCAGAGACTTGCAACCCAACGCTGCTCGTTCCCGCCCAAACCGAGGACCTCATGAGCGAGCTTCACGCGACCCCTCTCCCTCAGATAATGAGTCACCCCGTCGTGGCTCTCAAGACCTACGACACGATCGCCGCCGCGCTTGCTACGGCGCGAGAGCATGGCGTGCACCACTTTCCCGTGTGCTCCGCGAATGACCGCGTGGTGGGGATGGTATGTACTTGTGACTTCCGCGAGGTATCACCGGTGAGCCTCGTTTCCGCGGTGATGCGACCCGCCGTCACGCTGCCCGCTGTAGGCTCCGGCGCTGACGCGGCTCAGCTCATGAAGACCGCCTCCGTGGGCTCCATTTTAGTCGTGGATTGGAACGGGGCTCCCTGCGGCATCGTCACCCGCGGCGACCTGCTCACAGAAGCGCCAGCGAATCAGGTTCTGAAGGATTGCAAGTGCGAGTGTTGCGGCACGATTCATCACCTGCATGACTTTCATGGTGGCATTCTGTGTGTTTCGTGCCGCGAGCGGGCAGCGGAGCCCGCAGCGTTCGAGACAGGCGGCGGCGACTAGAGGGGCAAGCGCTGGGCAAGAAGCGCGGTTCTCTCGACGCTTTTGTGAGGCAAAACTCGTGCGCCATGGCGAAATAGCGCGACGTTGGTGCCCCAATCCACGCTGGTGATCCTCGATCTGGTAGCGGCACGGGGGTTGCTTCGAAGAAGCTATGAAGCACTCGCAGGCGTTCGTTTTGCTGATGGTCGCCGTGAGCGTGCTGTTCGCGCTCGCGCTCTGGGCCGGCTCCCTCTGGGGAGCGCTCGGGGCTCTGGTATGCGGACTAGTGGTAGCCTTCGTGGTTGGGATGGCGTGGCTTTGGTCTCCGGGCTCCGGCGTTACGACGTGGCCGCGGCGCCGTAGACGGCAGGACGACTCTACCCCCGGACATTCGTAAGATGTTTCAGAGCGGCGCGGCTGATGCCGTCGGACGCCACAATCGTGCGAGCTCAGAAACGTGGACTACCAAACCTGCGATGTCGAGCGGCTTGGAAGCGTAGCGTTGGAATCCCGAGTCGAGCACGCGCTCGACAACCTCCTTGCCGGCGTGAGCCGTGACCGCCAACGCCGGGGTACGGCCCCCGCGCTCGGGTTCTAGCGCGCGCACCAGGCGAATGAGCTCGTAGCCATCGAGTAGCGGCATGGCGATATCGCTAACCAGCACATCAGGGCGAAATCTCTCCAGCTCCAAGAGCGCACGTTCTCCGGAGGTCAACATGGACACCTGGGCGCCATGGGCCGAAAGCACCTGCGCAATCAGCTCCCTGCCGTCATCGTCGTCGTCTATTACCAGAACCTTCAAACCTTCCAGCGGCAGACCAGGCATGGAAGGTGGAACCGAACCTGAATGCGGCGCCGACGGCCTCTCTGAAGGCCCAATACCGTCGACGGGGAGCTTGATCGTAAAGGTCGAGCCATGGCCGGCACCGGCGCTGTAAGCTTGGATGCTGCCACCGTGAGCGTCGACGATCTGCCTAACGATAGCCAAACCCAGGCCAAGCCCGCCGTGACGTCGGGTAGTGCTGCCGTTGGCCTGACGAAAGGCCTCGAACACGTAGGGAAGGAAGTCGGGGTCGATACCGTGCCCGGTATCTGAAACCGTCAAGTTGGTAAAACCTTCGCCCACCTCTGCACGCACCCCCACGCGCCCGCCCGATCCAGTGTACTTGACGGCGTTGGCGAGCAGATTCCAAACCACCTGCTGCAACCGGCCGGGGTCCCCGAAAATGGGGCAGGATGAAGGAACCCCTACGTCAATCGAGATCCGCCTCGCGTCAGCAGCCGGCCGCACTGACTCGAGCGCCCCGCGCACGACCTCTCCCAGGTCGAGCCATTGGGGCGACAGCCGCATCTTTCCCATGGACATGCGTGAAAAGTCGAGCACGTCCTCTACGATGCGGGCCTGTGCGCGGGCGTTGCGTTCGATCACCGCAAGAGCGCGGTCCACGTCCGCCTTGGGGCGGGAACGGGCCAGCGAGGACCAACCAGCTCCTGAAGAGGAGGATTCACGAAGACGTACTCCAGGGAATCCACGTTCACAATCGCTACGTAAGCGGGCGCGGTTTGAAGAATTTCGCTGAGCTGGGATACCTGCTGTTGCTTGGCAACGGCCAGAGCGGCCCGCTCCGCTGCTGCCGCAAAGACCTTCTTCTCTTCTTGCGAGAACTTGTCGGCGCGCGTCGACCCGATGTGAGCCACGCCCACGAGTTGACCGTCGTGAAGCAGCGGCACACCATACATCGCCCGTGGCTCAGCGGCCCTCAACATTGCGCCATCCACGAGGCGCCGGATCGATGCTCCCGCCATTTCCAACGAGCGGCGCTCGGAGGCCACCAGCCCTGCGAAGCCTCTGCCGATACGGACGCGAAACTCCTCCTTCGCGTCATGATCCTGGCCAATCGATGCCGCGACCTTCAAGAAGTCGCCGTCGCGCAGCAGGATCGTTGCCGAGTCCGCTCCGTCCGCAGCCTCGATGAAGGCTCGAAGCAATTCGGAAAGCAGAGCTGGCAGATCGTTCGTCTCCAGCGCCGCGCTAGCGATGCGCTCGAAAGCCACCAGCCGCCGAATTGCCTCGTCGCGCTCTTGCGTCCGGAGCGCGACCTGGCCGCGCCGCACGGCCTCTCGCTGCTCGTAGAGATCGACGAACGCCTTCACCCGAGTGCGGACGACGATCGCGTCATAAGGTTTGGTGATGTAGTCGGCAGCGCCGGCTGCGTATCCCTTGCGCACGTTGAGTTCGTCACTGTGCACGGCTGTCACGAAGATGACCGGCAGCTCGCGACCATGCTTGGTTTGACGTAGGCGACGGGTCAGTTCGAAGCCATCCATGCCTGGCATTTGGACGTCGAGCAGCGCAACTGCGAACGGCTGTCGCTCCACCCACTGCAGCGCTTCGGCACCGGAAACGGCCTTAATCGTGGCGACCTTCAGCGAACCCAACGCCGCGTCGAGCGCGATTAGGTTCGCTGGCGTGTCGTCGACCAGCAGTACCGTTGCTGACCTAGGGGCCTCATCGATGTCGGTCAAAAGCGTCAACTCGGCGCCCCGAAGCGAGCTCGCTCCAGTCGCTGGCGCTCTTCCGCTGACCGCAGAGGCACGACGCCGCCGACTTCACGCTCACCCATCACCACCCGCACCTCGTGCCGACGACCGTCGTCTACGAGCGGCACGAGACCGTCCGGCAGGTGATGTCCGTCCAGCTCGACACTCCGCACACCTGTCGCCACTCCGGCGGAATTGTCGAATGACAGGTGAAGCTCACTCGTGCCGTAGCGATAGCTGACCTCGAAGTTGGACCAGGACATCGGAACGCACGGGGCAATGCAAAGCGAGGCGCCACGTCGCCGAAGGCCGAGAATGCTCTCGACGGCGATGCGATACATCCAGGAGGCGGAGCCGGTATACCAGGTCCAACCGCCACGCCCCCGGTGCTGCGGCGAGGAGTAAACGTCGGCGGCGACGACATAGGGTTCTACCTTGTAGCGGTCGACGTCGCTGGGCTCCATCGCATGACTTATCGGATTCAGTAGCGAGAACAGCTTCCAAGCGCGGTCGCCCTCCCCCAGCTGGCATAGCGCATGGATGGTCCACAAAACGCCATGCGTGTACTGGCCGCCATTTTCGCGAATGCCTGGCGGATAGCTACGAATGTACCCGGGGTCGCGGCTGGGGTCTGCAAAGGGTGGTGTGAGCAGCAGCATCATTCGCTCGGTTTCCACGACCAGCTCCGTCTCCGACGAACGAACGGCTTGTCGCGCTCGCGCGGAGTCAGCCAGTCCAGATATGACGGACCAAGACTGCGCAATCGCATCGATCCGGCACTCGGTGTTCTCGCTAGAGCCAATGGTCGAGCCGTCGTCGTAAAACGCTCGGCGATACCAAGCACCATCCCAAGCGTGCTCCTCGAGAGCGCGCGCTAGACGCTTGGATTCCACGTCGCACCAGGTCGCCCGCTCGGTATCCTTGCGATGGGTGGCGAGGGGCGCGAAGTCTTGGAGCGTGCGGGCCAGGAACCAGCCGAGCCAGACGCTCTCGCCAACACCCTTGTGGCCCACGCGGTTCATGCCATCGTTCCAGTCCCCACTTCCCATTTTTGGCAAACCGTGGGGCCCCGCCGTAGCGCCCCGGGTTAGCGCGCGCACGCAATGCTCGTACAGTGTCGCTGTCTCTTCGCTCTTGCGGGGGGAGGCGAACAAATCGTCTTCTTCTCCAACCAGCAGTCGTTCCTCCAGGAATGGCAGAGGCTCATCGAGAACGGCATGGTCCTCCGTGCAGCGTACATACTCGGCGACGGCATACGGGAGCCACAACAAGTCGTCTGAGCAGTTCGTCCGCACGCCCTCGCCCGACTCGGGATGCCACCAGTGCTGCACGTCGCCCTCGATGAACTGGCGAGCTGCGGCGCGAAGTAGGTGCTCCCGCGTGAGATCCGGGCGGCTGTGAACCAGGGCCAGCACGTCCTGCAATTGATCGCGATAACCGAAGGCCCCGCTCGACTGATAGAAGCCCGAGCGCGCCCAGAGCCGCGCGCTGGTGACTTGATACAGTAGCCAGCGATTGACAATTAGATTGAAGGCGTCATCCGGCGTTTTGGCCGAGATGGAGAGGACCTGGTCCCACGCGCTCTGGACCTTCGTGAGCTCCGCATCCACGTCGCGAAGCGCTGAATAGCGTTGCGAAAGCTCGCGGGCCAGGGGTCGTGACTCTGCCATACCCAGCACGAAGCACAGCTCCTTCGTTTCGCCGGGCTCAAGCCGCAGCAGCACCTGCAGGGCGCCGCATGGATCCAAACCGATACCGGTGCGTCCCGAAAGCTGCTTGCGGGCCAGCGCGGCAGGACGCGAGCGTGTGCCATCTCGCCCGAATAGCTCTTCGCGATCACCCGTGACGGTCGCGACGGGCTCCGTGCAGGTGAGGAAAGCCTGCCGCTGGGGCGAGCTCGCGAACGGATTGTTCGCTAGCAGCGTGCGGGATTCCGCGTCCCAGTGCGTGCACACTTGAATACGGGCGGCTTCCCGTGAGGCGCCCAGCACCCACTCGACGACTCCGTAAGCGGCAAGTTGCCGCGCGCGAGCGCCACGGTTCGTGATGCGCAGGCGTAAGAACTTTACTGGGGACAGCACGCCGACGAAGACGCTGAGCTGGTGCTCGAGATCTCCCTGATTGTGCTCGAAGACCGAGTAGCCCTGGCCATGCTTGACCACGAACTGCGCGTCCGGGCTGGCGGGCGCGGGCGTCGCTGACCAGATGGAGCCCTCTTCTTGATCGCGTAGATAGATGACCTCGCCGGAGGGATCGCAGACGGCGTCGTTGCTCCAAGGAGTCAACCGCTCCCGCTGGCTGTTGCCCAGCCAGGTGAATCCCGAACCACTCTCCGAAACCAGGCTGCCGAACGCTGCGTTGGCCATAACGTTGCACCAGGGCGCTGGCGTTTTCGCGTCAGGACCGAGGTTCATGACGTACTCGCGCCCGTCCTGGCTGAACCCCCCGAGCCCGTTGAAGTAACGCTGATCGCGGACGGGCGGCGTCACCTGGAAAGTTGACGGGCTGGCGCGCCGGATCGGCAAAAGTTGCTCCGGCATCGGTCGCAGCGCAGCCGCCTTCCGTAGCTGGTGGGATAGCGAGCCACCGGACGAGAAGAGCACCACGCGTGACGCGCGAAAAAGCAGCAGGCGTTCTTCCTCGGAAAGCTGACCTGCGCGACGGAGAAATATTCCCCCAGGCTGATCCTCGTGCCCCTGGGCAGGGCTCGAACGAATCAGGTCCTGAACGGCTTCTTGAAGCGGTTGAAGGTAGCCGACTGGCTCCTCATTCAGGATTACCAAGTCGCAAACCATGCCGTTCAATCGCCAGAACTCGTGAGCCAGCAAGAGCTCGCGACACAGCTCACCGAAGTCCGGGTGGTCGATGCGCAAGAGCAAAATCGGCAGATCGCCGGAAATGCCTTGCGACCACAAGGCTTGACGACCGCGCGTCATCGGCTCCTGCGTTTCTGTGACATCACGCAGCGCGGGTGGCGCGAATACGAGGCAGGACAGGAGGCGTTGGAAGCGATGCGATTGCGCGGCGGTGATCCCCAGGTGCTTCAGCTCGACACGGGCATCGGCCCAGGCCAGCTCGAAGGCTCGAGAAGTGGAGTGAGGCGCCACGACCAAGTCGAGCAACTCGAGCGCCGCCTCGCGCGAGGTGGCGAGCGCGCTGGTGAGCGTCAGGCGGGCGCGCCGACCGGCCCCGAGCCGTACGCGACGACGCAACGAAAGCCCCGGGTCCAGGACGTGACCGGAGGTGCCCGCGAGCGTGTGGCCGTAACGCATGGCCGCCGGCTTCTCGAGTGAGCCGCCACGCCCGATGAACTCCGCTCGCGAGCAATCAAGCTCGGCCGCTCCGAAGCCTTCGCCGTCCGGCGACAAGACCTGAACCATCCAGGTTTCGGCTTCGTGGGCGGAGCGAGGACGGCGCCGAACCAAGATCGCGCCACGTTCGGGCAGCACCTCCGTCTCGACGAACATGCTGCTGAACGCGCGGTGCGCCACATCCGCGCCGCGCTGCGCTAGCACCGCCTCGGTATAGGTGGTCACGTCCAGCTCGCAGGTCTTGTCACCGTGATTGGTGAGAGTAAGGCGCCGTACCTCCACTGGGTGCTCCGGCGAAACAGCTATCTCCATCACCGTCTCTATCGTGCCATCGCGCCGCTTGAGCTCTGCACGGTCGATAGAGAAGGAAGCGTCGTAGTAGTCGGGAACGGCACGGGTGGGCTGCTGCCCTGCGGACCACAATCGCTTTCGGGTAAGGTCCCTCACATAAACGAAGATCCCACCCGACTCGAGGGCACTGTCCTCACGAAAGCGCGTGACGTCTAGCCCCCGCCAGGTGGTGACGCCCGTGCCGGTCGCCGAAACCAACGTCGAGAGCTGCCCGTGCCCCAGCAAATGAACCCGCAATACCGAGCTGGCAGCCAACCCTACGTGGTCTGTGAGGTTGAGCTCCGGCTCGCCTAACAGCGGTGCGGCCACCTGAGCCGAGCGCACGGGAATCACGGCCGCGGTCTGGGGGACGCGCTCCTCTAACAGCAGCGCACTGGCCTTGACTCGCGCGTCCGCATAAAAACGGCGCTGCATCGGAGAATCGCACAGCACATTGCAGAGCGCGACCAGCGTCATACCCTGGTGATGCGCCATGAACGCCTTGACGATCACGCTCCGGCGCTCGGGCGGAACGTGCCCCGGCGTATAGTCGATGGACTCGTAGTAGCCGTAGACGCCTTCCAATCCTTCTCGCGTCAACGCCCGGAAATTCTCTACGGCATGATCGGGCCTGACCATGGCCGAAAGGGCCGTGGCATAAGGAGCGATCACCAAGTCTTCTCCGAGACCGCTCTTCAGTCCCAGCCCCGGGACCCCGAAGGCTCGGTACTGGTACGTCATTCCCAAGTCCATCACGTTGTACGCTGCTTCCGAGACGCCCCACGGCACGCCGTGCTGCGCGCCGTACGCCCGCTGGCGTCCGACGGCGGACTGACACGTTTCCCAGAGCAAGGTGTCCTGGTTGGCACCGGTCACGAGCAGCGGCATGAGGTACTCGAACATCGAGCCGCTCCAGGAAAGCAGCGCTCGCCCTGCTGAGGTGACGGTGCGGGGACGCGCCAACATCGACCAATGCTCGAGCGGCGCGTCGCCTTTGGAGATAGCGATCAGGCTCGCTAGGCGTGCTTCGGAGGCCAAGAGGTCGTAGTGAGAAGCATCGAGTCGCGCGCCGCTCACGTTGTAGCCGATCGCGAACAGCGCACGGTCTTGGTCATATAGGAAGCCAAAGTCCATGCCATCGGCGAGGTCGACCGCTTCCTCGCCGACTTTGGTCGCGCGAGCTTCGATGGCTCTACACGAGCTGACCGTGCGGGTGAGCCGCAACTGAAGCTCGAGCAAGAAGCTACTCGTGGACGCGCGCTCCTCGGCCCCGATGTCTACGTGACCCAGCAGAGCCTGCTCCAGCTTGGGCACCTCGCCCAGGCAGGCCGCTGCAGCCGCAGAAAGCTCCGCAGGAGAACGCGCTTCGCGAACCCGCAAAAAGAGCTCGGCGTATTGCTGAGCGAACGGCCCTTCATGAAGCAATGCTGGCGCCACCAACAGCCACTCCACGCAGGGAGCCAGCTCCCTGGCCTGCGAAAGCGCGTGCGATAGTACCGCCGCGACCTGCTCGATCCAGAAACGCGCCTCGGCGCCGGAGCTTGCGGCAAAAGCGGATTTGCCGAGAACCTCGGCTGTCGCATGCAAACCTTGGAGTAGATTTAGGTCCTCGACCAACCCCAGGGATGGCTGACTTGCCGCCCGCTCCAGTTGCTGGTCGAGCTCGACTAGCTCCGCCGGCAAGCCCTGCGCGTTGTCGGCACGGGAGGTCTCGTTGTGTACAGCGCTAGCCGCCAGCCTGAGTGCGTCGCTGGCCGCCTCGCACGTGGGTCGGTCGACCAGCGGCGCCTTGACCAAATCGGCGCAGGCTTCGCGCAGAGTCCACAGGTATGCCGCCAAGTTGCCGCTGTCCACCGTGGACACGTACTGCGGCTCTAGCGGGCGCAGCGTCGTGGTGTCGTACCAATTGAGGATGTGGCCCGAGCGCCGCTCCATTCGCGAGAGCGTCGCAAGAGTGTTCTCGAGCCGGGCCAGTACCTCGCGAGCAGTGATGAAACCGAAGTCACGAGCGGCGACGACCGACAGCAAGTAGAGACCGATGTTGGTGGGGGAAGTTCTATGCGCGACAACGCCCCGCGGATCCTCCTGATAGTTATCGGGAGGCAGCCAGTTGTCCTCGCCGGTCACGAACGTATCGAAGAACCTCCAGGTTTTGCGAGCAACCAGGCGCAGCATGCGGCGATCAGCCTCTGACAACCGCTCGCCGGGGCCCGGCGGAGACTCCGGGCGGCCCAGCCAACCGATGAACGAAGGCGCCGCTACCCAGGTGAGCAAGAGCGGAACGGAGTACGGTATGGAGGCCTCTGCGAACACCACGATGGCAGCGACTCCTACCGCCGCTGCCATGGCGCTGAAGGCGAAGCGAGCCGAAGCTCGCGCCCCACCTTTGGAGTGCCGCCTGGCAGCCTGGCTCATGGTCGTCCATTCGAGCAAGCGGCGACGCGAGACGACTAGGCGGTACAGTGTGCGCGCGATGCCGTCGAGCGAGAGCAGCGCCTGGTCGAACAGCAGCATGATGCCAAGGAACTGTTGCTGAATGTTCTTCAGCAGATCGCCCCCGAGCTCGCTGAACTGCGACTTGCTACTGATGGACGCTCGCACAAGCGCCAACACCTGCCGCACGAGCACCGGCCCCACGAAGACGCAACCAATCATCACCAGCGCCCAGCCGGCCAAGCTCGGAGCCACGAACCAGCTCAGCATTAACAGCGATACGAGCGCCGGCGCTAGCAGGCTACGCCGCAGGTTATCCAACAACTTCCACAGATCTAGGATCCGAAGGTCGTTGACGCGCCTGCCTCCGCCTCGCACTGGAACGGTGGGAAACAGCCAAGGCAGGAGTTGCCAGTCACCCCGAAGCCAGCGGTGCTGGCGACTGGCAACCACCTCGTAACTTGCAGGTTGGTCGTCCAGCACCTCGATATCCGTAGCCAGCGCGGACCGAGCGAAGCTGCCCTCGAAAAGGTCGTGGCTCAATAGCCGGTTGTCTGGGACTCGCGTGCTGAGCGCCGCCGCAAAGGCATCTACATCGTAGATGCCCTTGCCAACGAATGAGCCTTCGCCGAACAGGTCCTGATACACGTCCGAAACCGCGGTGGTATACGGATCCACGCCCGGAGGCCCCGAGAAGATCCGGGCAAAACGCGAGCGGCGAGAGCTCAGCGGCAGTGTGCCGACGCGAGGCTGAATGATGCCGTAGCCGCTGATGACGCGGTGCCGCGTAGGATCCAGAACCGGTCGGTTTCGCGGATGTGCCATGGCGCCGACCAGGCGCCGCGCAACTTCTCGCGGCAACTCTGTATCCGTGTCCAGCGTGATGACGTAGCGAATACTGGCGAGGAGCGCCGGCGCCGCGGTGACTTCGGTGAAGGTGGTGTCAGTGGCGCCTCGCAAGAGCCGATTCAGCTCCTCGAGCTTGCCACGCTTGCGCTCCCAGCCCATGAAGCGGTCCTCGACCGGATTGTGGAGTCGCTTTCGATGAAAGAGGAAGTAGCGCGGCTCTTTCCCGCCCATCAGCCGTCGATTGAGCTCCTCGATGCCGTCGATTGCTTCTTGCAGCAACTGACGGTCCGTGTCGGTCTCGGCCAGGGCAGCGTCCACGAAATCGGTAACGAGGGCGAAGTAGAGATTCTTATCGGGGTTCGCCAGCGAACGAACCTCCAAGTCCTCAAGTAGTTGGCAGAGCGAAGCGCCACCTTCGAGCAGCGTGGGCACCACGACCAGCGTCCGATGCTCGTCTGGAATACCGTTCTCGAAATCTAGCTTGGGAAGCAGGCGCGGTGGCAGGATGAACAGGATCAGCGCGTTCAGAAGCGAAAGCGCCACGTCGCTAGCTGGGATGGCGAACAACAGCAGGAGCCCGAGCACGACCCATCTGTCGTCGAAGACGGGCAGTAGAAGCCGCGCCGCGCCGACGCAAGCCAGCCCCACCAATATCAAAAGCGAGCTCAGGTAGAAGGCCGTAGGGTACGACCGCACCGGTCGCAGCAACCGCTCCCCGATGCTTGGGCGATAGCGAATCTGCTTCTCGAGACGCCGACGTCCAGCGTCGAGCAGGTAGTAGCCCACGTGCGCTTCCGCCAAGCGACCATTGGGCTCGCCTTGAGAGTTCTCCGCGAGCGAGAGCGCCACCTCCGCTACCCGACGCTCGTCGTAGCGGCTACGACGTGAGAGGCGCTCCACCGCGTGACGGCAATGGTCGCGGGATGGTTGATCCATGCACGGGTAAGCGCCTGACGGGTCTCGCTGCAGCACCTCCTCGACAGAGCTCGTCAACTCGAAGAAACGAGTCCAGTCGAGCGCCGCGATCGCGCGCATGCTGGTGATGGCATTGCCGACCGAAACTTGATCGGCGGCTTGACGCAGATGTTGTCTGCGGGTGAGCTCATCCGGTGGCGTCCCCATCGCTTCACAGCGGGCGCGGACCCATTCGCTGGCAGCGCTCAGCGGAGCGTCGTGCTCCCGAATGCGCTTGAGCAACTGCACCAAAAAGCCGCCATTGAATGACTCCTGAGAGGCATCGAGCTTAGCGAGCAGCTTCTTCAGTCCCTCGATGGAGTGGCCCGCCTCCACCAACTTATCCGCCCATTCGTCTGCAAGCTCGCGATCCTTGGTGCTGGCCTCGGAGACCGCGAGCGCGCCGACCACCAACGTCAAGCCGAGGCGCAGCATGATCGGCACCGCCCACAGCTCACCGATAGTTAGTCTGGAGACGCGCTGATAGGAGAGTACGTAGCTCGCTAGACTAGTGAGATCGACGCGCGCATCGGTGTGACGCAGGTAGTCAAGGCAAAGCCCGTAGACGCGCGGGTAGCCGCGCATGGCTCCCTGCGAGACTCGCGGCAGCTCGACCAAGTACCCCCAAGGCAAGTCCTCTTGGATCTCGCGGATCTGCTCATCGACGACGTGAGAATTGTCGAGCAGCCACTCCTCCGCGGGGGTGGGCTCCCGTTTGCTGGGAAAGTCGCGCGACAGAATTTCGTAGGCCGCGCGAATCCGGGCACGCGCGGCGGCGAACCGCTTGCGCAAAGGCCCAGGCGTGATGCGTGATGACGGCTTGCCGTGCGCCTTGGCTACTTCGGCGGCGTGTTCCGCCAGGTGGTCAGACGAAAACAGCTCACCTCGAAGCGAGCTGGCGTCGTCCCAAGCCACCGTACCGGACACGCCAGGACACACCGCACGCTGCGAGTCGGAATGCGGCTCGCTAGCTTGCTGCATTTTTATAGCCGAATGCGCGTCCCGGACTTCAACTTGTCAGCGCCAACCGATACCAAGGCTGCGTTTGCCGAGGGTAGACTGAGAGGACCGCCGACGCGGTGCAGCCAGGCTCCATTGGTGAGCTTCCATTGGGAGGGCTCACGGGCGCAACACGCGAAGTCGGCATCCGAGTGGATGCTGCAGCCAGCCGCCGACCCGCAGATGGGGCACGGCTTGGAGTCAGTCACGAGACTCCAGTCGGAGTCGATGGCAGCAGACAGCACGGCTCGGGTCATAATTTCCTCGCATGCTGGGCCCTTCGAGTCAGCAATGGTTGTGGCAAAATGAGACCACCGAAGGGCACAGCGGGTTAGATTGCCTTGCCGAGAGTGCAGGTTGCATGCCAGTGCCGGCGCCTGCTTTTTACGGGGTTTTAGCGTCGAAGCGCGTCTATCTCGATGCGTTCTGCCATGCCGGCGCAATATCGACTCGCCATACTTTTTCTTGAGCGGCGGGCGCGGCATCGAAATGCGCTTTCAGCGTGACCCTGGAACGTCCTCCGGCGGGCCGGCGGATCCTCGTTGACCCAACGCCTCCAGACGGCGAGCGATCGTGTAAACCCGGTGCATGGCATTCCCGAAAGACTTCGTGTGGGGCGCGGCAGCAGCCTCGTATCAAATCGAGGGTGCGTTCGACGCGGACGGTAAAGGCGCGAGCGTGTGGGACATGTTCGTGCGCAAGCAGGGCACAGTCTTTCGTGGCCACACCGGAGATGTCGCGTGTGAGCACTACCATCGCTATCCGGAGGACGTAGCCCTGATGAAACAGCTCGGCCTGAAGGGTTACCGACTGAGCGTGAGCTGGCCGCGGGTGCTACCGGGCGGCATCGGCCCGGCGAACGACAAGGGCCTGGCCTACTACGATCGCCTGGTCGACACATTGCTCGCAGCGGATATAGCCCCGTGGGTCACGCTATTTCACTGGGATTTTCCACTGGAACTCTACCGGCGCGGCGGCTGGTTGAACCGTGACAGCGCCGATTGGTTCGCAGACTACACCGCATTGCTGGCCGAACGGCTCTCCGATCGCGTGGTGAACTGGATGACCTTCAACGAGCCGCAATGCTTCGTACTGTTGGGGCAGGCCACGGCCTTGCAAGCCCCCGGGGATAAGTTGCGCGACGACGAGCTAGTGCTCGCGCAGCACAACGTGCTTCTAGCGCATGGGAAGGCGGTGCAAGCGCTGCGTGCCCACAGCAAGCAGCCGGGCAACATCGGCTACGCGCCGGTCGGCATCGTCTCCATCCCGGCGACGGAGGACCCGAAAGATCTGGCCGCGGCCGAGCGACGCATGAGCTCGGTGTCAGCCAGCCACTGGGACAACGTCAGCTGGTTCGACCCAGTGTTCTTGGGCAAGTACCCGGAGGATGCGGCCTTCATCAGCAAGCTGCCCAGGGGCTACGAGGAAGACCTCACTATCATTCATCAGCCAATAGATTTTTGTGGCACGAACATCTACTTCGGCACGTCGGTACGAGAAGGCAGAGACGGCGAGCCCGAGCAGGTGCAGGAGCCAGCCGGGTTTCCGAGCACGGCCCTCAACTGGCCAGTCACGCCTAGCGCGCTCTTTCATGGGCCACGCTACTTTCACGCACGCTATGGCAAGCCGATCGTCATCACCGAAAACGGCCTATCGTGCCGTGATTGGGTCGCGTTAGATGGTGCGGTTCACGACCCTACTCGCATCGACTTCATGACGCGCTACCTGCGCGAGCTGCACCGGGCAATTCAGGCGGGAGTTCCAGTGAGCGGCTATTTTCACTGGTCCGTCATGGACAACTTCGAGTGGTCCGAAGGCTACAAGGAACGCTTCGGCCTCATCTACGTGGACTACCAGACGCAGAAGCGCACCTTGAAGGACTCGGCGCATTGGTACGCGAAGCTGATTGCTTCCAACGGGCAGGTGGCCCTGTAGCCCTACTCAGTCCGAACGCGCCGGGACGCCAGCGCGTGCAGCAGATCAGGACTTGGCGCACGCGCCAGCGCGGGACGGAGGTGAGCTGTCCGAGCTGCCACCCTTGAGCGGACCGCAGCTCTACCAGATGCAGTTCACCACCAGCGAAGAGCACATTGAGCTCGTTGAGCAGGCCAAGGCGCTATCCAAGCGTCGAGCCTTGCGTTGGCGGAGCCAATCACGGATACTGAACTTATGATCAGCTCCTCCGAGGTGAATTATGAAAGCAGTCCAGTGGCCGAGCTCGCCGTAGATGGCACCGACTACCGCTTGGACGCTGGCAAACAGGGCACCGCAATCTGTGTTTCGACGCGCCAGGTCGGCACTTGGGACTGGTCGTTCCTCTGCGAAGCTCGCTGGGACGGCAGCGAGCTTCGCGCGAAGGTGTTGGAGCGGGGCTTGCGAGGTCAGCTCTCCAAGGCGCTCAGCGCAGTCATGAACGAGTCCTCATGATTGGTCCCATCTGAGAAGGGCGCCCGGCGATCTCGGCTTTTGGTGTCGTTTTCGCTGCGCTCCGGTGCTCGTACTCAAGTGGGTGGCTGATTGAACGGCCCGCGGTGGGGACGGAAGATCAATCGTCGTCCCATCGGTCACACTCGCCGGCTCGGCAACTCTTTCCGTTTCCGTTGCAGGGCTTGCCGCATTTCCCACAGTTCTGGTTGCTCGTACGCAGGTCCACGCAGGCTCCGCCGCACTGGGCAAGTCCCGCGTCGCATTGACTAATGCACTGGCTGTTGGAACACGTTGCGGTGCTACCGCTGGCAGCGGAGCATGCCTTGTCGCATTGGCCACAGTGAGCCGTGTTCGACTTGGTGTCGACGCATTGGTTCCCGCAGCGTACGAAGGACCCCGTGCACTGAAAGTCGCAAGTGCCCCCCGAGCAGCGGGCCGAAGCGTTGGCCGGCGCAGAGCAGACCTTCCCGCAAGCGCCGCAATTCGTGGGGTCGCTGGACAGCTCCACACAGGAGGTGCCGCAGGCTGTCTTAGAGCCGCAGGTCTTGGCGCATGACCCAGATGAGCAAACTTCATCCGCGGCGCAGGTGACTCCGCACGCGCCGCAGTGTTGTTGACTGGAGGAGGTGTCCACGCAAGCGCCGGAGCAAGGCTTGAACCCGCCGGTACATTGAATGCCGCACTTTTCGGCTGCGCAAGTGGCCGAACCTCCGGCCGCGCTGGGACACACGGTCCCACACTTCCCGCAGTTTTGGGTGTCGGTGTCGAGCTTCTTGCACTCGCTGCCACAGAGCCCGTAGCCGGCGTCGCACTTCAGTTGACAGGCGCTGCCGGAGCATACGGCCGAAGCGTGCGCTCCGCCCGGACACATCTTTCCGCACGCGCCGCAGTGTGAGGGATCGGAAGCGAGCGGAACGCAGGCGCCTTCGCAGTTTTCGGTTCCGTTGCTGTCTCTTATACACATCTCCGAGCCCACGAGACTAAGGCGAATCTCGTATGCCGTCTTCTGCTTGAAAA
>ENA-ORBV01008287-ORBV01008287.1-microbial-mat-metagenome-genome-assembly--contig:-NODE-8287-length-17506-cov-31.527110_pt1 | contig 17506 bp, 13 predicted proteins | sample MGYA00237777_ERZ505514 | MGnify/ENA primary metagenome ERZ505514 (study PRJEB26160, sample SAMN06269048) | microbial mat metagenome | isolation source: Oligotrophic lake microbial mat | place...
CAATCCGCATTTGTTGCACATGGAAAACTGCGTGCCAGGCGCCTTGTTCTTCCATTTTGTTGGCAAGTCGTCCTCGCTCACATCGTCCTTTGCTCTGACGACGTGACAGAAAAAAGACCACAGTTTTGACTGTTTGCCAACCACCTTCTTGAGAACAAACAGTTCACTGTCAAAGGGGGTGGTCCAGGCCTCCAGGTCATCGGGTGGTTTGGGGGCTCCAGGGTCACTCATTGTTCTTGTCTTGTTGACTTGATGATGATGCTCTTGAGGATCTTGAGGGTCTTGGGGATCTTGAAACCTATGATAGAGACACAAGAAAACAGCAGCACGCAATGATACCCTTGATCAGCCAGCGGTGTGTGATTGCAACCCCTGTTAAAGCAGTTAGCTATGCTGAACAAAGAAACCCTTCAGGCCTTTTTTATACCTGGATTGTTGAATTGTTAAAGTTAAAAAAAAAGACAATTTCCCTTCTCAGTTTGCAAAAAAGGAATTTATGAAGGGAAGGGGGATTTGATGATTTGATTTGTTCACTGCATTTTCCGCTAATGCTACTAGCTACTAGGGTGTCATTGTCTTAACCGTTTTCACCTTTTCGTCTTCGCCGCGCACTTACAATTACTTAACCTACATCCGCATTACCGGTTTCTTGCACGGGGTCGCGCCTTACAGTTACACGGGAGGCCATCCCCGTGCGAGAACCATAATCGTTTGCCAAGGGTGCTACTGCTGTTAAAATTTGAAAAAAATGTGACATATGAACCCAACAAAAAACTTCTTTTTTGCTTTTTTTGCATTTTTTCTATTTTTTTTTTGCTTTCCACACAGAAAGTTTTTTCAACACATCCATGTCATTCACATGCATCCCAAGCTGCGTCGCACCCCACGTTAGCCAGTTGGTTGATTTTGTTAGTTTGGTTAGTTAGTTCAGTTTAGTTAGTTTGGTTAGTTTGGTTAGTTTGGTTAGTTTGGTTAGTTTGGTTAGTTTGGTTAGTTTGGTCAGTTCAGTTAGTTTAGTTAGTTTAGTTAGTTTAGTTAGTTTAGTTAGTTTAGTTAGTTCAGTTAGCTTAGTCAGTTTAGTCAATTTAGTTAATTTGGTTAATTTGGTTAATTTGGTTAGTTTAGTTAGTTTGATTAGTTCAGTTGTTTTAGTTAGTTTAATTAGCAGTTCAGTTGTTTTAGTTAGCTTAGTTGGCTTAGTTAGCACCAGCACTGGTGCTGATAACAGTGACTAATGATGACACTAATGATCATTAGTTGTCATTAGTGACTAATGACAACTAATGATGATGCTAATGATGCCAGCATGACTTGTCATTAGTTGCCAATGATAAGGCTAGGGATTACCGTTACCAAACACTAACCGGAGTCCACTTTTGAATTTATCTTCCTCCGATTCCTTCAGTTCCTTCAACCGTTCCATCACCTCAGGCTTAAACATCCATCAATTGGTTGAAAAAATGGGCAAACCAAACGACAAATAAACTCACAAATCTAAAAACTTGAAACCTGAACGCCAACCATCACACAAAAACTGCAAATCAATTAATTTTTTATTAACAGTATTAAAACAAAGCATATCTACCATGAACACCAGTCTTTCCAACCTCGACTGCTCTACCCGCTCCATCAGTCCTCCTGATGATTACATCTGTCCCATCAGCATGAGTGTCATGCGCCATCCCATGCTCAACAAGAAGACGGGCCATCGCTATGAACGCGAATCCATTATGGAATGGTTGTACCGTGGCAACACCAAGTGCCCTCTGACACGCAAGCGCATTCACCCGGATGATTTGGTGCTGGACATTGTCCTGCAAACCAAGATCAATACCTGGAAATTGGAACAGAAATATGAAGAAAGTGTCTCTGATGATATTGACGATGATTCCAGCTCTTCTGGTGATGATGATGAATTTGATTCTGCTTTTGATGATATCATGGCCATTACCGATCGCATTCGGGATGCTACTTTGCGCAGTCAACAGCGACGTGTGGCTGCTTCTACTCCATCAACTGCTACTCCAGTTGCACCAGCTGCTCCAACATTGTCCAACAACGACAATCGCCTTCAAGATATTCGCCTTCGCGTCTTGCAACTCCGGGATGATCGCATCAAGAACTTCATGGCCAAGACTGCCCCAGAAACTTCCCCTTCTGGCAGTAACAATGCGGACACCATGTCTCTTTCTCACCTCATGATTGGTCGTATCTAAATACAAGTACCCGTCTCTTTTCTGAAAATAAAGAAATGTAAAAAGCAACATGTACAGTATCAAGAGCTCAAAATTTAATAACAAAATAACCAAATTCATCATTTATCTACAACGTTTTACTACAAAGTTTTCTAGTAGCTAGAATGATTACATCTTCTTGATGTATAAGTATGTGTGAAAACTAAACCTTAATAAAGTACGCCTGGGTAGTGGTGGCTGGCCTTTGCAGTGCCAGTGCAGTGAGTGCAACCTATATTTGCAACCGGGAGGTAGTAGTAGTAGCTAGCGAAAGAGTTGATCATCAAAATGGACTAGCTAGTGGCTACTAGGCAAGGCTGATACCCGACGTTTCGCCTCAGGCTGGTACGACGTACCAAACGAAGCAACTCCCTATTCGAACTGTGACTCCAGTGGTAGAACTGGTCAGTTTCTACCGTGACATGTAGTACTACCTATCACGCCAGCAACAATATCCTGCTACTAGCTAGTAGTAGACTTTAGCTAATCCAGTAGCTGCCTACGATCCCTTGTAGCAGGTAGTATTGGTGGATAAAGAGAATCCTTGCAGTCAGTTTCTACATGGGTTCCAAGACTTGGACAACGAATTGTCTAATAGCATGACCGGCCCTGGGGGACGGAAACTACAACTTCAAGAATGTTCCATCTCGTCGCTATAACTTCTCCAAGACTACTCCACGACAAACTAAACCAGACCACGTGGTGCGATATGAACTTTACCTATAAACCTATACCAATGCTTCAAGAAGAGGGTTCTCTTGCGTGGCGCAGATTTTTGTTGTTCTTTGTTGTAATGAAGTTGAAAGGTGATCAGATTCGATGATGCCGTCGCGATCACGGCAGTCACGGAACCGTTTATTTCGCGCGCGCGGAACCTGACGTTGATTATTTTTCTTTAACGTTTAATCGGGAACGTCAGCCAGACGATCTTGCACGCACACCCATTCAGTATCGATTCACGTTGTTAGGGTTAGATTTGAACTCGGAATACGGGGGCAATCAGATCATTAACAACACGAATAAAAACCTAGCTAGCTAAGTAGCCGAAATTTAAAAGATGGAAGATTCAATTGTTGGGCTAACCAGCCACGTCACAAACAGGAAACAACATACAAGACTGCAAAACAACATACTAGTACCTGACCAGCCTAGCTAGGTCTCCACTCTATGCAACCATGGCGGTTGGCGTCGAAAGCCACACCGAGTATGGAGCAGCGGCCCAGTCTGCAGTGAGATCACCTTCCGTCACCAAAAAATGGGCATGGTCAAGGTTGGCCACGGGAAGAATCGCCGGAATCTCGGCCAGGGTTACGGATACTAGTATTGGGTTTGTTTTTATACGGAGTATTTCTAAAAAATCTAAAGGTCGGAGGGGGCGAAACTACACAGTAGGGACAGTGGGGTGCCAAGTGCCTTGCTCCTGGTGAGCGGGCCGGGTTTCTTGCTTCAGTCGCGACAACACCGACCAAGCCCCCTGCCACCAAGCCCGTCATCATTCTGAGCGTGGCTACTAGTATTGTAGGTCTCGTAACGATTGCCTCAGGCGGGTCTTGGGTATTTGAATGGCTTCACTTGGTTGCGTGAATCCAGGCACCGCAACCACTAATTTATCTAGCAACCATCAACAGATCGAAAAAACATTCTTAGATCTAGCTAGAGGGTAGTCCCTGTAACAGATCCACTGAACACGGCGCCTTTTTGTATTTAAAGATATAACTGCTCAACTTAAAGTTCTTAACGGAGCACTCTGTACTATACAACTGCTAAAGTCTCTAGCGTCTAATATACGCCAGCGTGACCAAAGGATGGGGCAGATGGCGCCGCAGCGCGGCATTGCGTGTTGGGCTGGGTCACTACACTTGATCAATTGGCTTTCGGCAGCAGGGACAAGCATTTTTATGCAGTAACCACTGATCTGCGCAGCAGATATGAAATGCGTGGTTACAAGGCAGCCTCCTCAGAACATCATTGGACTCGTAGGCTTGCAAGCATACGCGACACGTGGCTGCCTCTGTCTTAGTGCTGCCGTGCTCTTCTTCTGCTTCTTCCTGATACACTTCGACTGGAAGCTGGTTGATTTCTCCTTCTGCACGCAGATTCCATTCGTCTCGCTTCACGTCTCCAAGAGTCTCGCTGATATGTAAACATTCTTCGTAGGATAAGGTATCCTCATCCGAGTCAATGGATATGTCATCTGCATCCGAGTCGGTTAAAATGCCATCGGCGACGCTGTCCACGAACGGTTGCGCAATGCTTAGTAACTTCGGAATCATGTTAAATGGTATGGCTCCAGTAGTAACAACAGCATCCGATCCGGGGCTTCTATCGCGACAAGCCAAAGCTCCGGGTTCAGTGACTGATGATGCCGATAAAACGTCTTGGAAGCCACCATCCCTCAGCTTGTTAACTTCAATAGAGGCTCTTCTCCTTGGGCGTGGAGGGGAGAGCTGTTTGCCATCCTGTTGTTGCGGGTGAGAATAGGTGGCAAGCATGCTTATTCTTTTGTTTGTTATTGAATAATATTGTGTTCAAGTTTTGTTGAGTTTGATTTTGTGGGATCGGAACATTGTATGTGTGATGTTTGCGTACGTGTTGTGCAGAGCCAGCAGATGCTTACGGCCTGAGCAATACCGTACAAGAATCAGATGGTTTACCGGTAAAAACCGGCAATTACCTTGGTCGGAAAAAGTGGTCTTTTACGAACCGACTAGAACCTTCTTTAACAATAAGCTTTCATGCAACGCCAAGAAAGGAGCAAAGCAGTCATTTTGATCATTTTTTGAGACATGCTTCGTAAAACGACGAGTACTTCGTGTCGTGTTCGCTAAGTATTATGCTCGCACCCACCAGTTATGTACTACTATCGCTAGCTAGCTAGTATGTATGTCTATCTAGCTAGTAAGCTACTCGGTACCAGTCAGTGTGGCTGTCATGGAAAACCAACAAACACGGCACGGCCAAACATGGATACCCTACTAGAAGGTTAATCAGATTTGTGAACATGAAACAATAGTCAACGGTCACGCCAGCACATCAGCTAGCTAGAGGTGTTTAAGACATTGTTATCGTATTATGGCAAATATAGGTCCCTCGCGACTTGAGGCTGCAACAAAATGAGCACCCAGAGTTGTTTCTTCCTCCAACCCAAACAGTACTCTATGACATACTGTATACTCCAACGACACATTGCAGCCTTCTTGCGCAGTGACTTGTAGCTCTTTGAAAGACTTGTGACGTGTATAAACTAGCAGGATCTCGTATAGTATGAGAGCTGCTGTGGTTCGACTGATAAATACAGTGAATTTCCCCCCACTAAAACTTGCGCCGGGGAGCTACAACGCCAGCCGTGACCAAGATGACTTACTCAGGCTGACTTTGCTCTGCGATTTGTGACCCAACAAAATCATGACAGGAATGGCGTTTCGGCAAAGGTTGCTTCGCAACGGAAGGGCGAGACAGAGTAAAGCTACTGCAGGCGGAAACCTGTCGCTCCATTGTACACTGGAAATTTTCGACTTCCTTTCGGAACCTTGCACCTTTAGGCTGTGAAATACATCCAATAGGTGGGTCCGTTTTCTTTTTCTGCCCAAATTTGTTGCAAGAGAATGATGACTTTCCTGGTTTCTTCTCTGTACCAGCAGGGCTGCTGCTCCCCGCTTTTTGTCCAAAGACATTCCTGCAGGATTGGCTTGATGCAGCAAGTTGTAGCAAGGCAGATTGCCTTTGACTTGGCATGGAAAGCTTACTATCACTTGCTAGCAGGGCTTCCATTGTTTCTTCTTCCTGCATTTTTGCGAGACTGCAGGTAGGAGAAGCTGGACTGGAACTCTCTTGCTTTGGCTGGGGCTTGGGTTTCTCTGCCCCCTGTGATTCAGTTTTACTGCAAGAGAGTGAAGTCTTTTCTGAATTCTTCTCAATAATAGCTTGACTTTTTCTTCTCTTTGGGGTGTTTTTTTGTTCAAAGATATCCCTGCAGGATAGGCTTGAAGTAGAAAGTTGTAGCAAGGCAGCTTGCCTTTGACTTGTAAAGGAAAGTTTACTATCACTGGCTTGCAGATCTTTTATTGCTTCATCCTCCTGAACTGTGGTGTGGCTGCGGCCAGGTTGAATTGGACTGGAATTCCCTTGCTTGGGCTGTGGTTTCGGTTTGGCCACCACTGACTCCTGGGATTCAGTTTTGCCGCCAGAGAGTGAAGTCTTTTCTGAATTCTTCTCAATAATAGTTTGCCTTTTTCTTCTCTTTGGGGTGTTTTTTTGTTCAAAGATATCCCCACAAGCTAGGCTTGAAGCAGAAAGTTGTAGCAAGGCAGCTTGCCTTTGACTTGTAAAGGAAAGCTTACTACCACTGGCTTGCAGGACATTTATTTTTTCTTCTTCCTGAGTTGTAGCATGGCTGCAGGTAGGTGGAGCTGGACTGGACCCCCTCAGTTTGGGCTGGGGTTGATGCTGTGTCATGCGGGATTTGGAATCGCTGGTACCTGAAGGCTCAACTTGTCGTGCGCTGCCTACCTTCCCCGCCATGATGCCATTCCAAGACTTGTTCAAAGGGGGGCTCTTGCCGTGTGCTTCAGGATTCTTGGACCCTTTGTTCCAAGTTCCCCGTACTCGGGCATACTGGTCGTCCTTCTCCGCGGGACCAGAAAACGACCGGGACGGTGTAGACACTGGCTGAATTGGGCTTGGCAGAGGTCGTGATGATGAGATGAGTGGTGTTTTTGATGCTGCGGTCTGCGGTGACGACACTACTGGGGCTCCCATCATCCTTAGAGATTGTGGCCTGCAACGTTCATGTCGTAGTTCCGCCTCTTTGAGTTCTAGTTGTCTCTTGAGCCAGGCGATCTCTTGCTCTATCATACTGATCTTATCTGTATATGCCATCATTCTTGGTTCTGATACGGCGGCAGGTTCGAGCCTATTGTCTTGAATAAGTGCCTCCTCCAATGGTGGATGATTCAATGGGCCATCCTCAAATAAATTCTGAAGCGACTCGGACTGGCCTTTCAATAACCCAGACGAAGCATTTAACTCGTCAATCTTAGTCCTTCCATTCGTTGCGCTTGTAGGCATGTGATCTTTAGATGCAGCTGGCAATGCAGACGGAGAAGGGGTAGTTGATTGGTACGACGTCAAGGCTGGCAGTTTTTCCTCGGTGCTTCTATCTTGCTTGCTTGGTTCAAACGAAGACTGAACTGATCCATTCAGTGATGCAATTTCAGGCTTGCCAACATTCAGTTCCAGATTCTCCGGTAACTGTTCGTTCTTAGCGGGCAGTAGGTTTTTTCTAGCCTTTGGTGCCAATCTTGAACCAACCAACTTAAATGGGGTAGACTCGAGTCCTTTTGCAGTATTCTGGTTGATTAGCTTTTCAAAGAGAGCCCGTGCTGACGTGGCAGTATGAGGCAGCTTCGCATCTTGCTTCTTGGCCGCTCTTGTCGTCTTGTTACTTGTGGGTTGTTGAGAATGTCCCTGCGCATGAGTTGGATGTTCGTCGTTTGGCTGGCTGTCATCGTTTGCTTCGCTGTCATCCTTCTGGGGCAAGTCCGTCTTGGTTTTGCTCTCTTGCTGTTCCTTAACGGCATCACCCTCGATATCCTCAATCACGGCGTTGCTCTTAGTTTCTTCCTTTACCAACTCAGGCTCCTTCTCTTCCGAAGTCTCACCCGAAGGCTCCTCCTCGGGAGCACTCGTTTCCTTTTTCCAGCTACTGGCTATATCTTTACTGGGTTGGCTTGCGGTGATCAACATCATGCACTTGAATTCTTCAAAGTCAATCTTGCCCTTCCCATCCTGATCAATTTGGCGCATCATAGTAGCAAACTCTTCCTCGTCCATGTTGTCGAAGCATACCATTTTCTGCAACTCTGCTAAGGATATGCTACCAGTTCCGTTTTTGTCGTATGCTCGAAACGCCGCTTTCAACTTGGCGTCATCCATAAAATCATTTTGAATCAGAGCAGCTGCAACGAACTCGGAATATTCAATGGCTCCACTGCCAGAAATATTAACCTTTTCAAACATCTCGTCCACTTCCATTTCTTTGAGCTCCTTGTCAAAAAATTCTTTGTAGCCCGACCTGATATCCTCTTTGGTTAAATGTCCCGCGCAGTGCCGATCGAGCATTCGAAATACTTCATCAATTTCTTCACGTTCTTCTTTGCGGACTAATTGAGCCGACATGAGCGCATATGTAGCATCTCTGAATGCGTTAGAATTTGAGACATTGAACTTTTCCATATTGGACAAGGCATTTGTTGCTCTGAAACTAGAGTCTCTCATAAAGTGACGACACGAATCTTCACGCTCCATGGCCAACCAAGGATGATCTAGTGCCTCTTGTGCTGAGAGACGGTCCTTCTCCTCGTATTCTAAGAGTTTGGTGACAAAATCTATTGCCGAATCCGACACAGAGTCCCAGGCGGGATCATCAAAGCTCACTTCATCGTACAAAACCTGTTCAGAAATCTCTTCGTAGGTGTCGCCTTCAAATGGCAAATACCCAGAGAGGGCCATAAAGGCGATGACTCCACAAGCCCATAAATCACACTTGGGCCCATACGGTTCCTCTTGCATGACTTGAGGCGACATGTACGAAGGCGACCCAATCATTTCTGTGAGCGGGTCCCCTGGTCCTTTGTAATACGAGGATAAACCAAAGTCTATGATTTTTAAATCGTCAAATTTTTTATTGGCTTCGAGCAAGATGTTTTCCGTTTTCAAATCCCGATGAACTGTACGAAGAAAATGTGGGGTAAGAATAGGAATAATTGTCATGTTGGAAAGGGAAAGGATGCCACACAAGTCACCCAGTCGTACCTAGATTCTTCGAATGGCAATAGTTGATACATCGAAGGATGTTGTTCATGAGAAGTGCTGCTTCCTTTTCGGGTAATGCACCCACATTTTCCAGTTCATCAAAAAGCTCGCCTCCCTTGTAAATTTCAGTGACAATGTAGAATTTCTTCTCATCTTCAAAGAGCTCGTATTCCTTCATGATATTAGGACTGAGATATAAAGAAAAATGGTTAGAAAATGGAACAAGAAGACTGTTTACCCCAGGCAACTCTCTATCTGCAACAAATCACTTTGTACTCACTGGTCGAGGTCTTTGACGATCTGGAACTCTTTTCGAACGGCGGCATTGGCATCTTCATTGTATTTTGATTTCTCGAGAACTTTTACAGCGCGTTCGTTTCCACTCATGAGATGCTCACAAAGAAAGACTTCCCCATATCCCCCCTCTCCAATCTTTTCCCGCACTGTGGAATGTAAGGAACACCATGATTTATTATTAGACAGAGCGTCTCACAAACACATGTTGGACACAATCACCACTGCATTTAACTTGCCTGCATAATACTCTTCCAACTTTTCCCCTAATCGATGTGCTACAAAATGCCGAGCACTAACCCGAAATTTTGGTTTCAAATCGGCCAACGATGGTCTTCCACCTGCTGCTCCATTATTTGCATTTGCTGCTGGTGGTCCACAACCACCTTTGGCGGGTTCTCGTGAGTATCCATAAGCTGCTGCTACCGATGCCATGATGAATTGCTGTAGTTTTATATTGGTGCTACTACTTCCCTTCTTATTGTCTATCTGGGGATGATGTCTGTTGACGAAAATGAATGAATGAACAACGGTGTCTACGGTGAAAAACAAATTGAGAGTGCTCGCGACTTTTTTGTCGTGAGCGAAAATAAAAAAGGTACTCTAGCTAGTAGTACTAGCTAGTAGCTAGCTAGCTAGTAGTGGTCGGCAAACATACCGGCACGCAGTACAATTATTGTAGTCGTTTCTTAATTAAATCACCCAGTAATTTCCATATGGTCATTGCCAGTCATTGTAGATTTATAAAGATTGAGCTTGTGACCGTCATTGAGTCATTGAAGACAAATTTTGGAACTTATGTGTCAATGCCCGCTGCGGACAATTATTTTCACCATTCCCATTCCTTGCTCCCCCCCGCTCGCCGGTTGCCCGTCAGCGTTCCTACCTGGAACGCACCATAAAAGCACAGAAGCCGCATAAATTAATGAAGTTGCCGGCAGGATGCCGGTACTAGCTCGTACTTAAGCCACATGGTATCTGCGCACGTTTAGTGCCGGTGTCAGTACCGGCGGGAACACAAGTCCCAGTCGGCAGTCGCCCAAGGGTTTTAGGAAGAGTGCCACTGGCACCTGTACAATGAATGAATTGTTGGGTCATTTGGGTTGTGCTCCAGTGCTAGCAGAGTGAAGACACCCCAGTGAACAATTGTGACCCCTTGGATGTTAAGCAAATGGCTCTCTTGAGGTGTGCCTGAACAACAACGCCACCTGTGCCACTCTGTTTGGCCTTTTTCTTCCCCTCACCATCAAATGTCCCTGGAGGTTGCACGTGAGTTTGAACTCAGTCACGGACGTGCACAATGAAAATCATTTTCCATTCAGCTCAGCTTGAGCCCGACTCATGAGCCGGGCTCAAGTTTTGATGAGCCCAGAATGAGCCCAGCATGATTTTCATTTGAGTTTCGACAGCACACCAGTTGACAAAATCTAAGCTCACACACAACCTTCTGAACATGCATTTGATGAATGCAAATTTGCCATGTGCAGTCAGAAGTGAGCGACTGTCACACATCTGATCTTTGACATGAGAAAAGGTGATTTGACTTGCACAGTCTTGCATTGACATCTGCTTTTGTACACACATGGTGATTCCAGCGGCAAAAGGATGAGCAGAGTGCAAACAAATGCAATGAATTCTTTCACATTTACAGAAACATTATGTTCAATCTTGTGCATTGCAAATTCACAGTTAAATGTCCACAAAAATGAAGAGCAAGAAACCGAATGTCACTCAAAAATTGTAAAACAAGCGATTCATTGTGAATGAGGAACCTCAATGGCAGATTTCAAAGCACAAAGACAGGACTAAAAGTGCAGACGTGTCAATCAACATTTTTAAAATTGAGAGGACTTGAAAACATGAAGTTTAGGCAAAATGGGGATCCCCTGATGCAGGTTTTTTATCAGCTGGACAACACACTTCGAAAGAACCATGTGACAGTCACAAAGTGACATCAGAAACGCAAAACAAATGATGCTCAGATGTTCAAGTTCGATTTGCATGTTTGATTCAAAAATCACAGAAAAATTAACACATGGAGGCCATCTAGTTTATTAGAACTCTGGCTATGACATTGGGTTGTCCTTATGAAGAGATATGTCGGGTGGGCACAAGAAAGCCAGGCCGAAGAGACAAATCAAGCATTTGTGAGGGGCATTGGACTTACCATGCTGCTAGTGCATGTCCGTCCATGGGGCTGAGGTGTCGTCCAAGGGCTGAGGTTTTGTAGACTGATTTCTCACGTGACTCACTTGACTGGTCTACTATGTGCTTTTTGCTTCGCCATGAAGTTTACGTAAGTACCAGTACGTACGTACGTATGTGCGAGCTGTCACAAAGTCAACGTAGCCAAGATTTGAGATTTGAAGATTGCCAACACCACGTTCGATAGTTTGTTCTGCATGCATGCGATCGAACTTCCAACAAAATGACACGATGTGACGGACAACAACACAGCAATATTCATTCCGTTTTCCCGCCACTTTTTTTCACAATGCAATAGTTCTACTGTCTCAGATTATTATTTCTGTTATCTAAAAAACATGCCCACGAAAATGACGAGAAGGGGTAACAGCAGAAGAAGGAATATCGAGGTTATTCTCTTAGGTGGCTTATTGAGTTTGTCGCTATTGTTGGAATCCGCCACGGGCCTTTCCTCAGTGTCAGTGACACGACAACAAAGAACAACGGTAGAAGACCAACTGGTGCAAACTGCAGTGACACTTCCGGCCGTCACTTCCTATCAAGAAGCTACCGAACAACTCATTTCCAATGGCGTGTGTCGCATCAACCGAGTGGTGAGTGAAGAACAGTGCTCCCTGTTAAAGGAATATCTCCTAGAAAGCTTGAACAAAGAAAACGAAGCAATGAATCTCCAGACCGTTCCTCCCAGCATTCCCAATACCCGTTTGAATTGTGGATCAGAGCCACTATTGGTTCCCTTGAATCATCGGACCGACGTGTTGGTTCCCTTGGAAAACCCATTGATACGTGACACGCTGCAACACTTGGTCCAAGAGCTAGGCCCCATTTATGAAAAAGGCGTCCAAGAGTTGCTACCCAAAAATGACAACGTGTCCACTGGCACTACTGCTGCAGAGAATTCTCCCATTCAATTACTAGAAGCCGCAAGTTTAATTTCGCAAAAGGGTGCCACCCATCAACCCTTGCATGCTGATTTTCGACGCAATGCTGTCAACAAAAACGATCGTCTGCCACCACGCCTCGTCACGTTTTTATATTTGCAGGATACACCCACCAAAGATCATGGTCCTACCATTTTTTTGCCACGTACCAATACACCCCAAGCGCATCAACAGTGGGATGATTGCAAAGATCAGGCACGGAACAACCATGACAACGATCACTATATCCCAATTCTAAGTGACAACAGCAACAACCAGCCCCCGGCCATGGCGGCCACGCTTTCGCAAGGGGATGTGGCCATTTATGATGCCAGTGTGTTGCATTTTGGGAGTGCCAATAACGTCCCAGGCAATACACGAGCCGTCTTTTACTTTGGTGTGGGTCACAGCCCATCCGAGAAGGAATCTTCTTACCAGTGTGATGATAATCTATTGCTACCACCTGTGCTACTGGAAAAGCCAGACCCAAATGTTGGCTTTTGGAGCCACGAGACCTTGTCTGGATATGGATACGCATCATCCTAGCGAAACAAAATCTTTCTGGATAGCTACCGACAGCGCAGCTATTCATATCAACGTCAGTAGCTGTCAAGTAGAAAAGTTGGGTGGAAAACGAAGTCTTGCACCCGACTGGGAGAGGGTAATACATATGGCAGAGATTTTTCCCTTTGAGATAAAGTAGAGGAATACTACAAAAGGTGAGAACAAGGCGGCCCAAAGTAAAAATACTACATGTAGTACGACTCATATGTGTTGTACTGTTAGTACAGTGTTAGTACCAACTACTAGCTAGCTAGTAGGAGTCTAGATAGACCAACAGTACGCACAGTACTCCCATTCGTGAATCAATTTTTTCGGGAAACAATTCAAGTCTTGTTCTATCGCCAGGCGACGCCTTCTCCAACACGAAACGTCCTGACAACAATCTGAATCCATGATGGATTCTCGAAATTGACAGCAGGTTTTTCACGAACCCTTGAACCTATCATTGATGAGTAGCACTCGAACTTTCTTCAATACTCTAGCCTATCACGACATTACAACATAAGCGAGATAAACATCTTCAGTATCTACTTTTTATTGATATCCATACAGCCATGTCCTCTTTCTCACTCCTTGTTCGCCGTGCCAGTTCGAGACGAGCCACACGTATTATTCCCACGGCCTTTCGGGCTGCTGCTATGAGTTCTCGTGTCAAGGTAAATGACAAAACAGTTGTGTATCCAAAAGACTGCGAGAACCCTGAAATGACAAAGCTCTTGGACTCGATGCAACTCCGCGCACAACAAAATGCGTATGCAGTCGATGCCCCAGACGGAATGGCAGATGCGTCGATTGCCGAAGAAATCGAGCAAATTAACAAGATGATGAATGAGGCTGCAGAGCACAAGGAAGAAATCAAGGCCCGAGGGGACGAAATGATTGCTAGAATGCGAGAGGCATATGCTGTGGATGCGCCTGATGGAGAGGTCGATGGACATTTCAAGGAAGAACTGGAAGAAGTGAAGCACATAATAGATGAGGCAGGAACTTCCTTGAAAACGGGCCTAAAGAAAGATCAGACAAAGGAAAATCTTTCTAGGAATCGCGCTGATGATATTGAATATTGCTAGAATTCTTACAAAGAATATACACACTGGCTCTGTGGCGGCGGCTGGCGGATGGCAGGCATATGAAACGGTTTTAGCAACAAACTAAAATATACAGGTGCTTTACTTATATCACAATTCGAATATCAGAAACAAAACTTTTAGTCTTATTGACACAAAACTTGTTGTAGAGACGCTGCTACTCTTCGAATCGAAGATTCGAAAGAAAGTCCACGGGATCGTCGTCTTCTCTGCCAACGTCTGCGTCCTCTTCAAAAGTGGAGCGCAGCAAGGCATGGTTGTCGTTCTGAGAACTGTGCCCTGCTTGTAATTCGGTTATCCCTCCAGTACCCGTATGCATCCCTGAGATTGATTGTGAACGATGGGTAGGATGGGGCTGTAAACGCATCGGACGGCGTGTGTACTGCATGCTGCCGTGCTCGGCCGTTTGGAATTCTTCATCCCCTGGGAATACTGGCGGCGGTGCACTCAAAGAACGGCCCCTCTGACCAACAAGTCCATCTCGTGGAGGAATCAAATAGGAATCTTGCTGCTGGGGAGGGGTTGGGACCATGTTGGGTGACGTCAATATGTTATGTGTGTTGGTGGAGTACGGGGACTGCATCAATCGTGGAGGGGGGTGCATCGGTGACAATGGGGCGGCTATGGCCGCCAAGGATTGTGTATCGACGGAATGGCTTGTGCGAGTGTCCTCCTCTGGTGATGAATACAGCGTTGGACTAATTGGTGCCAAGGATGCCGACGGAAAGGACTTGCTACGGAACATGCGATGTGGATCTTCCCCGTGTAATTGACGCTGAGAATATTGACGCCCCCCTAGACCTCCCATCGAAGACCTGTATTCGTTCATTTGTCTCCCGTGTGGAGAGAGATCAGGTCGAAGCTCCAGCGCGGGGGCTGACGCCCGTCGAGAAGCTCCCGCTGGCCAAGTGGATGACTTGGCGAACAACTCTGACTTCTCTTCGGCTTTATCATGCAATTGCATTCCTAGTGCATGCCTGCCTGGTGTGTGCTGAAAAGCAGAACTAATGCGTCCAGTTTGAAAGGAATCTTGATTCATCATTGCCTGCTGCTGGGCCATCAGTGCCTGCTGCTCAATCATCATAGCATGGTGCTCGTACTGAAACTGCTGTTGCTGTTGCTGGTGGCGTTGGAGTTGTAATTGATGTTGATGTTGCTGATGTTGCTGTTCCTGTTGCTGTCGCTGCTGTAATTGCTGCTGATGTTCCATTAGTTGATGAGCTGCCATATGAGGCATAATGGAAGGCATGCTATTCGTAATTGCATCTGGTATCCCCGTTGAATGCTGTTGCTGCATCTGCATAGAACCCATCTGCTGCATCTGTTGTAGCTGTTGCTGAATCAGAAAAGCGTGTTCCTGTTGGCCCCTCATTACGCCCATGGAGAGACTTGGTGTTGGTTCCGATGTCTGAAACCAGGACTCGGGGTACTCCGTTTGCTGCTGCTGTTGCAACTCACTTCCCATCGGAGCTGCATAGGATTGAAAAGCAGTACCAGTACCAGCCTGTGCCTGTGGTACCTGCTGTAGAGGTCTTCCGGCTTTTCGTGCCTCTTCTTGCTCCTGCGAAGCTCGCCACACTACCATTTGTGCATTATAATGTGCCTTTTCTTTTGCAGCTTCCGCCTCGAAGGGTGCTTTCACTTCTGGAGGCAATGACTTCCACTTTGCTGCTACGGTTCGAGCAAGATTCGCAAAGCCGAGACCGGTGCCTTTTGATTTGTCCCCAGTGTCAGTGTCCATGCTGTCCTTGGATTCCATGTCCGAAAAGGCAAAGGCCTTTTTAGACGAGGATGAAGCCCGCCCCTCGTTCAACATGATTTCTCGTTCTTGACGAAAGAAGAGATTGTATGCCGACAAGGGCCGCTTTGGCATGCCTAGAGCGATGTATAACAGGATTTGTAGCACATGGTGAGATGTATTCTATGGCTTGTTTTTCTATCATTCCCACACGTAACCAACATGGCGATGGCTCCATCTTAACTCACCTTTTGGTTTCTTCCATGGTACCACTGGAGGCCTTCTCTTTCGTTTTGGTTTCAGCTTAGCTGTGGGCAATGGAGGATCATCAGGTTTGCCTTTGCTTTCGCTTTCAGTTTCAGATGGTGGTAGTTTTGGCTCCATCTCTTTGTCTTCTGTAAAACAAGATCACTGGTGATTAGTTATCTCCTTCAAGGCTTCAAACTCAGACGGGAGCAAAGACCAAAGAAATTTTGAAATTTCACTAGGTAATAAAAATGATTGATAACAATCATGTTTGTTTGCATGTCGTTTCGCTAGAGATTTATCGTTTTACCGCGTCAAAACCACCCCCACCCGACGGAAGTCTCTACAGTACATACAGCATACTTTTCGAACGTTGCTTCAATGTCGATCGACAAGCCACGTTAACATTTATGCTGGTTCTTGGCGAAAGTGTGAGGGGCTTAATTGGTTTGCCCCTTTCTGTCTACGGATTCGCTAGTGGACGGACGTGGGGTGAACAAAATGTTTGAATAAGTTGTACGTACATTAGCCTGGCTATCCAAAATATTAAAATAGAAATCCTGCGAGGTTGGATCAAAGGCCGAAAATTTTAAGATTTATCCCAAAGTGTGACGAAGACTCAATAATGAGGCCTCGCCATGCGCGGAAACGAACGCAAGTGGTGCTCGGCATAAAAAGCAACACCGATTTTGAAGCCGCTTGCTAATTATAATTCTCAAAATTTGAAGAGCTCAATGATCAATAAGCAAAGAGCGTTAAGCTTAGCTATAATCTAACAAGAGTATTCCAATTGTAGCTGAAAGTGCGCAGCAGGCTGAAATAAGCCCACCTCCATGTGATTGCCACTTCCCAGGCGCGCAATGGCAAGGCCATAGTAGAGGAATTTAAGTGCCCTGAAGAACGGAAAAGGTTGGCCCCTCTACGTACATGGTGTCTCCCGCTTCCCGCTTGGGCTACCTAACTAGCTAGCTAGCTGTTGTGCTTCTCTTGGCTCCCCCCATGGGACGAAATCAAAGCACAAAACACAACAGTCTGCGGGAGCGTGACGGATGCACTCTCTAGTTGAGAGCTAACAACTGCTTCCTAATTCTTAGTTTTCGTGTGTTCTTTTAGCCGATACAATTTCTGGGTGATTCCAGGTGGCGCCAACAAAATCTACTGCACCTAGAACTCGTGTTATAAGCCACTAGTAGTGCAGCCAATACTATTAGAGAAAAGGCAAAGCATTTGCATTCATTGTCCGTTTCAGCCTGCTCTTGCTTGTCACCAGCAGTGCCCCAAACACTCTCGCCACGGCACTACTCCAAACCCTTCTTGCAAAAACGAACCATGGAGGAATCGATTCTCTTAGTTGTCACGGGGGCTTCCAGAGGGTTTGGGAAAGCTATTGCCAGCATCTTTTGT
>ENA-ORBV01008297-ORBV01008297.1-microbial-mat-metagenome-genome-assembly--contig:-NODE-8297-length-17497-cov-6.136854_pt1 | contig 17497 bp, 22 predicted proteins | sample MGYA00237777_ERZ505514 | MGnify/ENA primary metagenome ERZ505514 (study PRJEB26160, sample SAMN06269048) | microbial mat metagenome | isolation source: Oligotrophic lake microbial mat | place...
TCTAAAACAGAGTCTGAAAACATGAATAATAAAACACCAAAAAGACTAACAAAAACAAAGCGAATGGGTACGATCGGATTTTTAATTGTGTTCGGATTTGGTCTTTTTGCATTCGGTTGGCTTGGGGGTAGTGGGCAGATTTCGCTAACCCGAAATAAACTTACCTCACAAAATTTGGCCATGCCAGATGACTTAAACTACGCATCAGTTGAGCAGGTCTATGATTCGCTCAAGAAAAACTATGACGGTGAGCTGGATAGCGATGAGCTTCTGGACGGCCTGAAGGCTGGGCTTGTTAAGGCAGCTGGCGATGATTACACCGAATTTATGAATGTTGAGCAAGCCAAAGAGTTTAACTCGCAGCTTAACGGCTCGTTTGACGGTATTGGTGCAGAACTCGACAAAAAAGGTGATTCGATTGTTATCGTGGCGCCGATAAAAGGGTTTCCGGCAGAGCGAGCAGGCCTGAAAGCGGGCGATGTCATTGCTGAAATTGACGGCCAGTCAGCGTCGGGCATGACAATAACAGAGGCCGTCAAAAAAATTCGTGGTAAGGCGGGCAGTAACGTTATGCTGACAATCATCCGTGACAATAGTTCGCAGAAGTTTGAAATTACTCGCGAAAGCATTACGATCCCAAGTGTTGAGCACGAAATGTTGGCCAACAAAACTGGCTACATTAGCATTAGTCGATTTTCTGACGACACATCAAAACTAGCACGAGAAGCCGCGACGGATCTTAAAAGCCAAGGCGCTGTGCGAGTTATTTTGGACCTTCGTGGCAATCCGGGCGGACTGTTGCAATCATCTGTGGACGTGTCGAGTCTTTGGCTTGCAGAAGACCAGGTAGTCTTAGAAGAACGCCGTGGTGGCGAAACGATCCAGACGCTCAAAGCCAGCGGAGACTCAGTCTTGCAGGGTATTCCAACGGTAGTTTTGGTGGACGAGGGCAGCGCCAGCGCCAGCGAAATCGTGGCCGGGGCATTGGCTGATAATAAGGCCGCGACACTTATGGGCGCAAAAACATTCGGCAAGGGAAGCGTGCAGGATATTGTGCCGCTTACAACCGGTGGAGTTCTAAAAGTAACTATTGCGCGCTGGTATACGCCGGGCGGTCACAACATCGACAAAGAAGGAATTACCCCGAGCGAGTTAGTAAAACTCGACGCCAATAAAATCAAAAAAGATATCGACACCCAAAAAGACGCCGCACTTGAGTTTTTGAAAAGCCGATAGTAAATTTTACGCGCGAAACCCTTTTGTTTTTTCTAACACCTTGTGATAGTATTTAATCTGTTAGTAAACCAGAGGAGAGGGCAGGCTCGGCGTGATTGGACGTCCAATAAAGTATATTTTTGTGACAGGTGGAGTTCTTTCGGGACTCGGCAAAGGTATCACCGCCGCCTCAATCGGGAATCTCTTAAAAGCCCGCGGGCTCAAAGTAAATATTCAAAAATGCGATCCGTATCTGAACGTCGATGCCGGACTTTTAAACCCGCGCGAACACGGCGAATGTTTTGTAACCAAAGATGGGGCGGAAACAGATCTTGACCTCGGTCACTACGAGCGATTTTTAGACCAAGAACTGACGAGTAAAAGCAGCCTGATGAGCGGTCGCGTTTTACTAAAAGTAATCGAGGATGAGCGAGCCGGCAAATACGACGGCGACGACGTCCAAATTATTCCACACTTTACCGGCGCGATTCAAAAATTTATTCAGGAAGCGGCCGAAGGGTTTGACGTGCATATCGTCGAAATCGGCGGCACTGTTGGCGACTACGAATCGTTAAGTTTCATTGAGGCAATTCGCGAGCTTGGCATAAAAGTTGGTTCAGAAAACTGTATTTACGTGCATGTAGTGTATTTGCCGTATCTTGGCGCTAGCAACGAAACCAAGACCAAGCCGGCGCAAAATTCGGTTCGTGATTTACGAGGTTTGGGCATCGCACCAGACATTTTAGTAGCCAGAAGCGAGAAAAAATCACACGAAAGCGTCAAAGAAAAACTCAGTTTGTTCTCGGGTGTTGATCAAAAGGCGATTGCGCTTTTGCCGAACGCTGCCAGCATTTATGAGGTTCCGCTCACACTTGAAGACACTGATCTCGCCGACGTTATTTGCAAACGACTTGGTGTAAAAGCCAAAAAACCAGACCTAAAAGCGTGGCGCGGAGTAGTCAAAAAAGCGACTGCTGCACAAAAGCATAAATTAACTGTTGGTGTGGTTGCAAAATACATGGATAACACCGATACGTATATGTCAGTGTTTGAAGCGCTGTATTCGGCCGGAATTTGGAATGACGCCAAAGTAGCGATCAAATGGATTGACGCCGAAAAACTCCACAAAGAATCAGATGTCGAAAAAGCCACTAAAGACGTTGATGGTATTGTTGTGCCTGGTGGTTTTGGGACTCGTGGGCTTGAGGGCAAGATTATTGCCGCTCAGTACGCCCTGAACTCTGGTTTGCCGTATCTTGGGCTATGTCTTGGCTTGCAGATGGCAGTCGTTGCTGCGGCGCGTAACGCCGGGCTTAAAAAAGCTACAACAATAGAGCTTGATCCAAAAAGCGACACCAAAGTTATTAATGTCATGGAAGGCCAAGAGGGCAAAATGCAAACCGGCGGCACCATGCGACTGGGCGATTATCCGTGCGTTTTGCAAAAAGGCAGCAAAGCAGCCGAGCTGTACGGAACACATAAAATTGTTGAACGTCACCGACACCGCTGTGAATGCAACAACGCCTACCGCGAGCAATACGAATCGTGGGGAATTAAAGCTGTGGGGACCTCGCCCGACGGTAATTTGGTAGAAATCATCGAAGCGATTGATCATCCGTTCTTTATGGCCAGCCAATTTCACCCAGAATTTACCTCGCGGCCAAACCGCTCTCATCCGTTGTTCGGCGGTTTCATTGCGAGTTTAATCAAGAAAAAATAGCACGAATAAAATAAGGGGATGGGTAGGAATTCTTGCAAAAAATGCAAAAATCATCTACCATAAGCGTAAATGGCCGAACAAAACAAAATTTTACTAGTAGAAGATGACGACGGGCTGGCAAATGTCTACCAAACGCGTTTAGAGGCCGAAGGTTTTGCTGTAAAACGCGTGCCTAACGGCGAAGAGGCATTGGCGATCGCTATTGAATTTAAGCCAGCGCTGATTTTACTCGATGTCATGATGCCAAAAGTTAGTGGCTTTGATGTGCTGGATATTTTGCGTAACACACCAGAGACAGCAAACGTCAAAGTTATTATGCTGACCGCACTCAGCCAAGATTCCGACAAAGAAAAAGCCGAGAAACTGGGCGCCGATGATTACTTAGTAAAATCTCAAGTCGTTATCGCCGACGTCGTCGAACGCATCAAACACCACCTAGGAATGCAATAACCTTAATTGCCATACATCATGCGTTGCGCGCTTGACATGAATAGCCGAGTATCTTTGGTATAATTGCTGGACTCTGTGATAGGATTGTATGTAGAAAGCAAAAACAAAAATGTCACAGATAGAAACAGCGGCCCCGCCACATCCAGCAGCGACGCAGGAAAACGCATCTCCTTTGCTGGCCGCAGAGCTTCAGGCGCATGATCCGGAAGCGATCGCCAAATACGAAGGTCGGTTTAGTGCAGATGCAACGGTTATACCTGAACTATACAAAGAGTACGGTATCGGCTTAAACTGGGCGTTAAACACTACTTTAGAAGGAGAATATCGCGAAAATGCACATACTACACACGGTTTGGCCTTGGCGAGCATGGATGTTGGACGCGTTATAAATAAGGTGAATACAGCAGTATCGCTTTTTGACGATAGAACATTAGCGACAGAAATCGTTGTTGCTGACGATGGCTGGCATGATTAGAAACCCGTTCTACCGCCTAAAGATGTGTTGGGCGGTATCGCGCGTTTGCAGATGGCTGGCGAATCAGGTCAAATGCTGGCTGGGCTTATTGCAGATGCTAGCTACCCGTATGAAAAACAACCCCATGATGGTCTCGTTGAGCTTTCGCCACGACCACCAAAGGAGGCATACAACTTATCGGGTCGATACGGCCAGCCAGTATCAGATGAAACGCGCGCATTGTTATGCTCGAACACAGAGCAGCACTTTGCAGTGCAGGGTTTTTCAAGCCCCGAAATGAGAAAGATTACAATTGGTGATGAAACAGTGGCATTGCAAAAAAGCTACGGTGATCACACGGCGATTTTAGTAAAACCCGCACTACTAAATGGCGTACGAATTCCGGCGGGAAGTATCATGCTTGTTGATGAGCAAAATGGTCAGCCGCAATTTGCGTTCGAAAACTTAGTTTATTTAATTTTGACAGCCCAGAAGAAGCAGCGCGCCAGATGCCCGATATTGTCAAAAAAGAATTTCAGAGGCATGATGTTCGTTCTAATTTCGAAACATCAGTACAGGCATTTAATAGCATGGTGGGTAGAGATGTTCAGACCCCCGTGCAAACAGCAGAGAAAAGAGTGAGATTAATTTTAGATTCTGATCCAAGTATCTCGCTCTATGATGCAAAAACACAGGCTGCAAGGGAGATTAGCGCTGAGTTAGAAAAGGATATACAGACGAAAAGTATACGTACGCAGCTAAAAATGCTTCGCGTGATAGCGTTCGAAATAGCGACCGCCCGGCTCAATGATCTCGCTACTAATAAAGCGAACGAATGGAAATACGACTCGTTAGAATACCGCCCAGCATTAAGTCGCGTAAAGTCATCGAAGGCACGATTAAACCGAACAAACGGAATAGAGTCTGTTCGGCGGGTGTACAACCTTATAGATGCGTTAGAGCTTGTAGAAGCTGCTCGATTTTAATCTGCTAGCATTGCGAATGAGTGAGGCTCCGGATGTAAAGAGTGTTGCGGCAATTATGATAACTAAACCAGAATTTGCTCCGGTGTCTGCCAACATTTGACTGCTTGCGGCGGCTCCGCTGCTACTGACCCGAATTGTTACGGTTGCAGTTCGCTCCTGGCCAAACTCGTCGGTAATCGTATAGGTAAATGTAGTCGTGCCAGAAAAGCCCGCAGGCGCCACGTATTCAAACGAACCGTCTGCGTTGACTGTCACGGTTCCGCGCGTCGGTTGTGTGTAACCAGTGACGGTGATTTCTTGTCCGCTGTCGTTGCGAAGTAATCCAGAGCTTACTGATACTGATAACGTGCGGGTGCCGTTATCGAGCCTACGAGAATCATTCACTGCAGCCAGATCTTCGATTGGGCTGGCTGCTCCCGCACATGCTGCACCATCATTTGACGAAGGGATTTCGCCTTGAATGAGCGCAGTTGCTAGGGGTGCTTCCGTATCGTAGTCAGTTATTTTCCAGATAATGCCGGTCACATTATGCGAAAAATACAGCTCGTCTTGCACGGTAGCCCAGCCGGCACCAAAGGGTGAGTTAGCCGCAAAACCACTAGGCATGCCGGTGACTGCCGCGCTTGTAAGAATCCCGGTATCAGTATCGATTCTTCTCAGGTAGTAGCCGCCCTGGCCGTATAAAACTCCATTGATATGGACAAGCTCGGAAATAAGTATGCCATCAGACAGGGCCAGCGAGGTTGTTGTTCCGGCCGAAACATCGATCCGGTATAACGTCGATGTGGTCCCGAAGGGCGAGACCCACAGATTGCCTTCATCGTCAAAATCGCCTGCAACATAGCTTGCTACTGGCAGCCCAGCTGGAATGCCAAGGTCGGTGTAGCTGCCATCGCCTTCGATGCGTAATAGGTGCCCTTGGTTGGCGCCAGTGTTAACCAATGCATACAAATAATTGTCCTCGACATTATATCCAAGCGCGTTGGGTACATCGGGTATCACTGCGCCGATACTATCGTAACTTCCATCCTCTGCGTTAAGCACTTTTAGCTGGCCGCCCATAATCTGGTAAAACGCGCTGGTACAAGTCAGCGGTGCGGCGTGAACCACTTGCGGTGAAGTACACAATATACCAATACATGTGGCAATGGCAAAAAATAGGGAAGTTGCAAACCCCAGCGAGCGAAAAACGTCTGCGTGCGTTCGTTTGATGCGATTCATATTTTTGTTACCCCAACAAATAACTACACAAAGTATAGCATAAGCACAGTAAATTTTACGACAATATACTAGAGACATTAGGCTTGGTGGTCGGGATTTTGTAACAACGCTCAAAACGCGAGTGATGGGGCTGTTATAGTGACTATTTATAATTTATTCTACGGTGACTTCGGTGCGGCGGACTGAGCGGCCAGTAAATAGGCGAACTTTGCGAGATTGCATTTTTACAACGCCGTCTTTTGCAGCGTGAATCGTAAAGTTACGAGAGGTAAATGTGCCATCGCCAGCACGTTTTGTGGCCCCAGTTTGGCGAACAATAACTTGACCGGTTTTTACATTTTGACCGCCAAAAAGTTTAACACCAAGGCGTTGACCTGGACTGTCGTGGACGTTCTTGCTTGAGCCACCGGCTTTAACTTTTGACATAGGTTACTTCCTTTATTACTTACGGATCAGGGTTACTAATTCGCGGCCGACAAATTGGCCTTCGCGGTGGTAGATTAAATCTTGATCCGCCGCATACTTAAAACTCACACGAGTATACCCCAATTCCTCGAGGTGGTCAAGGATTTGCAGGTGTTTAAATTCATTGCCAATTTTCCAGGACGGAATAGCGATCGTCATGCGAAATCCTGGTTTGGTTTGCCGCGTAACATTTTGCAGGAATTTTTTGTGGATTGTATCTACATCTGACATTACTTCTCGCAGAACTTCTGGTTTGGGTTCGTGCGAAAAAGCCCTGCCCAGATATGTTTCGCAGGCAATACCGTCAAACGGCGTCTCCCACTGCATTTCGGTGGCGTCACCTTGGCTCAAGGTGAACGAACCCGTAACCCGGATGTCGCTTTTAAGCCATTCCAGGTTTTCTTGGCTGTATGCAACCATGCGTGGCTCAAGATCAGATCCGATGACATCAAAACCCATTAGTAGTGCTTCTTGCAGAATAACACCGGTGCCACAAAACGGATCGAGAATTCGCGCTAGCCGATTTTCACCAGGAGTAGTGGTTTTTTCGGCTTCATTTTGAGACATCGCTGAAACATTATTCCCAGAAAGGTTCACGATGGTTTGCGCGAGTTTAGGCGGCAACATGCCAATTTTTGCGTCGCGTTTGGGGCGCGCTTGGTCGCGAGCCGCGTAGGCCTCGATATCTTGAATATCCACTGTTTGCGCTAGGTACGTTTTGCCGCCAGTCGCCACAAAAATTAACTCCATTCCAAACGGAAGTTGAGTCATTTTGTTATGCAAAACCTGCGCGCTGTTTAGTTCTAGGCCTTTGGTTGGCACGACGCGCACAGGGCGTTCGTCGGATTTTTTGATAGCCTTTTTTACTTCCAACGCAGTTCGCTGAATCAATTGCTCGTTTGTTTTTATGCCGTATACGCTGATGCCGAATGTAACTTTGCCGGGGCCAATGCAACAGGTGTGCTTTGGGACGTGCTCAATCAGGTAGTCGCTGAGTTTGCGCCAATCTGTAAAATCTAGAATTGTCAGAAGTTTTGCTAGTTTGATGGTGCCGCCAATTCGCGCAAAACTAATTTCCGCTGGATCAATATCAATTAATGCGGCGTGTTTTCCCAGCGGCGTAATGCGCTCGGCACCGTATAAACTTTCTAGTTCGGCCAGCCCAATGGCCGGCTGGCGCCCCAAAATTGCCACTGCTTGATTACTATTCTGACTCATAATGCCTTTCAGTATACGGTATAATAGGGGAAAAGAGGGAGAATCGATGTCAGAAAACAAAAGTCGAAGGTGGAAGTTGATCGTCAATATACTGACAATCCTTGCATTGGTAGGGCTCATTTATGCCGTTCGCAGCCAAATTGTCGAAACGATTACAAGCGTTGGCCGTATTAATTATTGGGCGCTGTTTTTGATGATTCCGGCGCAAATGCTCAGTTATCATTCGTTTAGCAGGATGTATTTGTATCTGTTTAAAATGCTCGGCGACAAAATAAACTACAAAAAAATGCTCAAAGTTACGCTGGAGCTAAATTTTGTAAATAATGTGTTTCCAAGTGGCGGTGTTTCTGGGTTTTCGTATTTTGGCTTGCGCATGAAATCACAGGGTGTTAGTACTGGCAGGGCGACATTGGTCCAAATGATGCGATTTATTTTGTTGTTTATTTCTTTTCAGATTTTGTTGTTCTTGGGGCTGGCGATGCTGGCGTTCGAAGGCAAGGCCAGCGGATTTTTACTGCTTGTGGCCGGTTCGCTGGCAACATTTTTGTTTATCGGCACGCTGGCGGCGGCGTTTATTGTTGGCTCAAAAGCGCGTATTAACGGATTTTTTAACTACATCGCCAAAGCTCTGAATCGGGTGATTCATATTGTCCGGCCAAAACACCCAGAAACAATTAACCTTGCTAGGGTTGAGCGTGGTTTTACGGAGCTGCATGAAAATTACATGGTGTTCAAGAATAATCCGCGCGTGCTGCAAATGCCACTTTTGTACGCATTGCTGGCAAACTTTGCCGAAGTTATGACCATCTATGTGGTGTACATCGCTTTTGGCGAATTTGTAAACCCGGGTGCGATTATCATTGCATATGCGGTGGCGAATTTTGCCGGTCTGGTGTCGGTGTTGCCCGGCGGTGTAGGAATTTACGAGGCGCTTATGACCGGAATTTTGGTTTCGGCGGGTGTGCCAGCAGGCCTTAGTATCTCTGTTACGATCATGTATCGCGTATTGAGTATGGGCTTGCAGTTGCCGCCAGGATATTACTTTTATCACCGCGCGCTTCGCGAACCGACGGTTGATACGTAGTGAGTTCGCTAGAGCTTAGTGTTAGTGATTTTGTAGCAGTTTTTAACCAATCGATTGACTATGCGTACCCACAAGTTACGATTATTGGCGAGCTGAGTAACTTCAAGATCAGTAAAAACCGTTGGGTCTACTTTGACTTAAAAGACGATCAGGCAAGCGTGCGATTTTTTGGCACAACTTTTCAATTACCTGGACCCTTAGAGAATGGCATGATGCTGCGCGTGGTGGGATCGCCACAGTTGCATCCGCAATTTGGGTTTAGTATCACCGTAAAATCAATCCAAGCCGCTGGCGACGGGAGTATTAAAAAAGCCGCTCAACTACTGCAAGCAAAGCTCCAAAAAGAAGGGTTATTTGACGCAGAGCGAAAACGGCTGCTACCACACCCACCACATACAATTGGCTTAATCGCATCGGAGCAGTCAGCAGGATATGCAGATTTTATAAAAATACTGCAAGCGCGGTGGCCAAAAGTAATCATTGATCACTATGATGTTCAGGTCCAAGGCGACGGCGCACCGACTCAGATCATTGCTGCTATCAATTACTTTAACGCTCGCGCAGAAGTACCAGAGGTGTTGGTTATTACGCGCGGCGGTGGCAGTAGCGATGATTTGCAGGCGTTTAGTAACGAAGCGGTTACGCGCGCAGTTGCCGCCAGTCGAATTCCGACTCTGGTTGCAATCGGACACGAAGTTGATAGTAGTTTGGCAGAGCTTGCGGCAGATCTGCGAGCAAGCACACCAAGCAATGCCGCAGAACTGCTCGTACCCGAAAAAAAACAAGAAATGAATACAATAAGCGAAGTAGAAAAGCTAATGAAGGATTTTTTACAACGCATGCTGAAAAATCAACAACGGTACGTTTTTGACAAAAAAACAGATGTAACTAGAGCCATGCAGCAGATATTACAGGCAGCCAAACAAAACATAGCAATGCAGCGCCAAATTCTGAGCATGGCATCGCCACAGCATATTTTGCAGCGCGGCTATGCAATTGTGCGTTCGAACGGCAACGCGATTGCGAGCGCAAGAAAAGTTTTACCGCAATCAAAACTAACAATTGAGTTTAAAGACGGAACTGTAGACGCGAAGAGTGAATAATAGGCTAAACAAAGGTATAGTTAAAAACATGAAAAAGACAAGAACATATCAACACATGAAACTGGAGCTCGACGAAGTTGTTGCAAAAATGCAAGATGAAACGCTTGATATCGACGAAGCTACGATGTTGCACGAGCAAGGAATGAAGCTTGTCAAAGAGCTCGAGTCGTACTTAAAAACAGCAGAACTAACTATCAACAAAGTCACAGAAAAAACACAAGGCTAACATGCATGCCTGATGTTGTTTGGACGGTCATTGCATCGGTCGGCGTTGTCGTATTTGGATGTTTTGTATTTGTCATTGCGTTCGGCGCACCGTTTTTACCAACTCATGCACCCCAGGTTGAGGTCGCATTCACGCTGGCAAAGCTAAAAAAAGGGCAAACACTTTTGGAGTTGGGAAGTGGCGACGGTAGGATTTTGCTGGCGGCCGCCGAGCAAGGAATTAATGCAATTGGCTACGAATTAAACCCGTTGCTTGTTTTGTATTCTTTGTTCAGAACCAGGCGATACAGAAAACTCGTAACCATTAAGTGGCAGAATTTTTGGTTGGCGAAGCTTCCAGAGTCTGATGCAATTTTTGTTTTTTTACTGGGGCGCTACATGCAAAAACTTGATCACAAAATCACAAATGAGGCCAAAAAACCGCAAAAACTTGTTAGCTATGCTTTTACGATTAACGGAAAAACCCCTGTGCGCGAAAAAAATGCCATGCGATTGTACGAATATTCATAACGAGCGTTTGGTAGTTGTTGTGGCGCTTGCACTGAGCGGGCGGATCGGTTACCATAAGCGTAATGAGTAAACTTGGAACTGACGGGTCAATAAACGTTTTGCTAATACCATTTGTTTTGACGCTAGTATTTTTACTCGGCGCTGCTGGGTTTGGTGCTTGGGCTTTTAGTTCGCGCCAAGATTACAAAAATAATGTCGACGAAAAAATAGCTGTCGCCGAAGAAATCGCCCGTAAAGAAACTGCTTCGCAGAAAGATAGCGAATTTATCGAACGCGAAAAACGGCCGCTCAAAGATTACAATGGGCCCGATGCATACGGTTCGGTTAATATTAAATTTCCAAAAAGCTGGAGCGCATACGTCGAAGAAGGTACGGGGACAGCGCCGTTGAGTGCGTACTTTCACCCTGACGCGGTTCCAGATGCACAATCGGACGCCTCATATGCCTTGCGCCTAGAAGTTGTTAATGAAACATTTGACCGACAGGTTCAAAAGTTCGAAAATTCTGTTCGTAGCGGCAAAGCAAAAGCAAAACCGTACAAGCCGGTGAACGTAGACAACGCCGTCGGGCTGCAAATTACGGGCGAGCTTGATAATCGCAAGCAAGGCGTAATGGTTATATTGCAAATTCGTGATAAAACGCTCCGCATTTGGACCGAAGCCGATCAGTTCGAAAAAGACTTCTTTGAAAGCGTTCTGCCAAACTTGAAATTTGTTCCGTAGCACCGTCCTAGTGAATTTGTAAAAAACACGTCATACCCGAGTGCTATAATTAGTGGACCAAGAAGCGAGGGTAACGTGCGGATTACAGATAATGAATTAACGGGGGTGGATTCTAGCTATGACGTCCGGTTATTTAAAGCACTAGCCGAAGATTTGCGTGCGCCACTGTTGCAAATTGCTCGTGGTAGTGAACTCGCAAACAGCGGAAGCGGCACTGCAGCGGATTTAAAAAGTATCGAAACGACAGCTGATGCGACTCTAAAATTAATTGATAGTTATTTGTTTAGTACGCAGGTTATGTTGGGGCAGCAAAAACTAGAGCTTGAGCCTGTTTCGGTCAAAGCTATCATGTACGACACGGCGCATTATTTGGACAAAATGTGTAAGTTATACGATCAGCAGATCGAGTTGCAGATTCACGCACGCAACACCTTGGTTATGGCACATCCACAGGCGATGCAGGCAGCGCTTATAAGTTTGGCACATAGTTTTATTTCGTCGTTTCAGCGCACTAGTCCGCAGCAAATTATTTTGACCGCGCAAAAAACAGGATACGCTACCACAACAGGGATAATGACCACTGGCACAAAATTATCGCAACAGTCGCTGAATAAAGCGCGCCAACTTTTTGGGAATATTCGTCAGCCATTGCGCCAACATACGCACGCTAACATGGCAGGAATTTACGTGGCAGATAGTTTGTTTGCAGCCATGCAATCAACGTTGAAAGTAAAAAATGAACAGCAACATTCGGGACTCGCCGCGATACTTTTGCCAAGTCAACAGTTGTCACTATTGTAGCCATGGCCAAAAAAACTCCTGCCAAGCATACAATATTGCTGATTGAGCCAGACAAGGTTTTGGCGAAAACCTATGTGCGCGCTTTGGCGGCGGCTTCGTTTGAAACTCTGGTCGAGCCAGACGCGCAGGCGGCAATTTTGGCAATTGATCAAAAAAAACCAGACGTAATAATCACCGAGCTACAGTTGGCCGCGCATAATGGTGTAGAATTTTTGCACGAACTTCGGTCGTATCCAGAATGGCAAGATATTCCGGTGGTAGTATTGTCGCAAGTTCCGCAAGCAGAATCGGGAATGAGCGAACAGGCGGCACAAAAACTCGGTATTAAGGTGTACGCCTATAAATATCAGACTTCGCTTAGCGATCTAACCAAGATTGTTGCGTCGATACTATGAAACGAATTGTGACAAGCGGAATTGTACTGGGGCGCTTAAACTTTGGCGAGGCCGATAGAATAATCACGATTATTACGCCAGACCAAGGAAAGTTGCGTCTCATGGCCAAAGGAGTTCGTCGCCAAAAAAGCAAAATGGCCGGCGGGATCGAATTATTGAGCATTAATGACATTACGTTTATTCCTGGCAGAAAGGACATCGGAACCTTGGTTTCGTCGCGACTTACAACTCATTTTGGTGATATCGTCAAAAATTTAGACCGAACAACGTTGGCATACGAAATACTCAAAAAGACCAACGACGCAACAGAGGATGAATGCGAGTCAGCCTTCTACGATACAGCACAGGCTGCGCTCGAAGCGCTCAATCAAAATGTGTTGCACCGCGAAAGTATCGAATGCTGGTTTTTGTTGCAGCTGTTAAAACTGGCAGGTCACGAACCAAATGCGTACACGACGCCGAGCGGGCAAAAACTCGAAAGCGGCCAGCAGTTTAGCTTTGACGCCGAAGCTATGGCGTTCGTGCAATCCGAATCAGGCACATTTGCCGACCAGCACATAAAAGCATTGCGTTTATTGCTCAATCAACCGCTGGAAAAACTCGCCAATATTCAAAATCTGGACCAGCTTTGTCGTCAACTTTTACCGCTACTACGCAATTTGCACGCTCAGCAAACATAGACCGATACCCAAAATCATGATAGTGTGGTTTTAAATAACAGAGGCAGAGATATGGCAATTCCAGGTATTAGTAAAGAATTTTACGCTGATCATCCAGGTGGTGGTGAGCGCCCAGCTCGCAGAATATCGCGCCGACGGAAATTGACGCTGCAGACCGCAACGCTCACCCTGGCCGGAACTTTTGGGTTAGTAGTGTCTTCTACGCATACGGATACGGTTGCGACAGAGCCCGTGTTTACTGGTGCGGCGAGTATAAAACGCCACGTTGACGCACAACATACACCAGAGTTAATAGCGTACCAACAACGAATGCAAACGAAAGAGCAGATTGGGAATTTTGTGTTGAATGCTACAAAAACTTGTGGCTTGTTTCCAGTTTTTTGGGGAACAGTGTACTACGATTTCGCGACAGCTGACGGCAAAGAGCGGCGGGGCGTGTATAACCCGATTCTGCTTAACAACACTGATATGCAAGGAATGGTTTCGCAAGATTCGCGAGAGACTTTTGCGATTGTCGGAACAGACCCGATTGCACAAGATCGCCCGGCCGTGCATCTGTGGAGAGAAGCTATAAACTATGATTTTGATCCGCACGAATCATTAGTTGGCGAAGATATTTCTGCGGTACGACTTCACCGGGTTGTCTGTGCATCGGAAGCTACCGACACGAACGGTTTGCAGTTCGCGCTGCTTGACGGCACCCGTGTTGGTGAGCCGCTCGTCATTTCCTGACTTGCATTAACATCTGTTACAATAGGTGATTATGAGTGATAAAAAATCAGACAAATCAGCCGACAATCCAGTCGCAAAACAAACCAGCATGGAAGATATCGTGTCGTTGTGCAAACGCCGCGGGTTTATTTATCCCGGTTCTGATGTGTACGGTGGTTTAAGCGGAACTTGGGATTACGGTCCGCTGGGCGTTGCTTTAAAACGAAACATTATGAATCTGTGGTGGAAAACTTTTGTTGATGATCGCGACGACATGTACGGTGTTGATGCGGCGATTTTGATGAACCAAAAAGTTTGGCAGGCCAGCGGCCACGTTGATACATTTACCGATCCGTTGGTGGAATGCAGCAATTGTAAATCTCGTTTTCGCGCCGATCATTTAGAAGGCGACAAATGCCCAACCTGCGGTAAGACTGGAACATTCGGCGCACCAAAAAAGTTTAATATGATGTTTAATACAGTTGTTGGCCCAAAGTTTCAAAGCTGGACGCGCAAAAAACCTGGTGGTGTAGAGGGCGAATTATTTTTTAAAAATGACCAGGGCCAAAGAGAAACGATTTGGAAAATTAAAGATGAAAATAATGAGCTCGGAGGAGCAATGGTCTACGATTCCACGGCACTTAGTTACTTGCGGCCAGAGACGGCGCAGGGAATTTTTACGAACTTTAAAAATGTTGTCGATAGCTTTTATCCAGATTTGCCGTTTGGAATCGCGCAACAGGGTAAGGCTTTCCGAAACGAAATTTCTCCGCGTGATTTTGTGTTTCGTTCACGCGAGTTCGAACAAATGGAAGTCGAATATTTTATTGATCCAAAAGATTGGGAAAAGGAATTCGATAAATGGGTAAGTGATATCCACGTGTTTTTAGAGCAGCTTGGTTTATCAAAAGAAAAACTCCACGAGAATAAAGTTCTAGAAGACGACCGCGCACACTACAGCAAGCGAACCATTGATTTTGAATATGACTTTCCGCACAAACGTGATGAACTTTTGGGTTTGGCATATCGAACAGATTTTGACTTAATGAACATTCAAAACAACTCCGGCAAAAGCATGGAGTATCGACCAAAAGATGGTAGCAAGCCATTTGTACCGCATGTTATCGAGCCAAGTTTTGGTGTTGAGCGCGCGATTGTTGCAGTACTTGATGCCGCCTACACTGAAGACGAAGTAAACGGCGAAAAACGAAATTACCTAAAACTACCCGCACATCTTGCTCCAGTAAAAGTTGCGGTAAGCCCACTCCTAAAGAACAAAAAAGAACTTTCCGACAAAGCACACGAAGTATACAAAATGCTCAAAAAAGAATTCGGCGCAGTCATGTGGGATGACAACGGAAACGTTGGTAAGCGCTATCGTCGCCAAGACGAGATTGGCACACCTTACTGCGTCACCATCGACTTCGACACCTTGGAAGACGACACCGTAACCCTCCGCGACCGCGACACCACCAAACAAACCCGCGTCAAAATCTCCGAGCTTATCCAGGAACTTAAATAGTGGCTGTCGAGTACGATGATCTTGCCGAAATGGCTGAAAGCCTACGCCTATACGACGTAGTTGATGGTGCGTGGGAAGGTGATCCAAAGGGCTCAAAACCACAAACTGTCAAAGAAAATTTGCAACATGTTGGCGATCACTTGGCCGGCATAGTGATTTTTTAAAATTTCTTTGATATGTCGCAAGTTGAAAGTGAAATTGCACCGGATTTAATGCAGTATGGTCTTAGAATTGTGCGGTGGGGAAATCTTGCGCTTCAGGATATCGCTCAAACCATTGATCCACAAATTGTTGATCCCGAAGTCGTTATGGCACAGGCAAGACGAGGCTTACGAACTACTAAATATGCACCAATCACTACCGTAGAGTTTGCGAATGCACTATTGCTAGGAAGACAGGTTCATGATGAAGATCATCGGTCTTCGCGCATTGAAGCAATTGCTATGCGAAGCGAACGATTGCCAAAAGTCGCGAGCCTATTACTACAAACAGCGCATATGCAATCTGACAGAGGGAACTTTGATTTGCAATCCTCACTCGAGACTCGTTTAATGAGTCTTCGAGAGCGATTTGACGTGCCGCGTCTTGATTCTGTATGAAAATCCTAGCCAAAACACCAATCTAAAACATTATAATATTATTGTAATGTTTTAAGATGTATGTTAGATTATAACCATGACCATTAAAACCACCCAAAAAGTTATCAAAGTTGGCGACAGCCTTGCAATTACAATCCCCGCAAAAGTCGCGCGCGCAAATGGAATTTCTGCCGGAAAATCAGTAGACGCAACTATAAAACTTGCGGCAACAGATACGGAAAACACCAATTCTGGTCAGCTTGACGCAGAGTACGAAGCGTTCAAAAAACAGTACGGCGCGGCACTCAACAATTTAGCGCAGAGATAAAATAACTACATAAGAACCCGGATCAAGACATGAAATATTTAACGGCGGAAGAAATTCTGCGAATTCATTTTAATCTGATTGAAGATTATGGTGGCGCGCATGGAATTCGCGACGAAGAACGGACTCGATCAGTCATTGAGGCGCCCAAAATGATGGCGTTCGGCCAAGAACAGTATGCAACGACATTTGAAAAAGCCGCGCTGTACGCTCGAAATATTATTGCTGACCATCCATTTCTGGACGGAAATAAGCGAACGGGCATTACCGCGATGGGTATTTTTCTGATTAGGAATGGCTGTGAACTGACAGCTACGCCCAAAGAGCTCGAAGACTTTGCAGTGCAGATTGCCGTTGCAAAACTAGATGTTGCAGATATTGCTGATTGGCTTAAAATTCACTCAAGGACATCGCGACAGTAAACCAATAAAAGTGACAAAAACTAACTAATATAGTAAAATATACTTATGAATGTGAATAGAGAGATGTTTGGAAACGCACTGCTTGCTGCCAGCATTAGCGCTGGTATAGTTGGCGGCTACGCATTTGCCGAAATGCAGGCACTGACAGAGCAAGAAATCGCACAGCAAGACATAGCGGCCGCCGAAGCGTGGCGCGCTGCAGGAGTTGATCCACATCAAGACCCCAACCAGCGTCAGTCGTTACCGGTCCAACCTCGTCCAGATAGTTTTAAATACGCAGTTATTGAACAAAAAAAGGCCGATGTGGCAAAGGAGTCAGCTAGCCAGGCGATGAAAATCTGGCTAACTCTTGGCGGTGCGGTTGTAGGCGTAGCTATTGGGATGACAGCCCGCCGATTTGTCTGCGAACCAGAAGAAGACGCAAATCTTGATGATCCACAGCTAGTTACAGCGCCCTAAAAATCTTGCGTGTTACAATTCATGGAATGAAAACTGTTCGCGTTAACGACAGTGCGCAAAATAATTATTCGTACGAACTAACTTCGACAATGGGCGAGGATTTTGATCCGGAATTTAAACCTGATTTGACGCCAAAACAAATGCTGGAGCTCGGTGTTTTTGCTGTCTCTTATACACATCTCCGAGCCCACGAGACTAAGGCGAATCTCGTATGCCGTCTTCTGCTTGAAA
>ENA-ORBV01008298-ORBV01008298.1-microbial-mat-metagenome-genome-assembly--contig:-NODE-8298-length-17497-cov-4.237026_pt1 | contig 17497 bp, 13 predicted proteins | sample MGYA00237777_ERZ505514 | MGnify/ENA primary metagenome ERZ505514 (study PRJEB26160, sample SAMN06269048) | microbial mat metagenome | isolation source: Oligotrophic lake microbial mat | place...
ACCCAGTATGGAGTCACCGGTTTCCCCACCCTCTTCCTCGTCGGCAAGGATGGCCGAGTGATTGGCACCACCTCGGGCGGCGGCAGCGGCGAAAATCCGCATGTCACCCGTCTGCTCGCCAAGGGCGGCCTGCCAATCGACACCTCGCGCCTTCCCCCTGAACCCGTGGGGGCACCGAAGTCGGTTCCGATGATGGGCAAAACGATGGCCACCGCGGTCGGCGCCCTGCCCACCAGCAAGTTTGGCAGCCTCGCCGCCGGGGCGGACGTGCCCGACCTCACTGCGATCGACCGCACGGGCAAGGAAGTCAAACTCTCCCAGCTTCGCGGCAAACCCGTGCTGATTGCGTTCACCACGGGCGCTCGCGCACCCGCCGCCGATGTCGCCGCGATCAACGCGAGCTACAAGGATCAGGGTCTCGTGGTCTGGGGCATCAACCTGGCCACGGAAAAGGCTGATTTCGACAAGTGGTACGACGAGAACAAGGCGACGATTGGTCACCCCGTGAGCTGGGATCCGTCCGGCAAGGCGTTCATGGAAAGCATCTCGGCGATGAACTTCGGCGTCGGGATGTACCCCGCCTACTGCGTGGTCAGCCCCGAAGGCAAACTCGTCGGTGGCATCATTGGCATGGGCAAGAGCGTCCCCGGCTGGCTGCGGGAACTGCTCGCCCGGAGCAATCTGAAGCTGACCGCGGCGGATACGGCTCTCCTGAAGGAAGTGATCGACGCACACCGGGCCGCGATGCCCGCCCCTGCCGCCGGCGGGATGATGGCCGCGGCCGCAATCAAACCCATGGGCGGAGCGGCCGCCAGCGCCGCACCCGCAAAACCCGCCACCCTCGGCGCCGGCGCCGCCGCGCCCGATTTCCTGATGAAGGACGTCGACGGCAAGGACGTGCGACTGTCCGATTTCAAGGGCAAGGTGGTCGTGCTCGACTTCTGGGCCACCTGGTGCGGCCCCTGCATCGCCTCCTTCCCGCACACCCAGGACATCGCCGCCCGCTACAAGGACCAGGGTGTGGTGGTGCTCGCCTCGGGCACCAGTGACACGATCGCTCAATTCAAGAATTGGATACCGAAGAACCAGTCGAAGTATCCTGACATGATCTTCGTCTTCGACCCCAACGAGCGCGGATCCGCCACCTTCGATGAGCGCGCCTCGGCGAAGCACTACGGTGTGGTCGGCATCCCCACGCAGTTCGTCATCGGCCGCGACGGCAAGATCGCCGCCGCGATCGTCGGCAATGGCGGCAAGGACGACGCCCGCACCGAGGCCGCCCTCGCCAGCGTCGGGGTCAAGGTTGACGACGCGATCGTGGCCAAGGGCAAAACCCAGCTCGCCGAAGCCGCGGAGCGGGAAAAGGAGCGCGCGATCACCGCCGCCGAGGCTGCGACCAAACCCCAGTTCCGTGAACGTTACGGCAAGCTGGTCAAGGGAGAGGCCGTGACCGACTTCACGGCCGAGGATGCCAAGGGCGAGCCCGTCACCTTCAGCGCCCTCTCGAAGGGCAAGACCACGATCCTGAGCGTCTGGAACGCGAGTTCTGGCCTGCCCAAGGAAAGCATGGCTTTTCTCGATGCCTGGGCCCGCAAATACGCGTCGCAAGGCGTTCTCTTTGTTGGCCTGGCCGCCTACGACTCACGCGAGTCCTTCCGGGCTTGGCACGCCAAGGAAGCCAGGGGCCTATCGTTCCCGGTGATCTTCGACCCGGCTGGCAAGGCGCCGGCACCGGACAAACCGTTCGCCGAGCTCAACGACGACGAAAAGAAGGCGTTCAGCGCCGTGCAGCAGGCCCACTACAAGAACGTCATCCCGATGGCCTTTGCCGGAGGAGCGATGGCCCCGATTCCCCATTCCCACGTGATCGACGCGCAGGGGAGGTTCCTCGGCTTCTTCGTCGGCACCGGGCCGCAATCCAAGGAATCGCTCGCGAACCTGCTGCTCCGCGCCGGAGTCAAGCTCGCGCCCGAGGACATGCCCAGCCGTGTCTTCACCGCCGAGGAGTCCAAAGCCCCGGCACCGGAAGCCCGCAAGGAACGCATCAAGGTCGGCACCCTCGCTCCTGACTTCATCTCCACGGATCTGGCCGGCAAGGAATTCAAACTCTCCGACTTCAAGGGCAAGGTCGTCGTGCTCGACTTCTGGGCCACCTGGTGCGGCCCCTGCATGGCCGCCATGCCCCACACGCAGGCGGTCGCCGCCCAGTACAAGGACCAGGGCGTCGTTGTCCTGGCGGCTTGCACCAGCGATGGGCGCGCGGCGTTTGAACGCTGGGTCAAAGCCAACCAAGGCAAATACCCCGACATCATCTGGACGCACGACAAGGCCGAGCGGGCGCCTGAACGCGCCTCCTTTGCCCTCTACGGCGTCTCCGGGATTCCGACCCAGGTCATCATCGATCGCACCGGCAAGGTGGTCGATGTCGTGGTCGGCTATATGGCAGGTGAGGTCATCCTCGACGCCGCGCTGGCCAAGGCCGGGATCAAGGTCGATCCCGCGATTGTCGAAAAGGGCGCTGCCGATCTGAAGAAACGCGGCTGATCGCCCATGCCCCGCAAGTCCAAGCCTCCGGCAACCGCCAAAACCGCGGCACTCGCATCCGCGAGTGGCGCGTTGGAGGTCCTGGACCGGTCGCTTCGGCTGAATGACGAGGGTCTGCGTCGCTCGCTGGTCGACATGCAGGTCGCCGCGAGCGTGCCGGAGCTCTGGAAGGCCTTGCACCGGCTCCTGCAGCAAGGGATTCCGAATCATCATTCCGCGACGCTTTTTCTCGACGCCAAGGAGCGCAATCCCGGCGCGCTCACCCTGCACTCACAGGCGTCACGCCGCCCCGCCGACTGGTGGAAGACCCGGGCCAAACTCACGCCCACCCACGGCTGGCTCGACGCCCACCCGGGGGTGAAGTTGTACAGCTTGGACGACATCGTGCCTGACCGGCAGGAACTCAAACGCACGGATTTCTTCCAACATGTGCTCATCCCCGAGGGATGGGACAAGCTTCTCGGTCTCACGCTCTGGGAGCACGGTGAGCGAAAGAGCATCCTCTGTCTGCGTCGCGCCCCGAATCACGCTCCGTTCAGCGAGGCGGAGAGGGCTTTGATGCTTGAGCTCCACCCGGTGCTCGACCGCAACCTGCGCCGTCTGGAGAAACACGAGGAGGAGACGATCGCGCGCAACAGCCTGCAGCAGTTCATCAATCTGCTGCCCCAGGGCATCCTGCTGGTGAATGCCCGCCACGAACTGGTCTTCGCCAACCATGAGGCCTTCGATGCGTGCGCCGTCTGGAACCATGGCGAGGCGGCCGCGCGCCAGTTGAATGGACGGGCCGTTTTCGCCGTTCCACCTGCATTCCTCGAGGTTTACCACGAATTGATGGGGTTGCACTACACCGCCGCGTTGGCCGACCCGGATGGTCATCATCCACCCATCCGCCGCCGGCTGATTCATCCGGTGCTGAAGCACATGCAGGCGGACCTTTCCCTCTTCTCACTCGAGGATCCCCTGCTCTCGCGTCCCAATCTCTTCGCACAGATCATCAACCGAGCCTCGCTCGACACGTCCGCTCCGGCCTCGATGGACCGGCAGGTGACCGTTCTCACGCGCCTGACGCAGCGGGAGCGCGAAGTGGCTCTGCTGGTGCGGGACGGCTTGAGCAACGACGAGATCGCCCAGCGTCTCTGCAAGGGCATCGGCACGGTCAAAAACCAGATTCAGTCGGTCTTCGCCAAGCTGGAAATCAACAGCCGCGCGAAACTGATTTCGCTGCTGCGCTGAAGCGCGGATCGTTCAGTGCCCTTCCATCGGAGGAGCAACCCTGCGCGGCCGGTTTCCGTCACTCCTGCCGCAGTCGATCGGCCAGGCAGCGGATATGCTGGTCGTCCGTTCCGCAACAGCCACCGAGCACCTGCAGGCCGAAATCCCGGCGCATTCCGATCATGGCCTCGGCAAAACGCTCCGGCTCTTCCCCGACCAAGTGCTCCCGGCCGTCGAGCTCCTCGGGGCTGAGCGCGGCGGTGTTCGCCAGCAATCCGATGAAACGGCGCCTCACCTCTGGTGCCGCTTGGTCCGCGTGCATCAAAGCCGCACGGGCAAAGTCCGGATGGGTGCAGTTGATCAAATACGCCGTCGGCCCGGGTCGGACCAGCGCATCAATCGTCGCAACCGCCTCCACCAGAGGCGTGCCATCGAGCAGGGTGCCATTTGGGCGGGCGACGAAACTCAGCACGTAGGGTCGTCCGGTGCCGGCCATGGCGGCGGCAAGGCCCCGGGCTTCACTCAGCGCCGGCAGGGTGATCCCGAGCAGGAAGTCCACCCCGGCCTCGGCCAGTCGATCCGCCTGCCACGCATGGAAGGCCAGCGCCTCCTCCGCCCCGAGCGCCTCCTCCGGTCGGTAGGCATCACCACGGCAGCCGATCATTCCGCCGATCACCACCTTCGCGGCATAGGCTCCGGCGGATCCACGGAGATCCTGCAGCAGACGAACATTGTCGGCGTTGACCGATCGACCGGACAACCCCGCCGCCGCAATGTTCGGCGCATTCGCCCGCCAGGTCGGCGTGGACATGAACAACGGCAGGTCACGCTCCCGGCCGATGTTGAGGTACTGCCGGTAGATCGCGGTCAACGCCTCCCGTTGAGCCGGTTCGTAAACGAAGGCGGAGTTGACGAGGAACGGGTCCAGCGTGATCCCCGGTTGACGGCGCAACCGTTCGATCACCGCCCCTTCGCCGAGGATGCAACGATGGCGGGCGAGAAACTCCGGAAACGGCAGAGGGTGGGCAGGGGTTGTCATCAGGTCAGGGTTAGTGGCACGAGGCCATGGCTGGAGTGTGGTGAGTGCAGGGAGCGTAGCGAGCATCGCGATGCCAATCCCTGCGGCCTTCCCGCGTACGCGGGACCACCTACACCAGCACCCGTTCCGCCTCCGTTGTAGGTGGCCTCGTTGAGGCCGCGACGGGACCACCTGGTCCCGCCTCCGTCCTCCGTCCTCCGTCCTCCGGATTCGTCATCGCGATGCCAATCCCTACGGCCTTCCCGCGTACGCGGGACCACCTACACCAGCACCCGTCGCGCCTCCGTTGTAGGTGGCCTCGTTGAGGCCGCGACGGGACCACCTGGTCCCGCCTCCGTCCTCCGTCCTCCGGATTCGTCATCGCGACGCCAATCCCTGCGGCCTTCCCGCGTACGCGGGACCACCTACACCAGCAGATGGGGTTGAGTCACTTCTTCGACTCGGGCCGGGCGCAGGTGCTCAGGCCAAACGGAAGATAGGCCGGACAGAAACGGAAGGTGGCGGTCAGCAGCGGCACGATGCCGATCAGGCCCCACCACGACTTGAAGTAATAACCAGCGCCAAGAATGGCGAAGCCGGCAATGAGACGAACGACGCGGTCGATGCTACCAACATTGGATTTCATAGGGAGACGGGGTTGAGGACTGAGGTTGTGGGGGGGGAAAGGAATACGCGAACGTCGCGCGGAAGCAGGCCCGGCCGGCTCCGCCCGGGGACCGAATCGAGGCATTCAATGCCTGCGTTTGCCGGACTTGTCGGGTTTGACCAGGAGCCATCCCGCCGAAGTCCACTCGCTCAGCCCTCCCGTGTTGGCCGCACGATGCCCTTCGCTGACCAGCAGGCGCGCCGCGATCCCCGAGCGGCCGCCCGAGAGGCAGTACACCAGGATCTCGCGTCCTGACACTTCGGCGAGAAACGCCGTCCACTGGACACGGGCTCCCGTGAGATCACTCAAGGGAAGCAGCACGGCATGCTCGGCGACGCCGTCCGGCCATTCACCGGGTTCACGCACATCGACCAGGATGGCTTCCGCGGAGCGCACGCGCGCCGCGCATTCAAGCGGAGTGAACCGCGGGGCGGAGGTGAAGAGGGCTTTGGCCATTCTCAAGAGATTCATCAGGTGACGTCGCATTTCTCACCGGCGACAGGCGCCGGCTTGGCGTGGCTTCCAGCGTGGGTCATGAAGTAGATCAACGGTACTGCCAGCGGGCTGATGACGAGCGAGGCAATCGCGCCAAAGAGCAGGGAAATCGCCAACCCCTGGAAGATCGGATCGGCCAGGATCACCAGTCCGCCCACCACGACCGCGAAGGCCGTGAGCATCATCGGACGGAATCGCACCGCGCCCGACTCAATGCAGGCTTCGGCCAAGGGAAGACCGTGGCTTAAACGCAGTTCGATGAAGTCGACGAGGATGATCGAATTTCGCACGACAATGCCGGCACCGGCCATGAAACCGATCATCGAGGTGGCCGTAAAGAACGCCCCCATCAGCGCGTGCGCCGGCATGATGCCGACGAGCGAGAAGGGAATCACGGTCATCACGATCAGCGGCGTGCTGTAGTTCTTGAACCATCCGACCATCAGCATGTAGATCAGGATGCAGACGGCCGCGAAGGCGAGACCGAGGTCGCGGAACACCTCGATCGTCACCTGCCACTCACCATCCCATTTCATCGCCGGCTCCCGATCGTCCGAAGGCATGGACGCGTTGTAGATCTTCAGCCCGGGTTTGGTGCCGCCGAAGTCGCGACCGTCGAGCTTCGCCAGCTCCTGATTCATCGCCAGGATCGCGTACACCGGGCTCTCCACAATGCCGGCCACGTCGGCGGTGACATAGGTCACGTTCTGCAGATTCTTGTGGTAGATGTTCCGTTCACCCTGAGTAGTCACGAGGGTGACGAGCTCGCGCAACGGCACCAGGGGCGCCTGGGGATTCATCTCAGAGCGCACCGAAAGGGAGAGCAGATCATCCGGCCGGGCGCGGAAGTTCCGGGGCAGCTCGAGCACGACATTCACGTCCTCGCGCGACGTGCCGGTGTGGAGTGGCGTCACGGGATAACCCTGGACCGCCATCTGCACCGTGCGCGTGATCGCGGCCCCGGTGATGCCATGAAGGGCGGCCTTTTCGGCATCGATTTGGAGAATCGTCTTGGGTTGCAGCTCCTCCACGTACCAATCGACGTCAACGACGCCCGGTGAGGCGCGGAAGATCTCCCGCACCTTGGCCGCGAGCTTGAGACGCGATTCCTCCGTCGGGCCGTAGATCTCGGCGACGATCGTCTGCAACACCGGCGGACCCGGCGGCACCTCGGCGACGGCGACGGCCGCCCCGTAGCGCCCGGCAATTTCGGTCAGACGCGGACGGATACGTCCGGCGATCGCGTGACTCTGGGCGCTGCGCTCGTGCTTGGCCACGAGATTGACCTGAATGTCGGCGACATTGGCCCCGCGCCGCATGAAGTAATGGCGCACCAGACCGTTGAAATTGAAGGGCGATGCGGTCCCGGCGTAAACCTGATAGTCGCGCACTTCGGGCTCGACGCGCAGCGCAGCGGCCATTTCGCGAGCGACCCGGGTGGTTTGCTCCAGGGTGCTGCCCTCGGGCATATTCAGGATGACTTGGAACTCCGACTTGTTGTCGAACGGCAGCATCTTGACCTTGACGGCCCCCACGCCCACCAGGGCCATGGAGCCCACGGTCGCGAGAGCAACGATCGCGAGAAACAACCAGCGCCACGAACGGTGAACCATCAGCGGGCGCATCAAACTCTGGTAGAGACGGGTGAACCAGGTTTCCGGAATCTTCTCGTCCGAGGCCTCGATCTCCTCATTCGGCGGAGCATCGACGAAGGCCGCAGCGCCCGGATGCGGGGCGTGCCCCCGAAGAAGCTTCAACGCGGCCCACGGGGTGACGGCAAAGGCGACCAGGAGGGAGAAGACCATCGCGGCGCTCGAACCGATCGGGATCGGACGCATGTAGGGCCCCATCAGTCCGCTGACAAAGGCCATCGGCAGCACCGCGGCGATCACCGCCCAGGTGGCGAGAATCGTCGGATTGCCCACCTCATCGACGGCCTCGACCGCGATCTGCAGCAGCCGCTTGCGGCGGCAGCTCGGCAGGCCCATGTGGCGGACGATGTTCTCGACCACGACGATCGCATCGTCGACCAGGATGCCGATCGAGAAGATCAGCGCGAACAGCGTGATCCGGTTGAGGGTGTATCCATAAAGGTAGAAGACGAGCAGGGTCAGGCCGAGCGTCACTGGAATCGCGAGCAGCACGACGAGGGATTCGCGCCAGCCGAGGAAGAGGAGAATGAGCACCGCGACCCCGAAAACGGCGATCCCCATGTGCAGCAGGAGCTCGTTCGACTTTTCCGAGGCGGTGGCACCGTAGTCGCGGGTGATGGCGACACTGACGTCGGCGGGGATGAGCGTGCCCTTGAGCGCGTCCACCCTGGCCAGCACATCGGTGACCACGTCCACCGCATTGGCGCCGGGACGCTTGGCGATGCTGAGAGTGACCGCCGCCTCCTCGAGTCCCGGCGTCGTCACCTCCGTTGCAGGTGCAGTTGTAGCTGGCCTCGCTGAGGCCGGAGGATTACGTGCCGCCAAACCCTCAGACTCAACGACCCCGCCAGCGGCGGAACCGCGGCCAAAGAGAACGTAGTCCACCGGGTCGGCGGGACCATCAACGACCGTGGCCACATCCCGCAGATAGACCGGACGTCCATCATGGACTCCCAGCACCACCGCGCCGACATCGCGCGCATCGCGGAAAAAAGTTCCGACCTGCAGCAGCGTTTCGACATTTCCAAACGCCAGCGAACCCGCGTGGGTCTGGGCATTGGCCTGCTGGAGCATCGGCACCACGGTGCTGGGGCTGAGATTGCGCGAGGCGAGTCGCTGCGGATCCAGCTGCACGCGGATCGACCGAGGTTGACCACCGATGACCGTCGTCTCGGCGACCTGCGGGATCTGCTTCACGACATCATCCAACTGGGTCGCGAGGCGATGAAGCGTGGCGTGGTCGTAGCGTGCGCTGTGAAGCGTCACCGCCAGAATCGGGACATCGTCGATCGTGCGCGGTTTGACCAGGGGCGGGGTTACGCCGAGCGGGATCCGGTCGAAGTTGCCCTGGAGCTTTTGATTGAGGCGAACCAAGGCGTTCTCGAGGTCGGTGCCGACCTTGAACCGGACGATGGTCATGTTGCCACCCGGGCTGGCGGTGGAATAGAGGTACTCCACCCCGGCGATCTCCCAAAGGAGTTTTTCCATGGGTCGAGTGACCCGGTTTTCCACCTCCTGGGCGGAGGCTCCGGGCATGCCGACCATGACGTCGATCATCGGCACCTTGATCTGTGGCTCCTCCTCGCGCGGCAGCATCAGCACCGAGAAGAGCCCGAGCAGGAGTGACGCCGCGACGACGATCGGGGTCAGCTTGGAGTCGATGAAGATCGACGCCATCCGACCGGAGAAGCCGTACTTCGCCGGGTTTGGAAAAGGCGAGGAAGTGCTCACGGGAGAATCTCGAGAGGTTGACCTTCGCGGAGCGTCGCGGGCGGGTTCACAATCACCCGTTCGCCCGGATCAAGCCCCGAGAGAATCTCGATCAGATCGCCGTGGGCGGCACCCGACTTGACGATGCGGAGCACGGCCTGACGATCGGCACCGGCGACAAAGACGCGCTCCATCTGGCCGAGGACGGTGAGTGCGGCGGCCGGAATCAGCAGGGCGCGGATCGAAGCCCCGGGAACCTGGACGCGGGCAAATTGACCTGAACGCACCGCGCTCCCGGCAGGCACCGCGATTTTGGCGGAGACCGTGCGGTTGTTGGCGTCGGCCGCGGAGGAGAGTTCGGCCAGCGATCCGGTCAACGAAAGGCCGGTGACCGGAATTTCAACCTGCAAGGTCGCGCCGACGGCGAGTTGGGCGGCGAGCGAATCAGGCAGGCCCACTTCGACCCGAAAATTGTCCGCCCCCTCCAGCTCAAGCAGCGGGAAACCAGGAGAGGCGAGGTCGCCGACATGGACCAGAGTGCGGGCCACCACCCCGGCAAACGGAGCCCGGACCTCGGCGTATCCAAGCATGACCTCGGCCTCCTTGACCATGGCCTCGGTCATGGTAAACCGATCCTCCAGACCGCGCACCATGTCCGCGGTGCTGGCACCCTTTGCCAGCAGGGCGCGTTCGCGCTCAAGATCGCGGCGAACGACGTTGAACTGCGCCTGAGCCTGGGCCACGCGGGCGGTGATTTCGCCGGCGGAGATCCGGACCAGCAGATCACCCGCGGCCACCCGTTGGCCCAGGGTGACGGGCATTTCCTGGATCGCCCCCATGAACTTGGCGGCGATCTGGGCGCGCTGCGCGGGGCGGACCGTGCCGGTGACCTCGATGACGGAGCGCCGATCCTCGGCTTGGGCCGTGGCGACGCGGACCTTGACCACCGGCAGGCCCACGACCGCGGCCAATTCCGGCGTTCCGGGTTTGGCGCAGCCGGCGAGGAGAACGAGTGCGGGAAGGATCAATCTTAACGAAGGCATGGATGAAAGGGGCTCAGGATTGCGGGAGCGGAGCGAGACCAAGGGCGCGACGAAGCTCGACGAGAGCGAAGCGTTCATCGACGGAGGCGACGGTGCGGCGAAGACGGGCTTCGAGAAGACGGCTCTCCGCACCGATCAGATCGGCGGCAAGCAGGGCTTCCCGTTCAAAGCGTATCCGACTGAGGCCTGCGCTCTCCTCCGCCTGCTCGACGACCCGGGCGGAAACGGCGAGACGCTCGAGGGCATCGGCGTGCGCCAGGCGCGCCTGCTCGACCTCGAGGCCGATCCCGAGGGTGGCCTTGCGCAGCAACTCCTTGACCTGGGTCAGCTCGGCGCCGCTTTGCCGCACCTTGCCGCTGGTCTGTCCGCCATCGAAAACGTTCACGTCCACGGACATCCCGGCCAGCCAGCTGTCACCATGGCGATCGGTTTTCCAGCCATGGTCATACTGATAGCTGCCGAACGCGTTGACGGTCGGTCGGCGCGCACCCCGCGCGACTTCAACCATCGCCTCCGCGGCCAAGACGCGGGCATGGAGGCCAAGAATTTCCGGACGCTGGGAGAAATCGCGGGTGTCGGGCAACACCAGACGCGCCAAGGCCGGATCGTTGTCGAGCAGTTCGACCGGCGAATCCGTCGGCTCAACGCCAAGGACAAACTGGAACGCGAGGGCGGCAAGCGCGGCGCCGTTGCGGGCCGTGCCGAGGTTTTCCCGCGTCTGGGCCAGTTGCACCTCGAGACTGAGAAGGTCGGCCTTGAGCACCTGACCGGCTTCGAAACGCGCACGCGCGGCGGAAACGGCCGCGTCGTACGCACGCGCCCCTCCTTCGACTGCGACAACCGCCTCGCGGGCCTTGCGGAGATTGAGCGCGGCCCGGACGACCTCCGTGGCCAACTGCTGTTGCGCGGTGCGGAGATCAAATTCCGCAGCTTGCGCACCTGCACGGGCTGCATTTCGACCCGCCGTGGCGCGCCCGCCGCTGTAAAGATTGTAGGCGACCGTGCCCGTCGCGTTGAGGTTGTCGATCCTGCCCGGATGATTGAAATCAAGGCTGAAGTCGAAGGCCCGCTGATTGAGAATGGAGCCGAAGGCCATCATCGGACTGTTGGTGTTCGTGTAGCGGCCCGAGAGCGACAACTGGGGCATCCAGGCGGCCGCCGATTGGTCCACCAACGCGTGCGCCGCCTCGACCCGGGCGCGGGCCACCGAGGCATCGGGGCTACGTTCCAAGGCCGTGGCGACCGCGCGGTCCAACGACCACGGTTCCGCCTGCAAGGCGACGGACCCGAGGAACATCAGTCCGAAAAGGGGGGAGAATCGAAAGGACATGGGCAAAGGAAGGAAGAGCGTTGGCGAACTACGTCCCACTCGAGGGACGTCGACCCGTTTTCAGTCACCCCGCTGGGCGAAAGCGGCTAACAAACCGATGACACCCCCGTAGAGCGCCCCGCGCCACCACGTGGAGGTCAGCGGGCAGGTGCCGGACGTGCATTGACCGAAGTAACCCAAAGCGGAGCCCAGGGCCACACCGGCAAGAAGCGTCAGGAGAAAGCGAGCGGTGGGACTCATGAACGCTTGAGGTCAGGAGGAGTGCTTTGCCCGCCCCAGTGAATCACATCCTCGGAGTCGACCCAGCCGAGCTTCCGCAGAATCAAAGTCGGGGGACAAAAGCCGGTGAAGACGGACTGGATCAGGTTGAGGCCCGCAAAGCCCGGCAAGAGCAACCACCAAGGGCTGACCTGCCAAGCGAGCACGGTCCCAAGGAGCACCACGACACCCGCAAGGAGACGAACGAGGGAATTAGTTTTCACGATGTAATGAATATATATGAGTAATTACGCATATAGTTCAAAGCTGTCAAGCCCCCTGTTTTCTGCCGTGGCCTTTACGCGAGCGGTCTTTCGTGCATCGTTTGAACTGCCTTGAATGCAAATCAACGAATCTTCTGGGTAACGTTGCTGGCGGTGGGCTGGCTGGGGGGTTGTTCCAGTCCGCAATTCAGTCGGATTGAAAGCAGCCGGGAGCTTTACGAATCCTGGCCGCTTGAGGTCAAGCAGGCGGTCCTTGATGGGAAGGTGGAGCCCGGCATGACCGGCGAAATGGTCGTGGTTTCCTGGGGCCAGCCATCGGAGGTCCTTTCCCGTTCCAACGGTCCCCACGAGGACGAAATTTGGATCTATCGCACGACCAGCGGGGGCGACTACATCTACCCCAGCGGCCCCATGACATCCGGCTATCCGTCGGGCGGCATCGGTCGGTCCAACCCCGGAATCGGCGTGGGAGTGGGCGCAGGCGGGGTCAGTATCGGAACCGGCGGGGGCGGGGGCGGTATCTCCGCCGCACCCGTGATGGTGCGCCCTCCTGTAACGACCGAACGCGAGGTCGTGTTCCGCGACGGCGTGGTCATTCGCGCCGACAATCCCGAACCCAAGACCCTTCCCTGAGTCGGGTAAAGTCGTCCCAGCCGTGGGCCAGCAAGAGTTCGACCACTTCCGCGGAACTGAGGAGCCTGGCCCTGCACCACGCTTTCGCCAACCAGTACCTCGTTGATCTGCTGATACTGAGCCGCTGGTGCGCGTCCTTCAGGTCGCGGAGCGCCCACCAAGGCCGGCCCTGCGGGGCACCATCGGGCAATCTTGGGTGAGCTCGTGGTTACTTCACTTTCCGCATCAGCACAAAAGCGTGCGGCTGCAACTCCTCGCCCTTCTCATGGAACGGCGATGCCGTGATTCGATTGCCCTCCAAGTGGTTCTTCCAAAGGTTGATCGGGCGGATCACCGCCAGGGTATCCGATTGTTGGACGATCAACTGCACCTGCACCGTCGAGCGGTCGATCTGGTACCAGTCGCCGGTCTGATTGCGCCAGCGTGAATCCCGCTTCCACCCCGCCGATGGGATCCTGACACCCACGATCGTTGCCGAAGGCTCAACCTTGCGCCAAGTCTCGGTGGCGATCTTCACCAGCTCGCTTCGATCTCCTCCCTGAAACTCATCCCGGGGTAGTTCGTTGGAGGCGACGATTGATTCGCGCAGGGCCACCGCTTCTTTGGCGAGACGCGCGCGTGTGGTCTGCAGGCGAACCCGCAACGGCTTCGCCAAGGTGGGCTCGACGGTGTCGAGAAAGTCCACCTTCTCCGTCAGAAAGCGGACCTGATCCGGAATCCCAGACGTGAAGAAAGCGGGTTTCAGGTTGGCCACGGCGTCCTTCACCATGGTGTCGATTTGCGCGAAGTCCTTCTCGATCAAACCCGGCAGGACGGCTCGACGGGCATCCACGGCCGCGGAAAAGGTTCCGAGACGGTCTTGGAAATGCGCGCTGGCGGCCGTCAGGTCGGTCACCTCGGGCGTGGACTGACGGCGCAATGCTTCATACGCCGCCAGCACCCGATCGTGTTCCGCCCGCGCCGCCGCCATTTCACTCACCCGCGCCGTGGCCTGCACCACGTCGGTTTCCAGCAGGCTCGGATCGGCAAACATGGCGGCCAGCTCACGGATCCGACGCGTATCCGAAGCAAGCTTCGGGTGGCTCTTGGGATCCACCAGTATCGCCAGTTTTGCGTGGAGCGGCAGAAGCACCCGCTCGACCGCATCCAGACCCTGCGCAGCGATCTTTACGCCTTGGGCGATCTCCGCCACGCCTTCGCCCGCCGCCGGGAGCGTCTCCAGTCGGGGGACAATCAGCCCGATGCGCTGCCTCGCCTCGGCCAGGGTGTTCATGCCCCGCTGCACCTGACGGAAATCGATCCGGGTATAATCTGCCACCGGCTGAAACTCCGACATCTGTTTCTCAAGCGCCGTCAGTTTGCCTTGAACTTCGCGAAGGTAATAGCGGGCACTCTTGAGCTCATCCTGCTGGCGATAGTCCAGCTTTGCGCTTGGGGCCGCTGCCGGGACCGTCGCTGCCGGTGAGGGGCCTCCCGCAGAGCTCGAGGGCTTCACCGCTGCCGCCGCCCCGGCAGTCGAGGCGGGTATTCCGCCACCCGCCAGGCGGACGCGCAATGCCTCGATCGCCCCCACCGCCGCCGCGAAGCGCGCCGCGACGGGCTGGACCTCCGCCTCACCCCCTGGCAGACGTTCCAGACGGCCTTTGACCTGCGGAACCAGATCCAACGCGGACTGCAATCGGACCATAGCCAGCTTTGCCTTCGCGACGCTCACGGGGCCGTCCCCCGGACCAACCGTCTGCTGAGCGAGTGCCAGCGACGACTCCAGTTTCTGCATTTGGGACCGCGTGTCGTTCAGCAGTGTGGTCTGACTGGTGTCCAACGCCCGAAGTCCAGGCGTGAACGCCACCACCAGGCGCAAGGTCAAAGCCCAGCTCAAGCCGCTCAAAAAACCGACCCGACGGGGGCCGCGCCAAACACACCTGCGGGGTACGGGAGAAGTCATCGGATCTTCTTTCTCCATCGAAAGTCCGCTTAAGTCCAGCCGAGGATGACACGTCCGCGTTGCCAGCCATTGTTCAAACCAAAGGGGTCAAACCTAACCTTTTGATATTGACGGAGCAGTCGTGATGCGGTTGGGATTCAGGCATGGCGAGAAAGGTGAGGATGGAATACGAGGGGGCGATGTACCACGTGGTCAACCGGGGTAACTATCGGGAGGACGTGTTCGCGAGCGAGGGTGCAAAGGAGGCGTTTGAGAACTGCCTTGTGGAGGCGTGCGAAAAGGCGCAGTGGCGACTTCACGCGTTTGTGATCATGAGCAATCACTACCACCTGGCCGTGGAGACACCCCAAGGCAATCTGGTGGACGGCATGCGGTGGTTGCAGTCGACGTTCGCCAATCGATTCAACCGGCTGAGAGGAGAGCATGGGCATGTTTTTCAGGGGCGTTATCATGCGTTCCTGGTGGAGAACCTGAGGGAGTTGGGAGCGGTCGGGCACTACATCCACCTCAATCCGGTCCGGGCCGGGATCGTCCAGCTCGACGCGCTCGGAGGCTACCGGATCGGAAGTTACGGGTACCTGCGGCGGCCCAAGGCCCGTCCGAAATGTTTGAGCTTTGGCGCGGTGCTGACCGCAGCGGGTGGGTTGGTGGACCAGAAAGGCGGGTGGGCCAGCTATGCGGCTTACCTGGAGTGGCTGGCGGAAAATGAACCGGCCCAAAAAGGTCTCGCGTTTGACCAGATGTGCCGGGGATGGGCGATCGGAAGCGACGAGTTCAAGCAGGACATGATGCGCAGGTACGAAGAACGGCTGCTGGGGACGGGCGCGGAAGCGTCCACCCGGACCGAAGCGCGGCTCCAGGTGTGGAGCACGACGCTCAACCTCGCGCTCGCCCGACTCGGAAAGACTCCGGCGGACGCGTCGAGGGACCGCAAAGCCGCGCCTTGGAAGGTGGCGATCGCGGCCCACCTCAAGACGCTCACCACGACCAGCAATCCCTGGATCGCGGAGGCGCTGGAGATGGGCGCGTCCGCCGCGGTCAGTCGCTATGTGACCGAGTTCCAATTGGGAATGCGGCCATCCGTCTCTCCGTATTTCGAACAAATATCAAAAGGTTAGGTTTGACCCTTTGCTCTCATGTCCCTCCTCGATATCCTGATTATCGTCGCCTACTTCGCCCTCATCATCTCCGTGGGAATCGTCTTCCGCGGACGTCAGGAGGACACGCGCGACTATTTCACCTCGAAAAACGGCTTCAGCGGCGTGGTGGGCATGGTCCTGGTGGGCCTGAGCATCGGGGCAACGCTGTTCAGCGGTCTCTCCTTCGTCGCGGTTCCAAGCATGGCGTTCACCTTCGGTGTCACCGCGCTCTCGGGCATGGCGATCTGGCCGGTGTTTTATTTGTTGATGCGTTTTTGGTTTCTGCCGCGCTACCTCGCCGCCCCCCAGCAAAGTCCGTATGACATTATTGAGCAGCGATTCGGCCGGCCGGTGAGGCAGGTTGCGTCGGGAATGTTTGTTGCCTGTCGGATCGTATGGATGTCGGCGGTGATTTACGTCCCGGCGCTGCTCCTGACCAGCGGCGGGCTGATGGGGCCGGAGTGGTTCTGGCCGCTGGTGCTAGTGATCGGCGTGACCAGCACCGTCTACACCGTGGTCGGGGGCATTCGTGGGGTCATCATCACGGACGCGCTGCAGTTCGTGCTCATCGCCTTCGTGCTGATCGCGGTGATCGCTTTCGTGGTCATGCGAATCCCCCTGACGGTCGGGGAATTGACAACCTATGTGAAGGGCAACACCCACCTGCTGAAGCTGAACTGGTCGCTCAGCCCAACCCAGACGATGACCGTCGTCGCGATGATGCTGGGCGGAGGTGCGCAAATGTTGTGTTCCTACGCGTCCGATCCGATGCTCCTGCAACGCTACTTGGCCGCGGAGAATGTTCGCTCGGCGGCCAGCGCCGTGGGTACGTCGATTGTCTCGCAGATCGGGGTGATCGTGATGCTGGTCGCGGTCGGTCTGACGCTCGGTGCGTGGTACAGCCTGCACCCGGACGTAAATCTGCCGAAAAACCCGGATCGCATTTTCCCCTACTTTGTTGCGACGCACATGCCCACCGGCTTCATGGGCTTGATCGTGGCGGCGATACTTGCGGCGACGATGAGCAGCGTGACCAGCGGCATCAACGCGCTCTCGGGATCGCTGTTGAATGATTTCCGGCGAAAGGGAGTGGCACTCGACGAGAAGCGCCAGTTACGCCATGCACGCGTGACCAGCGCGGCCATGGGCCTCTTCTCGACGTTGGGCGCCGGGTTGGTCGAGCACATGGGGACCCTTTTCAGCATCATGAACCTGTACTACGGAGTGTTCCTCGGTCCGATGCTCGGGTGCATGATCTGCACGGTGTCCCGCTTCCGGGTGCGCGGAGGCATCCTGATAGCGGGGATGTTTGCCGGCTGCCTCTCCGGCGTCGCGGTCGGATATTCGCCGATCGCGAATCTTTGGGTCTCACTGGTCACGTGCACCGTCACGCTCGTGGTCGCCCGGGTGGGGTCCGCCCTCGCGGGGCTCTCAGCGCCGGCGGCCGGGCGATAGCGCGGTATCGGAAGATCGAATCCAAGGACGTCAAGGGTTGACCTGTGACAGCGTGGCTCATGCACGTGCTGCAGAACGTCGCAGCGGTTCGAATCAAGGGGTCAAACCTAACCTTTTGATATTGACGGAGCAGTCGTGATGCGGTTGGGATTCAGGCATGGCGAGAAAGGTG
>ENA-ORBV01008299-ORBV01008299.1-microbial-mat-metagenome-genome-assembly--contig:-NODE-8299-length-17495-cov-5.549719_pt1 | contig 17495 bp, 18 predicted proteins | sample MGYA00237777_ERZ505514 | MGnify/ENA primary metagenome ERZ505514 (study PRJEB26160, sample SAMN06269048) | microbial mat metagenome | isolation source: Oligotrophic lake microbial mat | place...
CTCCGACGTCAGCCCACTCGTCTTCTCGTCTTCTCGTCTTCTCGTCTTCTCGTCTTCTGTAGTATTCGTCTTCTGTAGTATTCGTCTTCTCAGTTCTCCGATATGCCCGCCAAACGCGCTGCCACCTTCACCGAATCCGTCATCCGCGAGATGACCCGCGTGGCCCAGAAATATGGGGCCATCAATCTCGCCCAGGGCTTTCCCGACTTCCCCATGCCGGAAGTCATGAAGAACGCCGCGTGCGCCGCCATCCACGGAAACGTGAATCAGTACGCCATCACCTGGGGTGCACCCGCGTTGCGGCTGGCGATCGCCGAGAAGTACCACCGCATGTACAATCTCACGGTGGACCCAGATACGCAGATCACGGTCACCTGCGGTGCCACCGAAGCGATGGCGGCTGTTTTCCTCGCCTTGGTCGACCCCGGTGACGAAGTCATCGTGTTCGATCCGTTCTACGAGAACTACGGGCCCGATGCGATCCTTGCCGGAGCCAAGCCGGTCTTTGTCCCGCTCGAGCCCCCCAACTGGACCTTCGACCCCGATCGCCTTCGAGAGGCCTTCACCAATCGCACCAAGGCCATCATCGTCAACACGCCGCACAACCCCACGGGCCGAGTCTTCACGCGAAGCGAACTCGATCTCATCGCCGAATTGTGCATCGGCAATGATGTGTGGGCTTTCACCGACGAAATCTACGAACACATCCGCTACGCCGGTTCGCACCACGTCCTCGCCACCTGGCCGGGAATGGAAGAGCGCACGGTCACCATCTCGGGTCTCTCGAAGACCTTCAGTTGCACCGGATGGCGCCTGGGCTACGTGCTGGCGCCCGAGCGCGAGTCGGTCGCGATTCGAAAGGTGCATGACTTCCTCACGGTCGGCGCGCCGGCGCCCTTGCAGCAGGCGGCGGCGGTGGGCATGGCCTTCGATGCCGAATACTACAATCACCTCGCGCTGGACTACCGCGCCCGCCGCGAGATCATGTGTGACGCGCTCAAGCAAGCGGGCTTCGCCTTCACTCCCCCCGAGGGCGCGTACTATATTCTCGCCGACTTTTCGGCGTTGAGCGACCTAGGCGATGTGGCCTTTGCGCACTGGCTGGCCCAGGATATCGGCGTGGCGACGGTGCCTGGTTCGTCGTTCCACGTAGCGGGCGGTCCGCCGTGCCAGTACGTGCGTTTCGCCTTCTGCAAACGCACGGAGACACTCAACGCTGCTGCGGATCGCTTGGCATCGATCGCCTCGCTCGCGTAGTCGTCACGGCGAGCAGCTTCGACTCTCCGCCGAGCCGTCCGACACGTTCACCGTCACGTGCCGCACGAACCGCCATGAAGCAAACCACCAGCAGCGCCCCCACCCGCGCGCCGGCTAGACGCTCACAATCGTTCATAACCGATCCACACTCACTCTCCGCCAACGCCACCTCCCCTTTCGGTCTCCCTTCGGCCTACATTATCCCCCACCCCTCGTCTTCTGTAGTATTCGTCTTCTCGTCTTCTCGTCTTCTCGTCTTCTGAAGTAGTCGTCTTCTCGTCTTCTGAAGTAGTCGTCTTCTCGTCTTCTCGTCTTCTCGTCTTCTGAAGTATTCGTCTTCTGTAGTATTCGTCTTCTGTAGTATTCGTCTTCTGAAGTATCTGAAGTATCTGAAGTATCTGTAGTATCCGTCTTCCCACCCCCCTCCGTGTCCCGCGAAGTCACCACACCCGACGAGATTCCCGAGGAGGGGCCGGTAGAGCTGTCGCTCCGCCCACAACGCTTGGCCGAGTTCATCGGGCAGACCAAGGTGAAGGAGAGTCTCCGCATCTACATCGATGCCGCGCTCAGTCGCCGCGAGCCGTTGGACCATACGCTGTTTTTCGGCCCACCTGGACTGGGCAAGACGACACTCGCTGAACTCATCGCCCGCGAACTCGGCGTCAACATCAGGACCACATCGGGGCCGGCGCTCGAGAAGCCTGGCGATCTGGTCGGGACCCTGACCAATCTGCGCGAGTGCGATGTGCTCTTCATCGATGAAATTCATCGACTCAAGCCGGTCATCGAAGAGTTCCTCTATCCGGCCATGGAGGACTACAAGATCGACATTCGACTCTCCGAGGGCCCCAAGGCGCAGACGATCACCATGCCGATCGAGCGATTCACGCTCATTGGTGCCACCACGCGCCAGGGAATGCTCACCCCTCCCATGCGGGCGCGTTTCGGCATCGTGCAGCGACTCAACTACTACCCGACCGAGGACATCGAGCACATTGTGCGGCGCACCGCCGACGTGCTCAAGGTCGTGGTGGACGGTGAAGGGGCCCACGAAATCGCCCGCCGATCGCGCGGCACGCCACGCATCGCGAACCGCCTGCTGCGCCGAATACGCGACTTTGCCCAGGTGCGGGCCGAAGGAATGATCTCGCTCGCCGTGGCGCATCAAGCCCTGGCGCTGCTCGAGGTGGACGAATTCGGGCTCGATGACATGGATGCGCGCATCCTGCGCGCCATCATCGAGAAATTCGAGGGCGGTCCGGTGGGCGTGTCGTCGATCGCGGCGGCGGTGGCCGAAGATGCGGGCACGATCGAGGAGGTGTACGAGCCCTTCCTGGTTCAGAACGGATTTCTGCAGCGCACGCCCCGCGGACGGGTGGCGACGTCGCTTGCATATCGTCATTTCGGCTTTAGTCCCCCGAGCCGGTCGGACGAGGTCCAGCGAGGTCTGTTCGCCGACTGAGGTGTCGTTGCACGCGTGAACGACGCACCCGCGCGTTCCTATCGCCGCGTACGGTCGATCCGCCATGCGATCCACCATGCGGTTCTTGCGCCGGCCCATACTGACACGGCACACTACCCGACATGGACACACCGACCTACCGCACCGCCGACTTCGACTTCGTTCTTCCTCCCACGTCGGTGGCCCAATCGCCGAACGATCGGCGCGACTCGTCGCGGCTCATGATCGTCGAGCGTACGTCGGGACGCATTCGTCACGGGCGCTTTGGCGACCTCGCGGGAATGATCCCCTCCGGCGACGCGCTCGTGCTCAACACGACCCGGGTGATCCGGGCCCGCCTGCTCGGCGCGCGCCGGTCGGGGGCGAGCGCCGAAGTGATGTTGCTCAAGTCGTTAGGCAACGACTGCTGGGAGGCGATGGTGCACCCGGGTTCGAAGCTCAAGGCGGGACGAGTGGTGCATGTGGCGCCGGGCTTCGACGCCGAGATACTCGGCAGCACGGAGCGTGGCACTCGCGTGGTGCGTCTCACGGCCGACATGCCCATCGCCGACGCCATCGACCGATATGGACATGTTCCGCTGCCTCCCTACATCGCGCGCGCCGATGTACCCGCCGACGCCGAGCGGTATCAGACCGTGTACGCACGGGAGCTGGGATCGGTCGCCGCTCCCACCGCGGGGCTGCACTTCACCCCCGAGTTGTTAGGCACGCTCGCCGACCAAGGGGTCCGACGCGCCAACGTGGTGCTGCACGTGGGAGCGGGAACCTTCAAGCCGATCGAGGTAGACGACGTCACCCAACACCGCATGCACGAAGAGTGGTACGAGGTCTCCGAGAACACCGCCGAGATACTGAATGCCACGCGCGACGCCGGAAGGAGCATCTGGGCGGTGGGAACCACCTCGGTACGGACACTGGAAACGAACGCGGCCGCGAGCGGCCGATTTCACGCCGACGCCGGGGAGACCGGCATCTTCATCTATCCACCCTACACATGGCGTGCGGTGGACAAGATCATCACCAACTTCCATCTTCCACGCTCCACCCTGCTCATGCTCGTGGCGGCGTTCGCCGGACACGAACTCACCATGGAAGCGTATCGCCTGGGCGTGCGCGAAGGCTATCGATTCTATTCGTATGGCGATGCGATGGTCATCCTCTAGACTGGGAGCGCTCGCCTTCGTGATGGCGTGCGTGAGTACGACGACGCGCTTCTTTCTCCCGTCGCCAGAGAACCCGGTCTACACACCCCCACAGGCGGAGCAGGTGCTGGCCACCTATGTGCGACTCCAGTGCGAGCCACTGCGCAAGGCGCAGAAGCCCGATTCGGGAAGTGTGCGATTCGTCATCGATTTCGATACGCTGGGACTCGCGTCCAAAGCCGAACTGCAACGATCGACTGGCGACGACATGCTGGACGGCATCTTCGGCACCGTCGCCGCCCAACTTTCGGTCGTGGGCTCTCGGTCGGGCAGGCAGGCGGCTCGACGGGAGCGCGTGGCCATGCGGTTTCGGTGCGGGGGTGACTCGGTCACCGTTGGCGTCGTCGTCCCGGAGCGCTGGGCGGGGGGGGGGCGAAGGGGCGCCAGACGGCTTCTCCATGTACATTTCGCGGGTTCCCATGCGCCGGTCTCGCCGTTGCGGCTCTCTTACGTTTGCCGAGACGCCGTGCGGCGGCTGGTTCCTTCGTATCACGTCCCGCCACGACCACTCGTTATGACCGCGTCACTCTTTCCCGCGCCGTTCCTAATCCAGGCAGCGGGAATAGGCTCCTCCCCGCTTCTCCCCTTTCTCTTCCAGATTGCCGCGATCTTCGGAATTTTCTACTTTCTGATGATCCGCCCACAGCAGAAGCAGCGGAAGGAGCATGAGGCGCGCCTCAAGGCCCTCAAGCGCGGCGACACCATCGTCACCGCAGGCGGGCTGGTGGCGGAGGTCATGCACATCAAGGAAGCTCCGAAAGACGCGACCGGCGCCTCCACGGCGACCGCGAACGCGCTCGATGATCATATCATCATCAAGTCGGGCGAATCACGCCTGGTCGTGGAGCGAGGGAAGATTGCGCGTGTGGTAACGAGCGCAACGTCCACCACTCCCGACGCGTGAGTTTGCTTCCGATCCAGGTCCTCGGCTCGTCGATTCTGAGAGTCGATACGACGCCGGTGGTCGAGATCACCGATGAGTTGCAGCTCCTCATCGACAACATGTTCTATACCATGCATGCGGCACAGGGAGTCGGGCTCGCCGCTCCGCAGGTGGGGCGTAGCGAGCGGCTGGCCGTGATCGAAGTGGAGACGCAGCCGCTCGTCCTCATCAATCCCGAAATCATCGAAGAGGAAGGTAGCGAGCGCGCCGAAGAAGGGTGCTTGTCGATTCCCGACATCTACGGTGATGTGCAGCGATCGGCCCGCGTCCGGGTGCGGGCGCTGGACCGTTTCGGACAGTCGTTCGAGGTGGAAGGAACCGACCTCCTCTCCCGCTGCCTGCAGCACGAGATCGATCATCTGCACGGGAAGCTCTTCATCGACTACTTCTCCTTCCTCAAGAAGCGCTCGGCCATGGCTAAATGGGAAATGCAGAAAAGCAAATATCCGAGCCTGCTGCGCCTCCTGTCGCCTGACGACGTGCGACGACTCCGAGAGGAGCACGACGACCACCCGGACGAACGGATGTAGATGCGCGTCCTCTTCTGGGGAACCCCGGAGTTTGCCACTCCGCCACTGCGCGCGCTGGTGGGCGAGGGGTACGACGTCGTAGGCGTGGTGACGCAGCCAGATCGGCCGCAGGGGCGGCACCGGTCATCGTTCGTGCCATCCCCGGTCAAGGTGGTCGCGCTCGAGGAAGGCATTCCCGTCCTGCAGCCGGAACGGCCACGCGACGACGATTTCCTTGCCGCCGCACGCGAGCTCGCTGCCGACGTGTCCGTCGTGGTCGCGTATGGGCACATTCTCCCCACGAACGTCATCGACCTGCCGCCGTTAGGCACCTTGAATATCCACGCCTCGCTCCTTCCGCGCTGGCGCGGCGCGGCCCCCATCCAGGCCGCCATTCTGGCCGGCGATACGGAGTCCGGGGTGACCATCATGCGCATGGTTGCGCGGCTGGACGCCGGCCCCATCGTGCTGAGCGCGCCAACCCCAGTGGCGCACGACGAGACCTACGGCGAGTTGCGGTTGCGACTCTCGGAACTCGGGGCGCTGGCCATCGTGGAAGCTCTCACGATGTTGTCTATCGCGCCCGCAGTGGAACTGGCGCAGGACGAGGCCGGCGTCACGTACGCCCACAAGGTGCAGCGCGCGCACGCGCAGGTGGACTGGATGCGCACAGGCGAGGAAGTGTCGCGCACGCTTCGCGCCTACGATCCAAAACCCGGCGCCTTTACGGTGCAACGCGGCGTGGACGTGAAGTTGTTTGGTGCCCGCGTGAGCCATGACGCTGGCGGCGACGCGGGTACGGTGCTGCACATAGATGAAAGCGGGCTGATGGTTGCGTGCGGCTCGGGAGGCGTGCGCATTGGATACGTACAGCCCGCCGGCAAGCGCCGCCTGGCCGCCATGGATTGGGCGCAGGGGCGCGGCGTAGCGGTGGGCGACGTGCTTGGTGCCTGATCGCCAACCCATGCGCCCTGGATCGACTATCTTTACCGCCATGATGCCCGCCGATAGTTCGGCCCCACGAGGAACGATGGTCGCCCGCGGCGCAATCACCGATACGCGCGTGGCTGCGGCGGATATTCTCACCGACCTGCGATCGGGTGATCTGCTCGACGCATCGCTCGAGCGGCGGGCCGCCGGATTGGACGCACGCGATCGACGCTGGACGCAGGAGCTGGTCTACGGCACCCTGCGTCGCCGGGCGCTCTTCGACGCGATCCTCACCGAGCGTGTGAAGGGCGGCCTCGCCCGAATTGATTCCGACCTCACCGACATTCTCCGGCTCGGTATCTACCAGCTTCTGCATATGCGCTCGGTGCCGCCGTATGCGGCAATCGCGCAGAGCGTGGAGCTGGCCAAACGCCGACATGGAATCGGGGCCAGCAAGCTGGCCAATGCGGTGCTGCGCCGGATCGATCGGGAGCGCGACGCGCTCGATGCGTCACGGCTCCCCCTACCGACAGACCCCATCGACGCACTGGCGCTCGCCGGCTCGCACCCACGGTGGCTGGTGGCACGGTGGGTCGCGCGCTGGGGCGAGGTCGAAACCCGTTGCCTGTTGGAGACGAATAACAGCGAGGCACCCCTGGTGCTGCGCCCCTTTGGAATCGGACCCGAGCAACTGGCGTCGATGCTAGAAGCCGCCGGCGTGTCGGTCGACGAGGCCCCTCTGCTCGACGACGGACTGCAGATCACCGGCGGCGTGTCGCTCACCGAGCTGAGCGCCTTCCGGCAAGGACTCTTCTTCGTTCAGGACCCCGCCGCGACCCTCGTCACTCGTTATGCGGCCATCGCTCCCGGCAGCATGGTGGCTGACCTCTGCGCGGCTCCGGGTGGAAAATCCTTCGAACTCGCGCGCACCGCGTCGTTGGTCATCGCCTGCGACCGCTCGCCGACGCGACTCGAGCGCATGCGGCAGAACGTGACGCGGCTCGACGCGCGCAACGTTGTGCTGGTCGCCACCGACGCTCGCGACACCGCGCTGACCCAGGTCGATGCAGTACTCGTGGACGCTCCGTGCACGGGCACCGGAGCCTTTCGGCGGCACCCCGATGCGCGATGGCGTCTCCGGGTGTCCGACCTTGCGGTGACGGCGGCGGCACAGCGTTCAATCCTCCGCGCCGCCGCCGAGCTTGTGCGCCCCGGTGGACTGCTTGTCTACAGCACCTGTTCGCTGGAGCCGGAGGAGAACGACGACCTGGTGGACCACTTCCTGGCCCAGCACGGGGAGTGGAGCCTTGAAGCGCCGCCCGTCGGCGCGGTCCCAGACGCGGTGCTCGACGCCGGACGCCTTCGTGTGCTTCCCCAGCGACATGGTGTGGACGGCGCCTTCGCCATGCGCATGCGGAGGGCGCACTCGTGATGCGGGTCCGCTACGACCGCATTCGGAAGGTGCTGCCGTACGTGGCCCTGGCGTCGGGAAGCTTCGTGATCGCCTATCTCGTCGTCGCCTTCGCGGTGATCCCTGACGAAGCAGTAGCCGCCGACATCACGATTCCCAGCGTGGTCGGTCTCACGCAATCCGACGCCGATCGGCGGCTGACATCGTTAGGTCTCAAGGCCACGTTAGGTGAGAGTCGCTTTTCGGGCGACGCACCCAAGTCCACGGTGCTGGCTCAGAATCCGGCTGCCGGATCGGTCGTCCTCCCCGGCGCAACGGTTTCGCTCGACGTGAGTTCGGGGCAGCAGCGATCAACCGTTCCCTCGATCGGTGGTCTCACTCGCGACGCCGCCGAACGCGCACTCAAGGATGCGGGATTGCAGCTGGGACGACTCGAGGAGCAGCCCGGCGATTCGGCACGAGGAACGGTGCTCGATTCCAGGCCGGGCGCCGGTCAGGTGGTTCCTCTGGGCACCAGGGTTGACCTTCTCGTGAGCGGAGGGCCCTCGGAGTTGACGATGCCCGATGTGGTAGGGCGCGATTTACAGACCGCCCGCGGCCTCCTCGAACAAGTGGGCCTTGCCCTGGAGCCGGTGGCCTACGACTCCGTCTCGACATTTCTTCCTGGTACCGTGGTCGCGCAATCGCCTGCTGCGGGGTCGGCCGTGGCCTCGGGTGCGGTCGTGACGCTCCGCATTGCAGGCAAGCCATGAGCATTCGCATCGCGCCGTCCATACTCAGCGCCGACTTCGCTCGGTTGGGTGACGAAATCGCCATGTGCGTGGAGGGGGGCGCCGACTGGATCCATATCGACGTGATGGACGGCTGCTTTGTCCCCAACCTGACGTACGGCGCCAAGATCATCGAGACGTGCAGGCGCCTGACGACGCTCCCGCTCGACGTACACCTCATGGTCGTAGCGCCGGAAAAGTACTTCGATTCGTTTGTTCAAGCCGGTGCGAACGTGATCACCATCCATCAGGAAACCGCGCCGCACCTGCATCGGCAGGTGGCGCGCATCAAGGAGTTAGGGTGCGCGGCGGGTGTCACCATCAATCCATCCACACCGGTAGCCATGCTCGAAGATGTCGCCGCCGACGTCGACATGATCCTCATCATGTCGGTGAATCCCGGTTTCGGCGGACAGCGCTTCATTCCCCGAACACTCGACCGCATCCGGCAGGCGCGGACCATGCTCCGCGATGCGGGAAACGGCGCGGTGCCGATCGAAGTAGATGGCGGCATCTCGCGCGACACGATTGGTAGCTGCTGGAAGGCCGGGGCCGATACATTCGTCGCCGGCAATGCCATCTTCGGGGCGCTCGACCCGAAGGAGGAGATTGCCGCCCTGCGCGCGCTCTGCACGCACCAGGTATGAGCATCGGCCGACAGTGGGCCGTGGTGGGCGGCATCGTCGCCGCGTTAGGCGCTGGCCTCTGGGTGGGCGTGCGCGTGGCCGGCGCCGACTTGGCGCAGGTACGGGTTGGGTCGCTTGCACCAGACTTCCGGGCCACCACACTCGACCAAGGCGCCCGCGTCAAGACACTTGCCGACTATCGCGGCCAGGTGGTGCTGGTGAATCTGTGGGCCACCTGGTGCGGGCCATGCGTGGTAGAGATGCCCAGCATCCAGCGACTCTACGATCGATTCCGCGAGTCCGGACTCAAGGTGGTCGCGGTGGCGGTGGACGATCCCGGTTTCGAGGAGCGCATTCTCGATTTCGTCGCCGAACGCGGCTTCACCTTCGAAATCCTCCACGAGGGAACGGGAACTATCGAGGCGACGTTTCAGACGTCCGGCATTCCCGCCACTTTTCTCATCGGCCGCGACGGGCGCATCCGCAAACTCCACCTCGGTGCCGCCGATTGGGATTCGGCCGCCAACCGGGCCGTCGTGGCGCAGCTGCTCGGCGTTAGTATGGACGGGGCGCGGGCGACCATGCCCACGCCGTGACCCGCGTCCTCGCCATCGAGACGTCGTGCGACGAAACGTCGGCCAGCGTGGTGGACGGGACGGGCGATGACGTGCGACTCGCGTCGCTCGTCATCCTCTCACAGGACGTACACCGCATCTTCGGTGGCGTGGTCCCCGAGATTGCGTCGCGGGCGCACCTGACGGCCATCGTCCCCGTGGTCACGCGTGCCCTGAACGACGCGTCGCTCACCCTGCACGACATCGACGTCGTCGCCGTTACGCATGCGCCTGGACTGGTGGGGGCTCTCCTGGTCGGGGTGAGTTTTGCCAAAGCTCTCGCCTTCGGCGCCGGCAAGTCGCTGGTCGGTGTCCATCACATGGAAGGACATCTCTTCGCCACCTCGCTTGACTCGGCCGATGCCGTGCCGCCCTTCACCGCGCTTCTCGTCTCGGGAGGACACACCTTGCTGCTCGATGTAGAGGCGTGGGGCCGATATCGCTTGTTGGGCGGCACGAGAGACGACGCGGCCGGTGAGGCGTTCGACAAGGTCGCCAAGCTGCTCGGACTTCCGTATCCGGGGGGCCGCCACATTGAACAGCTCGCGATGAGTGGGTCGCCGCAACACTTTCGCTTTTCGCGTCCCATGCTGCGACGCGATCAACAGCCGGGTGACCCTGACTACTACGACGTCTCGTTCAGTGGGCTCAAGACCGCAGCACTACTGGCCGTGCGTGGCAGCACGGACCTCGCGCACGACGCAGCGCATATCGCGCGCGCCTTTCAGGACGCGCTGGTGGACACGCTGGTCGAGAAGACGTATCGTGCAGCCAAGGCATTCGCGCGACGCCGCGTGGTGCTGGGTGGCGGCGTCGCCTGCAATCTGGCCCTCTTTGGCGCCATGCAAAAACGGGCGGGTGACCTTGGTGCGACGGTCTTTGCGCCATCGCCGCGGCTGGCCACCGACAACGCTGCCATGATCGCGCGCGCCGGGCTCTTCCACGCCGAGCGCGGGGTACGTAGCGGACTCGGTCTCAATGCGTATGCGTCCATGCCCATTCCCGGAATGCTTGGCTGACGCTTTGTTCCACCTCCGCGCTCGAGTGATTCGGTTCCATCCTCCCACTTTCCATTGGTTGTCATGCCCCCATTTGGCAGTGCCATCATCCATCGCCCCTTCGAGATCAAGCTCGGGCCACTGACCCTCACCGGTTTCGGTCTGGCGGTCCTGCTCGGATTCGTGATCGCGCAGATCATCACGCAGCGCGAACTCGCGCGCCGCGGACACTACGAGGAGTCGCAGACGGCCCCCGATCTCGTCTTCGCCTCGGTGTTGGGAATGCTGGTCGGCGGAAAGCTGTACTACGTCATGGTCATCACCCACGACTGGAGCGATCTGATCTCGCGCGCGGGCTTTGTCTTCTGGGGAGGGCTGATTGGCGGCGTGTTGTTCAACTGGCTGTACATCGTGCGAAAGAAGTTGTCCTTCGCCAGAATGAGCGACGCGGCCAGCATCGCCATTGCCGCAGGCTACTCGGTAGGACGTACCGGGTGCTGGGCGGTGGGCGACGACTACGGCCGCCCGTGGACCTCGCGCTTCGCGGTCGCCTTTCCGGAGGGGGCGCCTCCCAGCACGGCCGGCATCATGAACCGGATGTTCGGCACGCCGATTCCGTCAGGCGCAACCCCGGAAACCGTGTTGGCGGTGCACCCCACGCAGCTCTACGAAACGGGGATGGCCTTTCTCATGTTCTACGTGCTGTGGCGCCTTCGCGACCACAAGCACGCCGAGGGTTGGCTGTTCGGCGTGTACTGCGTGTTGGCCGGGCTCGAGCGCTTCGTCGTCGAGTTCTATCGTGCCAAGGACGACCAATTCTTCGGCCCGCTCACTGCGGCCCAGGTGATCGGTCTGGCCATTGCGGCTGCCGGCTTGGTCGTGATACAACTGCGCCGGCACACCGGCCCCGGACGTCCCGGCATTTACGGGGCCGCTCGCGGAGCGGCGACCGCAGCGTAGTTCGTCACCTCGAGCACCCCCTCCGGACGCGCGGCCACGTCACGCCATCGGCTGCAACGCCCCGCCTAACGCGGGGCGTTTTCACTCTCGGCCACCTGCTCGAACTCCCCCACCTTCCGTTCCAGCGCGCTCACCCGGTCTTCCAGGGCCTCGGACACCGGACGTCGGGACGCCGGGATGGTGGGCAGCGCGACCGATCGCGTGGGCCAAAACGTCTTCACCAAGGCAAAGACGAAGAGCACAATGAGAAACAGTTGCGCCAGCAACGTTTCGACGCTGGGAAATATTCCCATACCCTCCACCGCCGGCCAACCGGGCAACACGGTGATCGGAATGATGTTGCCCTCTTGCAGCTCGCGGACTCCCTTGCCCATGAAGACGAACGCCATGTAGTACAGCAGTCCGCTGGTCACGGCAAAGAAGGGCCGCAGCGGAATCTTCACGCCGTAGTTGTAGAAGAGCGTGAAAATGACGGCAAGGGCCACGAAGCCGACCGCGATGCCCAACAACAACGGAGTTGCCGCGCCTTCGGCGAACAGCGCCTGCAGGAAGAGCGCGGTCTCTGCTCCCTCGCGATAGACCGCGAGAAAGGCGACAAACGTGAGCGCCGCCCCACCTCCCTGGTTGAGCGCCGTGTTCACCTTGTCCCGGATGAATTGCTGCCACTTGGCCGCCTCGACCTTCGAGATGAGCCAATAGCTCACCGAAAACAGCACGCCGACGGCGATCAGCATCGTCGCCCCTTCGATAATCTCGCGCGTGGCCGGAAGTGCCTTGAGCACCGTGGCCAGCACCACCGCCGTCACGGCGCTCGCGACTAACGCAGCCCCCACGCCGATCCAGATGTCCTTCAGCCGTTTGCGGTTGCCGGTCTTGATGAGGAAGGCGACCACGGCGCCGATCACCAGAATCGCCTCGAACCCCTCGCGCAAGATGATGAGAAAGGATTGAAAAAAAGCACCCCAGAAGCCGACCGTCGGCCGCGTTAGCTCCACGATGGCTGGCAGGCCCGCCTCGATGGCGTTGCGCGAGGACTCGGCCGTTCGGAGGTCGTTGGACTTGATCGCCCCCTTGAAGTCGGCAAAGTGGCGCTCCAGCGCCGCGACTAACCCGGGATTGCGCGCCCGGGCCGGCGTCTCGAGCGGCTCGAACGCGATGTACGCGTCGAACGCCCGATCGCCAGCATCTCTGCGGCGTCCAGCGCGTGCGAGGCCCAGCGCATCGTCCAGAATCGCCAGTATGCGCGCCGAGACCGACACCGCGTCACTCGAATCGCCCGATACCGCCCCCTGTAACGACCCGCCGTCGTGCGTCGACAAGGCGCGGATGTGCGCCACCAATTGCGACAATTCCTCGTCGCTCAGGTCGCGCGCTGATGGCATCGATGTGCCGGCAATCCCCACGCGAATCGCCGTCGCCATCTGCGCGTCGCTGCGTTCGGCCTGCCACGCAAACGACGACAGCTCGATGGGGAGCTTGCTCAGCGCGGCCGCCAACGGGCCGTCTCCCGCGCCAGACACGCCGTGACATCCCGCGCAGCGCTGTGCATACATCCCCTCGCCGGGAGCCGCAGCGGCGGGCGCACGCAGGCTGTTGATGTATGCAATCACGTTCCATCGCTCGTCGGGCGTTAGCGCGGACGACCAGCCCACCATCTGCGTACCGGCAATGCCGACGCTCGCGATGCGATACATCAACGCCGGGGTGACCTCGTGCATCACGTGGGCGTTGCCGAGCGCAGGCGGCGGCGGCGTGATCCCAACCCCTTTCGGACCGTCGCCCATCCCCGTGCTACCATGGCACTCGGCGCAGTGCCGATCGTACAGCACCCGTCCGGCCCCGAGATCGATGGGTCTGGTGGGAAGGTCGAGGGCCGCGTCCGCGCCTAACGACTCAGCGAATCGGGCATGCAGCGCGTCGAGTTCCAGCGGCGGGCGCTTGGCCTGCACAGCAGCGACCAGCGAGTCGAGAATCGCCCGTGCCCGTGCCGAACCATCGCCGCTGAGACGCTGCGCCACCTCGCGCGCGTCGCCAAGAAAGGAGACGGCTTCGTCGTACTCGATGTCGGAGACGAGTTTGCCATTGGCGTCGACCGCCTTGGCGTACTCTTCCACGGCGACCCCGACAATGCTCGCCACCCGTTTGGCCGGGCGGTCCTGCGACCGAAGCTCGCGACTGCCAAGGGTCAGCGCCGCGAGTGTCAGCAGCGTTACTCGAATCGACAAGCGAAAGTTTCCAGACACGGTGGCGGACGGGTTTGACGGTAGGTGGAACCACATCGTTCACGACAAGGAAACGATTGAGAACGATTCTCATTCATATCCCGAGTGAAGTTATCGGCGGATTCTGCTTGAGGCTAGACCTCGCGTTCCAGAACTACCACCGCACTGGCCGTGAATAACGAATGGGATAGCGACACCAAGGTGCGTGTTACCTGGAGCTCCGCGCGGCGTTCCTCCGCTCGACCGTGCAGCAGGAGAACGGGGCGCCGATGATCGTCGTGAACCACCTCGATTTCCTTCCAACCAATTCGCCGAGCGTCCGTCGAGCCGGCCAGCGCCTTGAACGCCGCCTCCTTCGCCGCAAGTCGGGCCGCGACATGCGTGGCCGGCGTGTGCATGCGTGAGCAGTACGCCCATTCCCCCTCGGTAAGAAGGCGCGCCGTTATCCTCTCGCCACCCCGCGCCAGCATGCGGACGACGCGATCTATGTCGACGAGATCGATGCCGAGTCCGATTACCATCGGGACGGAACGTGGAATTCGGACATGCTATGGAACATCGAGTTCTCGCCGCGGGTCATCGGGTGCTCGCTGACGCGTCTACCTGACGGCGCGAGAGTGCCCCGACTACGGCCTCGCAGCTGCGGTCGGCCTCCAAAAACAGCGCGCGTACTCCCGCAGACCAGGCGCGCCAGTGCACGAAGCGCTGCGCATCCGCAGACGCTTGCAGCACCTTGGCCGCCTCGTCCACGGCCGACAACTGGCGGAAAACGGGCTCGGCGGCCTCTGCCATCTCGGCCTCCAACGCGCGCCGATAGGATGGGCGCTCGGCGTGTCGCTCGTGCGCCATCGACGCCAGGGCCCCGCGCAATCGCTCGGCCAATATCTTGGCGTCGAATCCGGCCACCTGCCAATCCACCGGCTCACCCTCTTCCAACCGTCGCCGAGCCTGCAGCAGCGGGCCGAAGAAACGACCCTGCCACTCGGCGTCGCCGCCGCGCGCCGAGCCCAGCGCGCGCAGTCCGCGGGCCACTTCGGGAAGAGCGCAGGCGCGCTGCGTGATGGTCATGCACGCGCGGTCCAGCGACTGCGTACTCCGCAGGTGCAACGATTCGGTTTCCATGTGGAGCGACAGCACTTCCGACTTCCAGCCGGCCCCGGTGAGCGCCTGCATCGACGCCGTCAACTCTTCGCCACCATCTTCGAGGCGGATGATCACCTCGCGCGCTTCGATAAAGAGCGTGACAGCGCCCGACACCTCGCGCCCATTCCAGCGTCCGTGGCCGACGACACGCGGAAACGAGAGACGCGCTTCAGCCGTCATCGACCTGGTAGCGAAAGTCACCCGCCAACTCGCGGCGGCAGATCGCCCCGCGCGATCCGGTGCGCTGCTCGTACGCGCGCACGAACACCGCCAGTGCGTCGGGGGTGAAGGCTACCCGCGGAATACCGAGGGACGCGATGGCGCGCTCGATCGTGGCGGGATCGCCCTCCACCTCCACCAGCACATCCATGCGCGGATATCGTTCGAAGCGTACCACCGCGCCGTGGAGCGCATACACGGCCACCTCGCGATCGATTTCTCGTGTGACCGAGTAGCCGATGGCGCAGAGTATATCATGCATGGTCGCCGGATGTTCGACGCCGCTACCAAATTCTTCGCGGACCTTGTAGCCGTTGGCCAGCGAGGCGGGGCCCTTGAAGGCGAGTACCGCTCGCTCGCGTCCGTGTGCGCGCTCTACGCGAAGGCGCAACACGCGATCGCCCGCCGTGAGTGGTCGCTCCGGCATGTCGTATCGCCGGTCGAGGAGCTCACCTTCGAAGACGAGCGTGGCGCCATCGGCTTCGATCCGGTCACGGGCGAGCCGTTCGTCGGGGACGACGCCCTTAAGCTCGAGCTCACGCATTGTCGATCGCCTGCATGACGGCTGCGGTATCGCGCAGGTCGGCGAAGACGGCGGCCGGACCATGCTCGGCAAGATCGTCAACCGAGTAGTGCCCCGTGGCCACGCCGATGGCGCGTGCGCCGACTCCGCGTCCGCAGTGGATGTCGGCCGGAGTGTCACCAATGATGATCACGCGATCGCCGTCGAGGAGCACACCTAACGACTCATGCGAGCGGCGCATGGCAATGGCGGGTAGCTCGGGCCGCGATTCGTGATCGGAGCCGAAGGCTCCCACCCTGAAGCGGTCGGGATCGATGCCGACGGCGGAGAGTTTCGTCCTCGCGCCTTCCATCACATTACCTGTCAGGAGGCCAAGTATTCGGTCGCTGCGCGCCTCTAGGGCATCGAGCAGTTCGAGCACACCGTCGTACCGGTGCGCCTGCGGTTCGTCGCGCGCCAGTTCGCGATCGAGCCGGACGAGATACTCGTCGAGTACTTCGGACAGGCGTGCATCGATGCCCCCATCGTCGTGCCCTTCCTCCCGCATCAGCTCGCGCACGATCTGTTTATCGGTCTTCCCATCATACCGATAGGTGGCGGCCCCCGGTGAGCCGAAGACGAGGGTCAGCGCCCCTTCCATGGCCCGTCGCCCCGCGCCGTCGGTCCAGAGCATGGTGCCGTCGATGTCGAACAGGATCAGTTTCACGCGACTTTTGACGTTTAGTTGCGATTCATGAGAAGGCCTGACACAACGAAGGCGGCGCCAACCGCCTGCGTGCCGGTTGGAACTTCGTGCAGCGCCACATAGGCGACCACGGCGGCGAAGAGTGGTTGCAGATTGGAATAGACCGCCACGCGGGTGGGGCCCAGCACGCGAAGGCCACGGTACCAGAAAAGATAGGCCAGGACCATGGCGACCAGAGAGCTGTAGAAGACGGCCAGCCACACACCGGCAGGAAGTGTCGTCCACGACGTGGCAGCGAGCGCGGGTACCGCAACGATGCCAGTAACGAGTGCGCCTCCCAGCATCGTGTATCCGCCCATCTGCAGGGGATGCGCGTGCGCGGTGTACGATCGCAGCATCACGGAATAGATGGCCCAACTGAGAGCAGCGCCAAGCAGCAGCGCCCCCCCCCACAGCGAGTCCTCCCCGTTCGCGCCGCGCGCCGAGCCCATCACCACGGTGGAACAGCCGACAATTTGCAGGACGATGCCGATCCAATGTTTTCTCGTGAGTTTTTCTGTACCGAGCACGCGCCCCAACACGGCGACGAAGGCGGGGGTGGCGGCGATGATGAGTGCTGCGGTGACCACCCGTGACTGGACAATTCCGAGAATGAACAGGCACTGATACACGCCGTTTCCCAGCATTCCGAGGAGGACAAGCCGGATCGCGACCTGTCGCGAGACCTTTTCCAGTCGTAAGGCTCCGGCGATTCCCAACTGCGTCGCGGCGGCGATCGGCACGCGAAGGCCGTTAAAGGCCAGCGGGGCAACAAACTGCGTCCCATACTTGAGCACGGAGAAATTCACCCCCCAGATAACCGCCATCAGAAGGAGTAGTACGTCGGTGACCCAGCGCGCTTCACTTGCCCGCGCGGGAATTGCTCCGGCAGCGACCATCTCAGGTACGGTAGCTGTCTCTTATACACATCTCCGAGCCCACGAGACTAAGGCGAATCTCGTATGCCGTCTTCTGCTTGAAA
>ENA-ORBV01008300-ORBV01008300.1-microbial-mat-metagenome-genome-assembly--contig:-NODE-8300-length-17494-cov-5.535396_pt1 | contig 17494 bp, 15 predicted proteins | sample MGYA00237777_ERZ505514 | MGnify/ENA primary metagenome ERZ505514 (study PRJEB26160, sample SAMN06269048) | microbial mat metagenome | isolation source: Oligotrophic lake microbial mat | place...
GGGTGGTTTCGTTGTACCTGGGATGGGACCATACGAGCGTCTTCCGCCGGGTGGGCCCGATGAGCGGGGCCTGGCAGACGTGCCCGAACTTTCTGAACCGGGTGCGGCCGGCCGGGTCGATGCGGGCGATCACGATCGCGATGGATTCGGGTGATTCCGGAAGCGCGAACGACAATTACTGGCTGACGTATGGGCTGCGCGATGCGCTGGCGGGTGGCGCCCTGTCGCGGTTTCCGATCGAGGGGAGCCTGCGGCACACGGTGGGGTTCGGGCAGCAGCACAACGAGGCCGCGTGGGCGGCGCGGCTGCCGGGCGTGCTCGCCTTTTTGTACCCGGCGGATGATGAGGCGAACGACATCGTCCGCTCGGTATTGGGGGCGCAGCTGGACGTGACCGCGGACGGGCGGATCGACATCGATGATCTGGTGGAACAGACGCGTTCACCGAGAGACCTGGACTTGGGGGGCGCGGCGGCGGAGGGAGACACGGTGTTTCTGACGCGGGCCTTGCGGGCCGATGAACGGGCGGGGCTGATCGCGGGGCGTTGAGGCGCGGTCGGTGTTGCGGCGCGGTCGGCGGGGATGCTGATCTCATCGATCTGGAACGAGCTCGGGCGGCTGCGGGGAGCGACCTTGCGCCGATGCGGGGTGCACGCGTCTTTCTTTCTTGGATGGACCCCGCGTGTCTGACGCATCCTCCGAAAAAGAACCGGTTCCCAAACACAGGGAAAGGAGCGTGCCATGAATCGTTGTCACAAATCCCGCATGTTCGACGCCGGAGTGCTGCTGGCCGGAGTCATGTTGATCACGATCGCGACGTCCCTCGCCGGGGCTGCGGCAATGTCTGGCCCCACGTCTGCCCCCACGTCTGGCCCCCCCGCCGCTACGCAATCGAACAAGTCCATCGCGAAGCTTTCGGGCGCGTCTCTGCGGTTCTCGATCGAGTCGCCCTCGGGAGACTCGGTGTGGTATCGGCTGGAGGGTCGCAGCATCTGCCACGACACCAACCGCGTGAAGGTGCGCAGCGGGCAGGAAGTCTCGTTGACGCTTGAACCCGGGCTGTACTTTCTCACGGTCGGCGGATCGGGGCTGATCACCCAGAGCCGCGAGGTGCGGATCGGCGGGGCTCCCTTGCCGATGATGCGGCTGTCTCCGCCGTGGGCGATCGATATTCACCACTTTGGGAACTAACTCGGGGGGCGACGGTAGATTCCAGGTACAGCCGTCGCGTCCGTATGGCGATCACCCCTTTTGGAGGCTCCGCGTAAGTAGCGCGGGGTCTTCCGTTTTTGCACCGGCACCGATGGCTACGGCGTTCGCTCGCGGGGCGGGGGCGTTCAGCGTTCGGCGATCGACAGCACCACCTTGATTCCGTCGCCCGAGATCATGGTTTCGTGGGCCTTCTGGAACTCTTCGAGCGGGAACTCGTGCGTGATGATGTCGTCGAGTTCGAGCTTGCCGCTGATGAGGAGTTCCTCCATCTGGTACCAGGTCTCGAACATCTTGCGGCCGTTGATGCCGAGCACCGTGGCTCCCTTGAAGACGACGTGCTGGGTGATATTGAACGTCGGCGGTTTCGCGGGGATGCCCAGGAGGGCGGCGGTTCCGCCGTTGCGGAGGGCGCTGAAGCCCTGGTCGTATGCGGCGGGCGAGCCGGACATCTCGAGCAGGATGTCCACGCCTTCACCTCGGCAACTGGCCCGGACGTCCTTGATCCAATCGCTGGTGCGCGGGTCGAAGGCCTCGGCCGCGCCCAACTTCTTGGAGAGTTCGCGCCGGCGCGGGTCCATGTCGGTGGTGAAGATGCGGCCCGCGCCCGCGGCTTTGGCGACGGTCACGGCCATCAACCCGATGATGCCGGTGCCGGTGATGAGCACGCTCTTGGCCGAGACGCCCGCGGCCATGACGGTGTGGACGGCGTTGCCCAACGGGTCCATGACAGCAGCGACCTTGTCGGGGATTTTGTCGTGCAGGGGCCAGACGTTCTCTTCGGGCACGGTGACGTACTCGGCGAAGATGCCGTCGCGGTCGATCCCCAGGATCCGCGTGTCGCTGGCGATGTGGGCGTTGCCGGTGCGGCTGTTGAAATCGACGCCCGCGGTGATGTGGCCCTCGGCCGAGACCCGCTGACCGACGGTGCAGCGGGTCACCGCCCCGCCGACTTTCTCGATGATGCCGACAAACTCGTGACCGGTGACGATGCCGACGGGGATGCGGCCCGCGGCCCAGGCGTCCCACTCCCAGATGTGTCGGTCGGTGCCGCAGATGCCGGCCTTGAGCACGCGGATCAGCACGTCGCGCGGGCCGGGGGTGGGCACCGGACGGTCATCGACAAACCGCAAGCCGACGCCCGCGTGGTGCTTGATGAGCGCCCGCATGGTGGTCGGCGTGGTACGGGTTGAGGGCGTAAGGCCCGCGGCGGGCTTGGCAAAGGTGGTCATGCGCGAATGATAGAAGGCTTGGCGTGATACCGGTTTCAGGTTTGCAGCCGGTGGCGGGGCGGCGCCGACTACCGCACCTTCAGCATCGCCAGCGCGGCGACCACCAGGATCAGCGAAACGATCCACGCCCGGGCAACGATCTGCGATTCGGTCCAGCCGCCCATGTGGAGGTGGTGGTGATAGGGGGCGCAGCGGAAGATGCGCCGGCCGCCGGTCGCGCGGAAATACGTCACTTGGATCGTGACCGACCCGATCTCGATGAGGAAGACCCCGCACATCAGCAGGGTGGCAATCTCCTGTCTCGTGACGAGGGCGATGTATCCGATGACGCCGCCCAACGCCAGCGAGCCGGTGTCTCCCATGAAGACCTGCGCGGGTGAGCAATTCCACCAGAGAAAGCCGAGACAGGCACCCGCGGTGGCCCCGGCCAAGACGGCGAGTTCACCCGAGCCCGGGATATGCGGCACCAGCAGGTAGTGAGCCATGCCGTTGTCGCCAGCGACGAGCGTGAGGACAAAGAGCCCGACTGAAACGGCGGTGGCGATTCCTCCGGCCAAGCCATCCATCCCGTCGGTGATGTTCGCGGCGTTGCTCATGCCGGTCAGCATCAGGATCGAGACGATGACAAAGGGGATCGCGGAAAGGTAGATGAGAGCCGGGTTGAGCGTGCCCGAGGCGGCCGTTTCGTAGGTCTTCTGGAACGGCAGGTTCAGAACATGCCGCACGTCCTCGACGCTGGTTCCTTGCCGGTAGAGGAACCATCCGGCGATCAGGCCGAGGCCCAACTGGAAGATGAGCTTCTCCCAGGCCCGGAGGCCCTGACGGCTGCCGGTGCCGCGGGACTTGGCGGTCAGTTTGAGCCAGTCGTCGAACCCGCCCAGCACCGCGAGCCAGAGCATGACGATGAGGCCCAGTTGGATGTAGAACTGGCTGAGGTCGGCGAGCATGAGGACGCTCACCACGATCGAGCCGACGATGAGAAGGCCGCCCATCGTCGGTACGTTGGCCTTCGACGAGGCGTGGGCGCGGAGCGCCTCGGTGTCGGCGAGGCCGGAGTCGCCGATCTTTTTGCGGGTCAGCCAGCGGATGGTGGGCTTGCCGAGGACCAGAACAAGCACGAACGCAAGACCCGCGGCGGCCAACGCCCGGAACTGCAACTGCTCAAAGACGCGGAGCAGGAAATAGACGCCGTGATCGATGAGCCATTCGCGGGTGAGTTCGAGGAAAGCGTAGAGCATGGGCGACGAGCGACGAAGGCAAAGGCATTTACAACAGAGTGCACGAAGAACACAGAGGAAGGCGGGAAGGCGGGATGCGACGCCGGATGGGCGGGAAAAGGTTCAGGTGACGGTCTTCATGAAGGCGTCCAGGATGCGGTCGATGGCGCTACCACGGGAGCCTTTCAGGACGACAAGGTCGTCGGGCCTAAAGAGGGCGGCGGCGGTGGCGGAGTGTTCGGGGGTGGTGGATTCAAGGCGGACAACATCGAAGCCTTTGAGTTCGTTCGCCGCGCCGGCCATGTGCGGACCCACCAGCACCGTGAGCGAGGGCTGGGCGGCCGCGGCGAGGTGAGATCGAGCTGCGGAAAGCACCTCGCGGTGCATGGCGGGGGCGAGGTCGCCCAGTTCCAGCATGTCGCCCAACACCAGTACCAGGCGTCCCGGACTGGTGTCTCGCGCGATCGCAAAGAACGTATCGAACACGCCCAGCATGGAGTCGGGATTAGCGTTGTAGGTGTCATTCAGAAAGGCAATCGGACCGCGCGGCGTTTCGAGACGGAGCAATTCCATGCGCATCGGCGGCCCATGAGCCTTGGCGAGTCCGGCAAGGATCGCGGCCGCTGAAATTCCCATCCGCCGCGCCACCGCGACGGCCGCGGCGGCATTGGCGGCGTTGTGGGCACCGCTGAGCGGGATGTGGAACGTGTCCCGGTCGTTGAGCGTGAAATCGGTCCCGCCGAGGGTGGTGCGGACGCCTGAAAGACGGAGGTCGGCGTCGGGCGACGTGCCGAACCAGATGCACTTCATGTCGGGCTGACTGCCCGCCGCGGCCAGCCGACGGACGGCCACGCGGAGTTCGCGGCTGTCGGCGGGGAGGACGGCCAGCCCGCCGGGCTTGAGCCCGCCGAGGAGCGAAATCTCCTCTCGCACCACGCCCTCGAGGTTGCCCAAGCCCTCCAGATGCTCCCGTCCGATGCTTGTCAGAACGGCGATATCCGGTCGGATGACATCGACCAGAGGGCCGATCTCGCCGGGGGCATTGGTCCCGACTTCGCAGATCAGAAAGTGGTCACCCTTTTTCGCGGCGAGGATGGTGAGCGGGACGCCGACGGCGTTGTTGAAACTCTTTTTGGATGCGCTGCCGCGGAGTTCGGTGGAAAGAAGTTGGTCGATCAGGCGGACAGTCGTGGTCTTGCCGTTCGAGCCGCCGACGGCGATGACGCGGGTTCCCTCGAGATGCCGGCGGTAATACGCGGCGAGCCGGAGAAGGGCCGCCCCGGTATCGGGAACGATCAGAACGGCGGAGCGGTCGCGGAGGTCGGTGGTGGCCGCGGCCTCGGTGTGGATGACGACGAGCGGGCAACCCGCATCGGCGGCGGATGCGAGGAAGCGGTGGCCGTCGGTCGATTCGCCTTTGAGGGCGACAAACGCGACCCCCGGGCCGGCCTCGCGCGAGTCGGTGGTGATGCGTTCGATGAGGTCGGGGGCGGTGGCGGAAGGCCGCGACAGCCAGCGGCCCTGAACGGCGTCACGGAGTGCTTCGGCGGTCCAAAAAGTCATGGGCGGCCGATCTTCGCGGCGGAGAGCGGAGGACCGACGAGCGCGGAATCGCCCGACTCGCGGGTTGCTGCGGTCCGGCGTTCCGCCAAGGCTGCGCGGGCGACTTCGCGATCATCAAAATGCACTTTGAAGACGCCGCCCGCACCATCCGGGACAATCTGCTCGGTCTCGTGGCCCTTGCCGGCGATCACGATGACGTCGCGCGGGGCGGCTTCGCTGACGGCGTGACGGATGGCGCGGGCCCGGTCGGCCTGAACGGTGACGCGGGTGCGGGCCGATGCAGGGATACCGGAGAGCACTTCGTCGATAATCGCGCTGGGGCGTTCGGTGCGGGGGTTGTCGCTGGTGACGATGATCTCGTCCGCGATCTCGGATGCGGTTTGGCCCATCCGTGGCCGTTTGGTGCGGTCTTTGTCGCCCCCGCAGCCGAAGACCACCCAGAGCTTGGAGTCGGCGGATCGGTCGGACGCGGTTCCGGCGATGGTGCGGACGCGCCCGCCGGCGTGGGAACGCCCCTCCATGACGCCCGCGACCGCCGTCAGGACGTTGCGGAGGGAATCATCGGAGTGGGCGTAGTCCACAAAGCAGTCGACATCATCGGCGGGGGTGGAGACCCGCTCGAGCCGGCCGGGCGGGGCGTGGACTTTCGTGAGGCCGCGTTCAATGTCGGCGGTTGAAAGTCCGAGCGCGTGGCAGGACGCCACGGCCTGCAAGAGGTTCATGGCGTTGTACGAGCCGACCAAGTGGACGCGTGCGCTGAACTGGCCCCAAGGGCCGTCGAGCAACACGGTCAACCCATCGGTTCTCTGGTCGGTGATGGTTGCGGAGCAGCGGCCCTCCGGTCCCGGCGAGGAGCGTGGCCGATCCGCGGGCATCCCCGCAGTCATTGTGGGCACCGACTCGTCATTGACGCTGCACCGCAGCACCCGACCCGAGAAGCCGCGGATCATCGATTCGGAGGCGGGGTCGTGGGCGTTAACGATGGCCCAGCCGTCGGGCTCCACGAGGGCGAAGAGGCGGGCCTTGGCGGCGGAGTAGGCGTCCATCGTCTTGTGATAATCGAGATGGTCGCCCGACAGATTGGTAAAGACCGCCGCGCGGAACCGCAGCGCGGCGGCCCGGTGCTGATCGAGCGAATGGCTGGACACTTCGAGCGCGGCGGCCCGGCCGCCGGCCTCGGCAACGCTGGCGAGCGTGCGGGAGAGTTCGATCGCGGGCGGCGTCGTCATCGCGGCGGGGGCCACTTCGCGGCCGTCGTCCACCAAAACCGTGCCGACCAGGCCGGTTCGACAACCGACGGCGTTCATGATCTTCCAGATGAGGAACGTCACGGTGGACTTGCCGTTGGTGCCGGTGACGCCGACCAGGTTCAGGTTCTTGGAGGCGTTGCCGAAGAAGCGTTCGGCCATGAGAGCGGACGCGAGCCGCGCGTCGGGGCAACGGACCACGGTGACTCCGGGGGGGGCTTCGGCGGCGTTGTCGTCCGTAAGGATCGCGACGGCGCCGGCAGAGGCGGCGTCTTTGATGAACTCCCGCCCGTCGGACTTGAGTCCGGCCCGGGCGACAAAGAGCGACCCCGGCAGTGCGGTGCGGCTGTCCTCGGTGATGTCGCAGATGCGGACGTCGGCCGAGCCGTGAGTGACCCGCACGGGGAGGCCGTCGATCAGTTCGGAAAGTGTCACTTTCGGGTCCTTTTCGACGGGGTCGGGAGGGCGAAGGCGGGTCCAAGCCAAAGGCATTTCACACGGAAGCGACGGTGAGCAGACAGAACCGCCGATTCCGACCGAATTATCCCGTTCGCCGCAGCGGTATCGGCAGAAGCGGGGCGAACGCTGCACCGTCGATTGCGCGGGTGGGTCACGGCCGGCCGGGGAGGATGAGCATCGCGTCGCCGTAACTGAAAAAACGGTAGTCGTGGGCGATGGCCGCCGCGTAGAGGTGCTTCACGACGGGGATTCCACCTTCAAAGAGCGCGGCGACCATGGCGAGGAGGGTGGAACGCGGCAGGTGGAAGTTGGTGAGAAGTCCGTCGGTTACTCGCCACCGGTAACCGGGAGTAATCAGGAGCCGGGTCCAGGCCGATTCGTCGGTGGTTGAGGCGAGGCTTTCGACGCTTCGGGCGGCGGTGGTTCCGACGCAGATGACGCGGCCGCTGCGCTCTTTGGCGGCGGCGATCCTGCTGCGGGTGGCCGGGGGCATCGAGCACCATTCCCGGTGCATGGGATGGTCTTCGACAAACTCGGTTTCGATGGGCCGAAACGTTCCGACGCCGACCGCGAGCTCGATGTCGGCGAAAGTGGCGCCGGCTTCGGCGAGTTGGCCGCGAACCGATTCGGTGAGGTGGAACCCGGCGGTTGGGGCCGCAACGGAAGTGGCCGAGCCCGTGTCGAAGGAGGTCGCATACCAGGCCCGGTCGGTGGCGTCCGGGGTACGGTCGTTGACCGCTTTCCGAGCCTTCAGGATGTAGGGCGGGAGGGGAGTTCGGCCGCATCGGTCGAGGATGGCCGCATCGGCCTCGGATGCCGGCGGCCCGTGAACGCGGGCCAGCCAGGCGCCGGGCTCGTCGGCGAGTTTTTCGACCGGCTCGAGCGTGATGTGGGCGTCCGCACCGGAATCGGCCTGAAGGGATATGCGTATCCCGGCCCGAACCGACTTGCCTTTCAGCAGCACCGCCCACATTCGCTCGGGCGGGGGGCACGGGTGGGTGTGAAGATAGAGCCCCTCGACGTGGCCGCCGGTACCGGCCCGGGTGCCGACCAGGCGGGCCGCCAGCACGCGTGTGCGATTGAGTATGAAGACGTCGCCGGGCTTCGCGAATTTTGGCAGGTCGGCGATCGCCGCGTGTTCGATGCGGCTGGGATCGTCGCGCCAGGTGACCAGGAGTCGGGCGGATTCGCGGGGCCACGCGGGCCGGGTGGCGATGCGATCGGCCGGGAGGTCGAAATCAAGATCGTCGGTGCGGAGCACGGGGCGAGGGTAGAGCCGGGAACTGGATTCGGTGTCAACTCACGCGACCGGGTCTTCTCAAGCGGCGATGTTTGTCGCCATACGGTCGCAAACTCGCGGGGCGCGACCCGCTGGGCCTGCTCGCACAACCAGCGCGACGAGCATAAGGCCGATGTTCCGAGCAATCTCCCACCGGACATCAATCGGTTGCAAGGTGCCGAAACAATTGCAGGTCGCTGCCCCTTGATGCTGCATGGCAAAGACAAGGTATATAGAAAACGCTGCCAACACGGCGGCGGCGCCGAGACCTGCCAACGCCGCTCGCCGATGCGAGAGCAGCCACACCCCCATTAGCACCTCGGCGGCGATCACGAGAATGGCAACCGGCATCGACCAAGCGGCCGGAATCAGCCCGTTCCGCTCAATGGCGTAGGCAAACACGCGCGGTCCGTTCGCGGGTCCGATCGGGAGTACCTCGAACTGTGTAATCTTCGCCACGGCAACGAAGAGAAACATCGAACCGAGGGCCACTCGCGTCAACCCAATGAACGTGGTTAAGGGACGCATCATGCCGCTCTGTGATTCTTCCACACCAAGAACACGGACGCCGAAACAAGCAGACCGGCCACACCCCACACTACGCGAGCCCATGTCGGACCCCAGGACGATTTCATGGAAAGTGTCCTGAGGAGTTCTGGCTCGTTGTAACTTAATTCACCACTTGGTTCAAAGACATCGCCGGTTTCGACCTCGTACCGTAGCAAAGTGCCGGTTACGGAACCAGAGGACACCGCCGCCTCTTCGTCCGCGAGATTAAACGCAACACGGTCATATATCAGCGTGACCTCGGGTCTTGCCACTTTTCCAACTCGAAGTCGTTGCAGCGCGCTGCTTGGCGGGAAGAACGGGCCTGGGCTCAAACCCTGGAACTCGAACTCACGCCACGCAGCGTCGTTTCCGGACGCCGCGGCCAGCAGCCTTCCCGACTCCTCCCACCGCAGCGACAATCCGAGAGTCCGGCTCATGGCGGTATACACGCCGTCCGAGCGAGAAAAGACAAGATCCTCTGCGTGCTCAAGGTCTGCGCTCCACTCCGCGATTCGCGGCCACGGGGCGCTGAGGTACGCCAGTCGATCGTGTTCCAGTGCTCCGCCCTCGATCTCTTCCGGACCAAGCCGCAGATACGTCTGGGGCGACCAAGGAACTATAACTTCACCCTCCGACCGATATCTGTACTCCGTGGGCGGGGTCGTCCATACCGACGCGAGTGGGCCTGTAAAGCCGATCCAGGTGGATGAGGCGAGGCGACCGTCGGAAAGCACGGCGTGCGTGCTGGCCGAGCGGACGGAGACCCCTGGAACCTCGTCCGTATGAACGCGAACTTCAACCGACACGCAGTCACGGTACTGATCCGCCAACGACTTCAGGGATTCGCCAGCCGACCCGCGTTGGCCGAACGCCGCCGAACACAGGAGGATGATGGTGGCCGTGCCCGCCGCAGCCCGTCTGCTAATTTTCACCTCCACCGCCTTGGCAGGTGCCGGTGCATGCCTGGACAAACACTGCAGCAGGCCCACACGAGGGAGGGTTCGTGGTGGCTACACCGCCAATACATCGGCCGCCAACGAGGGTTCCGCCGACTCGTTGGACACATGGAACCGACGCAGAACTGATTACCCCACCCACTGAACCGCCAGCAGGTGCTGCGCAAAGCGTGTTTCCCGGACACTCACAGTACGCACTGCACGGTCCTTGCTGGGTCCCGGCGTAAGTCAAGGCGTCGTAGCAGAGCGGAGCGACGGTGCCTTGCGCCCAAAGCATGGTTGCAGTAACCCCGAATGTCAACGTGGAGAAAGCGATCAACCGGTTTAGTTTTATCTGCATGGCAAATTGCTCCTTTTCCGTCACACATCCACACGCTACCATCAACGACTCGCAACTGTAACCGACGGGGGGGGGCGGGCGTCAGGCCTAATTTTCAAAAGGACCGGAAATGTTTGCGGCAGCCCGTCGTGTTCCCGCTCGCAGGAATCGACGGGCGGTCACGCTCATTGAAGTGCTCGTCTCGGTGGCCGTCATCGCCATCCTTTTGGCATTGGCCGTGCCAAGCCTTTTCAGAACGAAAAAAAGTTCGATCCAGACACGCTGCGCCGCCAACATGCGCTCCGCGGCGCTTGTGATTTCGGTCTATATGAACGACCATGACGGCAGTTTCCCGTACGCGGGCGATGTGCCCCGGACCGACTACTTCCGGCCGGAGGGAGCCGCCGTGGATGCCTCGCTCGGCGGCGTTTTCGGTCTCCTCGCCGGGACGTGGTCACTGCTTTTTGAGGATGAGTGGCTCGGCTCGATCTGGAACCCGGCCCTTTGCTGCCCGAAGCAACCACAGTACGACGCCAACGCCCCATCCGGCACGGTGCCGCTCGATGCGGCCAGCCTCCTGCTGCCGCAATACTGGCTCTCGAGCGCCGTGTGGCTCGACGCGGCCACGCTCGACAGGCTTGACCGTCCTCACGGCGATGCACGCGCCCGTGGCAACGCGGTCCATGACGTCACGTTCCCGTCTCAGAAAGCGGTAATGTTCGAGCACATGGCGTTCTGCGCTTCCCAGCCCGACCTTGCGTTCTGGCTTTCGATCGGTCAAACGCCGTTTGCGGACTCCACCGTCGTTTTCGTTGACGGCTCCGTGAAACGTCGCATCAGACAGGACGCTCTCCCCGCCGTCGGATCGCTCCCCTTCGAGCGGACGTTGTACGGCGTGCGCGGCCGGGACGTGGATCGTTAGCAAACAAGCAACGGAGCGCCGCGTTTACCGTCGTCAGCGGCGCGTGATGTCCACCACAGCCGTTCTTATCGACCAGCGGGGCGAACGAAACGGGTATCGCAGTCGGCGGGCGGAGGAAGCAGCTGCGCTTCCGGAAGGTTCGGACGCAACACGCGCCCGGCCTCAGTACGCCTTCTGGATCGTCACGCCCGGGTAAAACGTCTTGAGCATCGTCGGCCAATCCATGCGGGCCTCGGCCATACCGCGGGCGCAGTACTGGCACATCCCGACTCCGTGGCCGTAGCCCCGCCCGCGGATGCGTACCTGCTTCGCCCAGACCGTGATCTCGAGGTCGCCGCTGTTGACACGGGTTTCGCGGGTGATCGGCGGGAGGTCGGGCGCGGCGTAATTGCACCCCATCCGGAGTTCTTCCGGCGAGATTTCAAAGGAGGTTCCGCTGGCATCGATGAGGCGGTAGCGTTCGGGCCGATCGGCGTCGTTGCGGGAGACGACCTCGACGGCCCGGAGCCGGGTGAGGGACGCGAAGGGCGCGTTGGTCACTTTGCCGTAGGTGCGGAGGCGGCGGCTGACGTCGTCGTCGGTGCGGACGACCTCCCACCGATAGAGCGGGGAGGTCTGGCACCAGTGTTCGCGTTTTTTGGCCTGGAGCGGGCCGACGTGGTTGAAGGGCCGGTCGTCTTTGCGGGGCCACGCCGACTCGGCCGAGGCTTGTCGCCCCCCGCACTGGCTGCTGAAATAGGCACGGATGAGTTGGCCGTTGCTGCTCATCACCTGGCCACGGGTGGCGCGGACGGCCTCGATCGCCCGGGTGTTGCGGGCGGCCCCACCGAAGACCTGGTCGGCATCGGTCGATTCGACGTCGTGCGATTTGATCTCCCGCCGGGCCCGGTCGCGCTCGAACAAGGCGTAGGTGCGGGAGGCGACGGCCTGGGCCTCGAAAGTCTGGCGGGGCCAATCTTTGAAGAGTTCCTTCTCGAGGACGCCGGGGAGATAGGTTTCGACGGGCATATCGATGACGACATCGAATACGGGCTTGGCGCCGGCCTTGGGCCGCAATTGCACCACACCGGGGTAGGCCATATCGCCGACCACGATCGATTCTGCACTCCCGGCCGCGGCGACGTCGCGGACCGCCGAGAGCAGTTCGACGGTTGTGCCGATCGGGTAAGTCTTGGATTGACCGCCGGCCCCCTTGAGAACCAGCCCGGTTGCGGATGCGTTGGCATTGATGGGCGTGTCGAGAGTATCTGCCGCCGCGCCCCCCAAGGGCCGAACGACGATTCGGGCCGGGCCGGCCAGGGTGAGGGTCGAACGATCCTTCATGACCCGGACGCGGATGTCGGGCTCGGAAGCGAAGGTGACACCCCCCGCTTTTTCGCCGGTGCCCACGTTTTCTTGCAGGCGCTCGATGGTGTCGCACCCGCCCAGGGCCAGCCCCAAGGGCAGCAAGGCGGCCACCGAAAACGTCACGATCCGGCGATACCGACTGTGCATCATCCGGGGAAATGGTTGTCCTGCGGTTCCGTCCATGGTCTGATCGAGTCCTCTTTCCGATTCCGGTCGGGTGTACGCTCTGTTCGTTCGTGCCGCGTTCGGCGGGGCAGGGTTGACCCCCCCCCTTTCACACGCGGAAACGACAGGGAGCCGACGCCGATGCCCTCCGCCCGCGAGAGAATCATACTGAAATGGTCGGCTCGGTCCGTGGCGAGGCTGCTCGCGCTGACGGCCGCGACCATAGCGTTTATCGGTTGCACGACCTCGCCGACTCCACCGCCCACCACCTCGGCTGGTTACGCCGGGCCGCTGCTCCGGGTCGAGGGGTGGCAGGGCGTTCACCTGGTCACGGCGACGACGCCTTCGGGCGGCTGGGTGCTGACCTTTGACCGGTCGGAACTAAACGACGGTCGGCACGATGTGTTCGTCACCGTGCGACGCCCGAACCCGCTGTTTTCATACGGGTGGGAGCCGACGGACCAACGGGCCCTGAGCAACGTTGATGCCGCGATCCCCGTGGACGTGTACGCCCGCACCACTGACTTTGATGCCGCGGACGCCGGCCCGTATGCGCTGGCGATTCCCCATCAGGCCGGCGCGAAGTAAAGGAACGACATGGACCGCGCGATCTTGGCGCTCACCCTGACACCCGGGCTGGGACCGACCCTGATCGGGCGGTTGATCGAATCGTTTGGCTCGGCCGCGCTGGCGGCGGGCGCTACGGCGGTGCAATTGGAGCGGATCAAGGGCATCGGGCCGGCCAAGGGGGCAACGATCGCATCGGGCCTGGCCCGGGCCGACGTTCTGGCGGAGAACGAAATCGCCCTCGCGGGCGGGCTCGGGGTCACCATCGTAACCAAGGGCGGGAGCGACTATCCGGCGCTGCTGGCCCCACTCGCGGACGCCCCGCCCGTGTTGTACGTCCGGGGTGAGATTCGGGCCGAGGGATCGGACCAGTTTGCGGTGGGCATCGTCGGCTCGCGCGAATGCACCGCCTACGGCATGGAGCAGGCGGAACGGTTCGGGTCGATCCTCGCGTCCTCGGGGCTGACGATCGTTTCGGGGGGCGCCCGGGGCATTGATTCTGCGGCCCATCGCAGCGCGCTGCGGATCGGAGGGCGGACCATCGCGGTGATGGGGTGTGGGCTGGCGCACACCTACCCGCCCGAGAACGCGGAACTCTTTGAGCTGATCGCCAAGTCCGGCGCGGTCGTTTCGGAGTTGCCCCTCGCGACCGCCCCGGCGGCGGAGAACTTCCCCTCCCGCAACCGGATTATCTCGGGGCTGTCGCTCGGGGTTCTCGTCATCGAAGCCGGGCATAAGTCTGGGGCCCTGATCACCGCCAGGGTCGCGGCGGAAGACCACGGTCGCGAGGTGATGGCGATTCCGGGTCGGGTGGATTCGCCCAGCAGCCGGGGCTCGCTCGAACTGCTGAAGATCGGCGGCGCGTTGCTGGTGACGGAGCCCGCCGACGTCGTGCACGCCCTCGAAGCCGCCGCGCATCACCGGTTTGCGGGCACCCACGCGGCCCGGTTTGGCACCGCCGAGAGCGCGGGGAACGGGTTGTTCCGCGAAGCGGTGAAGCCGCCACCGAACGCGCGGCCACGGGTTGACCCGGAGTCGCCGGCCGGACGAATCCTCGCCGCCCTCGATGAACCCCTGACGATGGATGAACTGGTGGCGAAAACCGGTATCGAGACGGCGGCCCTGCGGGGGCACGCGGCCCTGCTCGAGATTCAGAAACTGATCGTGCGGAAGGGATCCAAGTTGGAGCAGGCGGGGCGGTGATTGGGGGCCCCACTCGCTGCCCCCCACCGCTACCCCCCGTAGACAATGCTCAGGACCTCGGCGGCGGTTGTTGGAATCTGGCTCCCGCTCCGCCGGATCGCGGTTTCGACCTTGCGCTCGGCTTCGATCCTCGTGTCACCCAAGGCCACGAGCACGTCGACGGCCTCCATGCCCGCCGGGCCAAAGGCCGGTGTTCCGATCGCCCGCCCGGAGACCGCGCCATCCAGGGCCGCGGTCTCGGTTTCGCTGAGGAAGGCGTCGACTTTCCCGGTGAGTTCGGCGATCATGGTTTCGGCCAGGCGCTTGCCGATTTCCGGGAGTTTCGTGAGCGACTTGGCATCCTTTGATGCCACCAGCTGGGCGATAGAAGCGGGCGGCAGCGCCATGGCGCGGAGTGCTTTGCGGTTCCCGATGCCCTTGACGGTCGTCAACAACTCGAAGAAATCCCGATCGGTGGGAGTCTCGAACCCCACCAGCCGCGGCACAAAGCTGGTTCCTTGACCTTGCCCTTCTAGATAGAAGAGCGTTGTCAGCGTGATCGGGTGCCCGATGCGGGGCCCCAACTTCTCGACAAGGTATTGGGGCAAGAGCACTTCCAGCGCGAAGGGTGAAGCCGCTGGGAGCACCGTTCCGACGCCCTTGCCAACCGATTCCAGGACGCCCGTCAACCTCGTCAGCATGGCTACACGCTATCCGATGAATCCGCGGCGTGCGCTTCTGTCCTGATTTTCCCTCAAGCGGGTTTCATCCGCACCAACGGACTGGCCGATAACCACGTTCGACACCAGCACGCCATCGGGGAATTAGCCGCATGAACCAGCCGAACACGGACTCAGCCCCCGAATCGACCGCCTCCGACCTCCTGTTCCGAAGGGTGGTCGTGATCGGCACGCCTTTCAGCACTCGCTCCATTCTCGCCGAATTCAGCTCCGGCGACCACGGATTCAGGCCGGTCGGGAGTCTTCTCGAAATGGCCCCGGAAGGCGAGTTGCCCTCGGGAGTTTTGGGGACGTTCGCGGACTTGGCCACACTGCACGCTGCGAACCCGTTTACGCTCGCGATCGTCTCGTTGCCGCGGTCGCGGGACGACTTGGCCGGGCCGATCTTCGCGGAACTGGCGTTGCTGGGCATCCCGGAACGCCGGATCGCGCCCTTCGCCGAGCAATTGGGAATCGGCGAGCCGGTTCGGACGAAGCCCGCCGTGCGAGCGTCGATCGCGAATGGCGAAATCGATATGGTCGACCTCATCGGCCGGACGCCCTGCGCCATCGACCGGGACGCGGTCGCTGCGGCGATCGAGGGCCGGCGCGTGATGATCACGGGCGCGGGGGGCTCCATCGGGTCAGAAATCGCCCGGATCGCCGCGACCTTTCGGCCTTCGCAACTCGTCCTGATGGAGCGTTCCGAGAACGCTCTCTTTGAGATCGACCGCCAGATTGCCCGTCGCTTCCCTGGGCTGGCCCGACGGGCCATTCTGCATGACGTCACGGACGCTGAACAGACGCTCCGGATGTGTGTGCAGGTTCGTCCGCAGGTCGTCTTTCACTCGGCCGCGCACAAGCACGTGCCGCTGATGGAAGACCATCCTTCGCACGCGGTGCAGAACAACGTCTTCGGCACCAAGTCGATCGCCGATGCCGCGCAAGCGGTGGGTGCCGAGCGCTTTGTGATGATTTCCTCGGACAAGGCCGTGAACCCCACCAGCGTGATGGGGGCCACGAAACGCCTGGCCGAGATGTACGTTCAGGCCCTCCACCGCCATTCGTTGGGCCGGACCAACGCGACCAGTTTCAGCATGGTGCGTTTCGGGAACGTCCTGGGCTCGGCGTGCAGCGTCCTCCCGATCTGGCAGGCCCAATTGGCCGAGGGCGGGCCGCTCACCGTGACCGACGCCCGGATGACCCGATTCTTCATGACCATTCACGAAGCGGCGATCCTGGTGATCCAGTCCGCGGCGATCGACACCCGTCTGGCCGATGCCGCCAGCGTCTATGTGCTCGACATGGGCGAGCCGGTCCGCATTCTTGACCTTGCCCGCCGCTTCGCCGACGTTCACGGATTCGATGCGGTCGTCGAAGACGAAGCCTTCGAGCCCGACGGCCGGCCCCGGATGGATATCCGCCTGACCGGAGCCCGCGCCGGCGAGAAACTATTTGAAGAACTTGCCTACGCCGCCGAGGCCCTGCGCGAGACCCCGTTCGCCGGGATTCACGCGTGGGCGGGGTCGCTGCCGACCGACTTTGACGTGCACGGAATGATCGCCGACTTGGCCAGCGTCCGGCATCACGCCCCCAAGGACTTGGCGCTGGCCATGATCCGACTTCACTGCCCGGAGATGACAGGCGGATCGCCGATGCCGGAAATCAAAGGTAAACCCTTGGCTTTAGAAAATGCGTCGGCCTTGGCGGCGGCCTGACGATAAGGACTTGATCGGAGGCCATCACCTCCCTCACAATACCTTCACGACTCGGCGGATCGAAAACCCGGACCCCTCCGGTTGTTCGGCTCGTCGTTGGGGACCGCCATGGCAAACCGCCAAACACTTCTCGAAGACATCAGTCACGCGAAAGAACGCGCGCAGGACCTCCTCGACTCCCTCCTCGATGCCCGGGCCCAGGCTGCGGCGGGGATGGTCTCCGATTTGTACAAGCGGGTCACCGGGGCCTCGAGCCTCGACAACGCCATCCTCGCGACCAAGCGGATGGTCGAGGCGTATGCCCGCATGTTGGGCGACCTTCAGCGTCAAGGGATCACGGTGACAAAGTCCGGGATCCCGGCGCTGGTTCTGTAATGACAGAACCTGATCCGGGATTCCTCACGGCGTCACGGCCGCCATCCCCCACGCTGCAAATCAAGCGATTGAACCCGAGGGCCACGGTCCCCGGTTATCAGACTGCCGGTGCAGCAGGGATGGATATCGCCGCGTGCCTGGATGCCGATGACTCGGTGGTCGTGATCGAGCCGGGCGCTATCCGGGTGATCCCGACCGGCCTGGCGATCGCCATTCCGAACGGCTTCGAGGCCCAGATCCGGCCGCGGTCGGGCCTGGGCTCCAAGCACGGTGTCACCCTGCCCAACGCCCCCGGCACCATCGACAGCGACTATCGCGGCGAACTGCTCATCCCCCTTATCAACCTCGGGCCGGTTGCGTTCAGCGTCGCCCACGGCATGCGGATCGCCCAGATGGTGATCGCCCCGGTGGCGCGAGCGACGGTGGTCGAAGTCAGCGAGTTGGGGACGACCGAACGGGGCGCGGGCGGG
>ENA-ORBV01008302-ORBV01008302.1-microbial-mat-metagenome-genome-assembly--contig:-NODE-8302-length-17492-cov-6.622739_pt1 | contig 17492 bp, 14 predicted proteins | sample MGYA00237777_ERZ505514 | MGnify/ENA primary metagenome ERZ505514 (study PRJEB26160, sample SAMN06269048) | microbial mat metagenome | isolation source: Oligotrophic lake microbial mat | place...
GAGATTCGCCTTAGTCTCGTGGGCTCGGAGATGTGTATAAGAGACAGATGCCCACACCATCGCCGACGGCTTCTTTCGCCGCTTTAGCCTCTTCGCCCGGGCCGGCCAGATCGACTCGGGTGGATACCGGCCGTAGGTGAGCGCGTAGAGCAGACGCGTTTGTTCAACCGCCGACGGATTGGCGAACTCGCACCCCGACAGACGCCGCTCGATCTCGTCCGCTTCCGGCAACTGGCGCCACTCCGGCAGTTCGCGATGCAGGTCCCAGGCGGCTTTGATGGGCGCGGGTGGCGCTACCGGATGGGGCGCGGTCAGCGTCAGATGCAGGAACTTCCGGTACTCCGAGAACACGGTTTCGGCAAACGCCACCGTCCAGCCTTGTCGCCTGGCCAGCGTCTCCCAAAAGGCGTACTGCGCCGTGGCATCGCCGATGCGCAGGTCCGACCACCGTGCCCAGCTTTGCGGTTGCGTGTCCACCCTTCAGCAATCGACGCAAATGGGGGGATCTTTAGCCCGTGCTCGCTACCCCAAAAATAGTTTTGCCCAGTTCGCTGCTGTCCACAGTGAACCGGGCAAATATTTTTCCTCCACGGGCTTGAGCTTTCAACCTAGCACAAAAGCAACTACCACGCGTGGCGGTAGAGTGTGAGCAAGTCCAGCTCCGTGCATGTCCGCGGATTCAGCTGATGGCAGCCGTCTTCAAAGGCCTTTGCCGCCAAGCTTGGCAAAGACTCCTCCGGAATGCCATAGTCGCGCAAGCGGGGCAAAATCCCCAGCAAGGCATTCAACCTCCGGACCGCAGTGGCCGCGTCTGGTCCCCCTAGTACTTCCCCCAGTTCCTTCATCCGATCGGCCACGACCTCTAGGTTGAACTCGATCACCGCCGGCAACAACACGGCGTTGGCCGTGCCGTGGTGCATGCCGAACTCGGACGACAGGGGATGGGCCAGCGAATGCGTCGCGCCGAGCCCCTTTTGGAACGCGATGGCACCCATCATGGACGCCATCATCATGCCGGTGCGCGCTTCGAGGTCCTGCGGATTTCGGGCTAGTCGCGGCAGGTGTTCGGCGCACAGCTTCACGCCGGCCAGGCCGATGCCGTCGCAGATGGGATGGTAGCCCTTCGCCACGTAGGCCTCGAAGTTATGCGTCAGCGCGTCCATGCCCGTGCCGGCCGTCACGCCCGCGGGCAGGCCCAGGGTGAGTTCTGGATCGTTCAGGACCAAATCGGCGAGCAGGTAGGGGCTGAAGATCACCGTCTTGCGATTCGTCGCGGCAATGGTGATTACCGCGGACCGGCCCACTTCGCTGCCCGTGCCCGAAGTCGTGGCGAGCGCAATCATCGGCGGCACGTCGCGGGTGATCTTGGCGTCGCCGCCGATCAGGTCGTCATAGTCAGCCAACGGCAAGGGATGGGTCGCCTTCAGCCGAATCGCCTTGCCCGCATCGAGTGGCGACCCGCCGCCCAGGGCGATGATCGAATCGCAGTGGCTGGCCTGGTAAGCCGTTACGCCATCGGTGACATTCTGCTCGGTCGGGTTAGGGTCAACGGCGTCGAAGACGATGGCCTGAGGCACTAATCCCTGCACCAGGTCGAAGACCGGGGTGCGCCGCAAGCCGCGATCGGTTACCAGCAGTGGCCGCCGGAACCCTCGCCGTTCACACTCTGCCGGTAACTGTTGCACGGCGCCAGGCCCAAAGAGAATCGCGGTCGGAAAAGAAAATCGATGTAAGGACATGAACCTAGAGGATAGCGAAACTTACAATAGAAGGAGCGTGCAAGAAGAAGTTCTCGACAAAGTCTACGATGGCCGATTGGCCAAGCGGCTGGTCCGCTATCTTTGGCCATATCGCGGGACGGTGGCTTGGGCCATGGTGCTTCTGTTCATCAATGCGGCGCTCCAGATCGCGGGCCCACTGCTGACCAAAGTGGTCGTCGATTGTTACCTCACGCAGGGCGGCTGCTCGCTGGCGATGGTAGCCTGGCTGCCGCCCCAGCCGTCCACGGGCATCTATCTCATCCTGGCGATCTACCTGGTCGCCATCATCCTCACGACGCTGGCCGAATTCGGCCAAACTCTGCTGATGCAGCGCACCGGCCAAATGGCGATGTTCGACTTGCGCCGCGAAGTGATGACCCACCTGCAGCGCCTCGACATCGCCTACTTCGACCGCAACCCGGTCGGCCGCTTGGTCACCCGCGTCACCTCCGATGTCGATACCTTGAACGAGCTGTACACCTCCGGCGTGGTTACCATCCTGGCCGACATGGTGGTGCTCATCCTGATCATCATCGCCATGTTCCGCATGAATGCCAACCTCACTTGGATCATGCTCGCCGTGATGCCCTTCGTCTTTCTCACCACCAGCATCTTCCGCAAGGCTGTCACCGTGGCCTACCAGAAGACGCGCCTCGCCGTCGCCAAGATCAACTCCTACATTCAGGAACATGTGAATGGTGTCTCCGTGCTGCAACTCTACAATCGTGAAGCCCAAGCGCGCGAGGACTTCGACCAGATCAACCGCGAGCACATGGACGCCTTTAAGGAAGGCATTCACGCCTACGGCTGGTTCTATCCCGTCACCGAACTGCTCACCATGATCGCTTTGGCCGGTTTGCTGAGCTACGGCGCGATACGCGTGCACGACCAGAGCTTGTCGCTGGGCATCCTGCTCGCCTTCATTCAATATGGCTTCCGCTTCTTCCGGCCCATCGCCGACCTGAGTGAGAAGTACAACATCCTGCAATCGGCGATGACGGCCTCCGACCGGGTTTTCAAGCTCCTCGACACCCAACCCGAGATCGTCGCTCCCGCCGCTCCGCGCGCCTTCCCTGCGGACGCTGCTGCCATAGAATTCGACCACGTCTGGTTCGCCTACCAGGGCGAGGACTGGGTGTTGCGCGACGTAAGCTTCCGCATCGAGCCCGGCCAAACCGTCGCCGTCATTGGGCACACCGGGGCGGGGAAGACCACTATCATCAGCCTGCTACTGCGCTACTACGATGTGCAGAAAGGCACCATTCGCGTCGGTGGCATCGACCTTCGGGAACTGGATCCGATCGACCTGCGCCGCCACTTCGGCGTCGTGCTGCAGGATCCTTTCCTCTTCACCGGCACCATCGGCGACAACATCCGCCTAGGCGATGAGGCCATGGCCGAGGTGGACCTGGAGAATGCTGCCCGCGAAGTGAACCTGCTCGACTTTGTGGACACCCTGCCCACTCGCTTCGACTACGAACTGCGCGAGCGCGGTCTCGGCCTGTCCACCGGGCAGAAGCAACTCGTCGGCTTTGCGCGCGCTCTCGCTCGCCAACCCCGCTACCTGATCCTTGACGAAGCGACTTCGAGCGTCGACACCGAAACCGAGCTACGGATTCGGCAGGCGCTTGACCGGCTGGTTACCGGCCGCACCTCCATCGTCATCGCCCATCGGCTTTCGACCATTCAACGCGCGGACCGGATCCTGGTTATGCACAAAGGCCAACTACGCGAAAGCGGCACCCATCAGGAGTTACTCGCCATGGATGGCCTCTACACGCGCCTCTACCAGTTGCAGTACCAGGAGCAAGAGGTGGCTTAGGCCGTCACGCGGACACCCTTCCAAAACGCTACGCGCCCTTTGATCTGATTGGCCGCGTCGCTGGGCTCTGGATAGTACCAGGCCGCCCCCGCGTTGCGCTTGCCGTTCACCACCACGTCGTAATACTTGGCCGTGCCCTTCCAGGAGCAGACCGTCGTGGTCGCGCTCGGCTCAAAGAACTCCTGGTGCATCGCCTCGGCGGGAAAGTATTGGTTCCCCTCCACCACCACGCACGCGTCACTCTCGGCGATTACCGTATCTTCCCAAATTGCTTTTGCCATACCTCTATCTTGATACTTTGTTGGCACCTCTGCGGTGGCCGGTGCGTATTCTCTTTCATGACCAAACCAATCCGACCAGGCATCGTCTAAGCGCCATGAGTCTTTTGCCTGACTTTCGGTATGCTCTCCGCGCCATCCGCCGCAGCCCTCTTTTCGCTACGGTCGCTATTCTCTCGCTGGCCTTGGGCATCGGTGCCAATACGGCCATCTTCACCTTGATGGACCAACTGATGCTCCGGCCCCTGCCGGTCAAAAATCCCGACCAATTGGTGATGCTCTATCAGCGCGGCTCGCACAATGGCAACGACATGGGCGATCGCATGCAGAGCTATCCCATCTACCAGGACTTTCAACAGAAGGCCGCCTTGCTTTCCGAAGTTTTCTGCCGCCGAACGATTGAGTCGTCGGTTAGTGTCAACAATCAAACCGAACGGGTGGATGCTGAATTGGTTTCGGGCAATTACTTTACCGCTTTGGGGGTAAAGCCAGCGCTGGGGCGCGTGCTCAATTCCCGCGAGGACGATCGCCAATATCTCGGCCATCCGGTGGCCGTCCTGAGTTATGACTATTGGGTGAATCGATTCGCTAAGGACCCGACAATACTCGGCCAGAAGATACTCGTGAATAACTATCCGCTTACCGTTGTGGGCGTCTCCGCCGAAGGCTTCGCCGGCCTGGACCCCTCTCGCTCCACTCAGTTGCGCGTCCCGATCCAAATGATGCCCGTGATGGTTCCGCAGTGGACTTTTCTCAAAATGGACGATCGCCGCTCCCGCTGGGTGCAGGTCTTTGCGCGGCTCAAGAACGGGCAGACGTTGGAAACCGTAAAGCCCCAATTACAGGTGCTCTTCCGCCAGATTCGAGAATATGAAATGACCTTACCTGCAGCTCGCACCTGGAGTAACTACATGCGAGCGCGCTTTATGGATGGCACCATCGATTTGAGTGCGGCTTCCTCCGGGTACTCCCAACTCCGCAACAGTTTCTCTACCGCGCTCATCGTCTTGATGTGCATGGTAGGTCTGGTATTGCTGATTGCCTGCGCTAACGTCGCGAACTTACTCATCGCCCGCTCTTTCTCCCGCCAGAAAGAGATTGCAGTTCGACTTTCCCTCGGCGCGAGTCGCGGTCAGTTGGTGCGGCAATTACTCGTCGAGAGCCTTCTGCTAGCCTTCGCCGGCGGGGTGGCCGGCGTCGCGCTGGCCGTCGCCATGACCAAGGGTTTACTCGCCCTCGTCCCATCGGAAGGTAGCCCATTGTTAATCCGCGCTGAGCCGGACTCGCGGATCCTGATCTTCACCTTGTCACTCACGGTTCTGACCGGCCTGGTCTTTGGCCTGGTGCCGGCTTTGCGCGCCAGCCGCCCCGACTTATGGTCCACTCTGAAGGACGCCGTCGGCTCCGTCAGCGGCTCCGGCGGCTCACTCTATCTGCGCAAAGGTTTGGTGATGGCCCAAGTGGCTTTAAGTTTCCTGTTACTCTTCGGTGCCGGTTTATTCGTGCGCAGCTTGTTCAATCTACAAGCCACCGACACCGGCTTCGACGAGATGGATAACTTAGTCACGTTTCAGGTGTCGCCGGCACTCAGCGGTTATGACGGACCCCGCGCCACTCGACTTTACAAGGACTTACTCGATCAGATTCGAGTTTTGCCGGGAATTAAGTCGGCTAGCCTTGCTTCGGTCGCGTTGCTATCCGGCCATGAATGGGACAGTTCTATTTCTGTGGAAGGCCACACCGCCAAAGATGGCGAAGATATGGAGGCCTTCATGAACTCGCTCTCTCCCGGTTACTTCGAAACCATGGGTATCTCGCTACTCGAAGGCCGGGACTTCGATCGCCGCGATATTAAAGAAGATGCCAAAGTGGCGATCGTCAATCAGCGTTTCGCGAAGCATTACTTTGGCGACCGTAGTGCCATTGGCCGTCATTTGGGCCGCGGTAGTCGACCCGATACTAAGCTCGATGTCCAGATCATCGGCGTCGTCGAGGATACTCTCTACGAAGGCCCGCGCGAAGGCGTTCGCCGTCAGGTCTTCGTCCCAAACTGGGGTAAGCAGGGCGTCGCTTACTATGTCCGCACGTCGCTTGGCTCTCACTCGGCCCACGGCTTACTGCGCACGGCGGTGAAGAAGCTGGATGTTGGGTTGCCCATCTACCAGATGAAGACCTTGGCGGCCCAGTTAGACGAGACCTTACTTACCGAACGCCTAATCGCCCTACTCTCCGCCGGCTTCGGCATGCTGGCGACCCTGCTGGCGGCGATCGGCCTCTACGGCGTCATGGCCTTCGTGGTCGCTCGCCGCACGAAGGAGCTCGGCCTGCGGATGGCCTTGGGCGCCCAGCCTCGCGAAGTGATCTGGATGGTGATGCGGGAGGTGCTGACGCTGTTGGGCCTCGGGCTGTTAGTGGGAGTTCCCACCGCGATCTTATTGGGCCGCTATGTGGCGGCGCAGTTGTACGGCATCGAGGCGAACGACCCTTGGGTGGCCGGCACTTCGATGCTACTGCTGATCCTGGTTGCCAGCTTGGCGGGATTCATCCCCGCTCGTCGCGCTAGCCGCATCGACCCGATTGTAGCTCTGCGCTATGAGTAACGTAAAATGATCCGGTGACCCGTCGTCTCTTCAACCAAACCGCCCTTGCCGCCCCATTGGCCGCGGCCGACACGAAACCGAACGTGGTGGTGATCCTCTGCGATGACCTGGGTTACGGCGACGTGCGCGCCTTCTTTCCCGAGTCCAAGATGTCCACTCCTCGCATGGACGCCTTGGCTCGCGAAGGCCTGCGCTTTGTCGATGCTCATTCGCCCTCGTCATTGTGCACGCCCACTCGCTACGGCTTACTTACGGGTCGTTATTGCTGGCGTACTTTCTTGAAGCAAGGCGTGCTCAACGGATATTCTCCGTCGCTGATTGAGCCCGGTCGAGAGACAATCGCCTCGCTACTAAAGAAACAGGGCTATCGAACCGGAGGCTTTGGTAAGTGGCACTTAGGTTTAGGTACGGCGGCGAAAACTGACTTTACTCAGCCCTTGCGACCTGGCCCATTGGACCAAGGCTTCGATGAATACTTCGGAATTCCCGCTTCGCTGGATATGCCACCCTATGTCTTTGTCGATGGCGAGCGTGTTCAGGAACAACCGACAAAGACAATTGAGACCAATGGAGAAGTGAAGCGCGGCCCCTACTGGCGCGGCGGTCCGATTGCGCCTAGCTTTCAAATGGAGGAAGTGGTGCCCAAGATCACGGATCGCGCCTGTAAGTTTATCGAGGGGGCAGTGAAAGCGAAGCAGCCTTTCTTTGCGTACGTTCCTTTACCGGGTCCACACACGCCTTGGGTGCCTTCTAAGCCTTTTCAGAAAAAGTCGAAAGCTGGCCTTTACGGCGACTATGTTGAGGAGATCGATGCCTCCATTGGTAAGATCGTCGACCAGTTACAAGCATCTAGTGTGGCGGCCAACACGTTAGTGATGGTAACCAGCGATAACGGCGCTCCCTGGGAGAAGCGTGACTCGGATGAGGCCGCCGGCCACTGGGCCGATGCGAATTGGCGGGGCCAGAAGAGTGATATCCAAGAAGGCGGCCATCGGGTTCCGTTTATTGTCCGTTGGCCCGGAAAAGTGAAAGCTGGCGAGGTATCCAGTCAGTTACTCTGCCATACCGATATCTTCGCCACCGTGGCAGAGTTGGTGGGCGCCAAGCTCTTTTCCGGTATGGCCGAGGATAGTTACTCATTCGCGCCGGTTCTAATGGGTGCGGCCAGGAGCCGTCGCCAAGCCGTGGTACACCATGCCGGAAACGGGATGTTCTCGATTCGTTCCGGGGAGTGGAAGTTAGTCCTGGGCCGTGGCTCTGGCGGGTTCACTTCACCGGCAGCGATTAATCCCGGCTCGGGCGAGCCGATCGGGGAGCTTTACCACTTGAAAGAAGATCCGCACGAAGATCGGAACCTTTATGCCAAAATGCCACAGGAAGTGAAGCGGCTTACCGATTTACTCAATAACTGGCGTTCGGCCGACCACAGCCGGTAACTTACTCTGGTTTATGCACCTTAGTCCGCGCCGCCTCGCGCTGAGCCGCGGGCAGCGTGACATTGAAGCTGGCCCCATAACCATTGGTTTGGTGATACACATAGCTCTGCCAAGGGTCTTGGTCCTCCATGCGCGGATCGCCGGTTTCCTTGAGATACTTTTCGAGGCGATTACGCAGGCCGGCGAGCTGTTGGGCAAAGCGAGGCTCTGCGGCTAGATTATGCGTTTGTCCCAGGTCGGCGGCAACGTCGTAGAGTTCTTCGGCCGGCCGCTTGCTGAGGCAAAGCGCGACTTGTTGCGGATACTTCTTGGCGGTCTCCGGATCGAAGAGCGCATCTTTGGAGGGCCCGCCATCAATGTCACCGTGCGTGGTGTTGTTTGACGAAAGAAAGTCGCCGCCCGTGGGCCAGCGGTCCGGGGCGAAGTTACGGATATAGAGGAATTCTTTCGTTCGTAGGGAACGCATAGGATAAGTGCCGCCATCGGGCCGGCACATCGTGTGGCGCTCCAAAGCGCAGAATACTTGGTCCCGGTCGGTGTCAACCGAGGCACCACGGAGCAGTGGAAGCAGGCTGCGGCCGGCTATGCCGGCAGGGCGGGGAAGCCCGGCGGCTTCGAGGAAAGTTGGGGCGAAGTCAGTGTGACTGACGAGACTCGGAATGACCGTTCCTGCCTTGATGTTACTCCCCCAACGAATGGCAAGCGGCATGTGGACGCCCCAATCATATAGATTCACCTTGGCGCGCGGAAAGGGCATACCGTTGTCGCTGGTGACCACGATGAGGGTTTCTTCGAGCAGCCCTTTCTCTTCGAGTAACTTCACGGTGCGGGCCAGTTGCTGGTCATACCACTCGATCTCCAAATAATAATCGAGTAGGTCCGAACGTACTTGGGGTGTATCCGGAAGAAACTCTGGTACCTGGGCGTCCTCGAGTGTTTTGCCGAGGCGAAGGCCGCTGCCCTGGTCGTAAACGCGATGCGGTTCTTTCGAGCCCATCCAGAAGCAGAAAGGCTTCTCCCCGCGCTGGTCCAGGAACTCGCGGAGGTTTTCGGTATAGTCCGCGGGTTCGATACCCGGCCGTACCGGAATGGTGTTTTTACGGCTATTGTATTCTTTGCCGCAAGGGTTACGGGTAAGTCCCAGGGCCTTCCAATTTCCAGGGGCCCAGCCTTTGCCGGTGTATCCGATGGCATATCCGGCATCTTCGAGTAGGTGCGGATAAAGCGGAATGGACGGCGGGATGGTGCCATAAAGAGTGCCGGCCTCTTGTTGCTGCCAAACGTGCCGCCCCATCAATACCGCACTGCGGGAGGGCGTGCAGGATGGGCTCGCTGAAAAAGAGTTCAGGAACAGCGCGCCTTCCGCTGCGATGCGGTCAAAGGCCGGCGTGGCGACGTGCTTCGCCCCATAGGCTCCCGCATCCCGCCAGGATTGATCATCGGCGATTACCAAGAGGATATTCGGACGGGAGGCCTTCCTGGTGCAGGCTGTGGTGGCCACCAAGAGAGAACTAGCGAGTAAGTCCCGACGGCGCATTATTGATCCCCCAACAATAGCTTGAATTCGGCGATCTGCCGGGAGATCTCTTCCCGAGGCATGTCGCGATACTTGGCCGGCAGTAGGCTGCGCCGGGTGCACTCTTGCACCGCAACTAAGTTCTGCATCTCAATCTCGATGGGGTAAGAAGGGGGGATAAAGTCTTCGAGCGTGGCGAGTAAATCGTCCGCGCCGATGGTCGAGTCATTCTCGAGTGCGCTCTTCATGCTGGCCCGCACGAGAATCGCCTCGATATCGGCCCCGGAGAGCGTGCCGGCCTTTTGGAGGAAGACCTTTTCCACTTCCGCGTCACTCAGCTGAATCCGGGTTTTTTTGAGCATGGCGCGGAGCATGGCTAAGCGGTCTTCGTCGGTGTCGGGGTAGAAGAGGGCGATGTGTTCTTCGGCGCGTCCTTGGCGCTTGAGGTCGACGGGGAGTAAGTCGGGTCGGCTGGTGAGGAGAAACCAGACGACCTTGCCCCGGTAGTCAGTATTACCCATGAACTGAGCGATCTGAGCGAAGACGCGGTTATTTACTCCGGAATCGCCGGACGACGAGCGGTCGCCTAGCTGAGCGTCGGCCTCGTCGACGATTACCATGATGGGGCTCATGGCTTTGAGGAGCGCAAGTACCTTCTCGAGATTCGACTCGGTCTGGCCCTGCCACATACTCCGGAAGTTCTTGAGCGTGACGGCGGGAATGCCGACTTCGCCGGCGAAGCAGGAGGCGAGGAAAGTCTTCCCCGTGCCAACCGGGCCACAAATGACATAGCCCATGGGGACGACTTGGGGCTTGCCTTTCTCGATGGCGGTGGCCGCGTCACGCAGTAACTTCTTGGCTCCCGCGCTGCCGGAAAGGTTATCGAGCGTAAAGCGAGTTTGAACAAACTCGAGCATGCCACCGGACTCCGCTTCGATCAGAGCTCTTTTGCGGGTGCTTAGTTCCTTCACCGTAAGTGGCGTACGGTTGTGATGGGATTGGGCGAGCAGGCCCTGTAAGTGGACACGTTTGAGGCCGGAAGTAAGATTCGCCAGCACCGCCGGAGTGACATCAGAGCCGGTGGGCAGGGGAGTGATCGTTAACTGCCAGTTAATGAATTCCAGGCGCTCCGTCTCATCGGGAAGGGGAATCAGGATTGGCGCCACGCCAGGGTGTTGGACGATGCTCTGGTTCAGTTCGAGCAAGTTCTCCGCAATTAAGCATATGGTGACGTCCTGGCGCAGAAACTGAGGGCTATGGGCCCAGCGCTTCAGGATGACAATGGCATTGCGGTCTTCGGGTGAGAGGCTTTGGGTGTTGCCGGCGGGGGCGACAGTTTCGGCGAAAGAAATCGAGAAGGCGATCTTACGATGGTCCAGCAGACGAAGGCGTAAGTAGTTATCTAAGATGCTCAGGACGCCGTCCGGATTGCGGGGGAGTCCGGCGCTGTAGTTACTGCCGTGGAAAGAGTCGTAGCCACTGAGCGCCGAGCGGAAGTCGGCTTGCACGTCGTTGCTGGCGAAGGAGAGTCCGCCGCCACGGTCATAGTCGAAGACGATTTGCCGCTGCCCGAAGAGGCCCTTCTGGAGGAAGTCTTTGAGCGATACGAAAGTTAGTGGCCCAGCGTTGCGCAGCGGAACGAGGTCATGGACGTTCTGGTGCAGAACAAACTGCACGTAGGCGCCGGAGTAGTATTTCTCGGAAAGCTGTTGTGCCCAGAGAGGAAGGTCAGTTGGCATTGCGGTTTCGCTCCCGGGGTGCATTGGGGTCGTTAGTGGAACCGGTAGGCATGGGCGCCAGGGTGGTGGTCATCTCGTCGGACGAGATGCGGAAGAAGTCTTCAATCTCGCGTACCGTGGCCTCGGTGGATTCGACGTCTTGCATCAGCAGGTCGAGTTTCTCATTCACCTGTTGAGGGTCGGATAGAGAGACGGATTGGTCGCGGATGAGGGCGAGGACATCTTCGATGGCGGCGCACTGCACTTGGATCACCTGTAAGTCCTCAACGATCTTCTGGTAGCGCTCCTGGCGCTTGTGCATGATCTCGATGCGCTTGCGGTTGATTTCTTGCACTTTAGGAGGTTGTTTCTCGAGGTTGCGTTCAAGGGCGTTGATCTCTTGCTCGATCTGGCGAGGATTGGCGCGTTGTAAGTGCTCGGTGTAAGTGGATTCAGCGCTGGCCAGACGGAGGAAGGAGTTCATCAAGGCGTCGATGCGCTGCTGTACTTGGTCGACGAAGATCTGTGAGGTGGAGGACAATCGCGCGTAGTTACTGCGGATACTTTCGCTGACCTGCCCGAGGCGGTTGTAACGTTCGCGGACGTCGGCGGGCAGTTGCTGCTGCATGGCGCGGACCTTGGCGTCGTGGGCCTTCTTCTCATCTGCATAGCGCCAGGAGCGGACGAGGCGGCGGAAGGCGCTGCTCTGGGGGACAACGGCCAGATACATGAGTTCCAGTCCGGCGGCCAGGATGATGGGCAAGGCAGTGCCGGAAACAAGAGCCAGGCCAGCGGCGCCGGCAAGGCCGATGACGTTGTACTGCCATTGGAAGGCTTCCTTGAGGTAATTCTCTTTACCGTTATCGAGTTCGTCGGGCATACGCAGCTTATAGTGTGACGCGAACTTGACCGCTGCCGCTGCCGGCGGCGTAACGGCGAAGGCTGGTGAGAGCCTGGCTTTCGAGGTCACGGAACTCCGGGCGATGCTTCAGCGCCTCGCCGCGCGGGCGGGCGAAGGGGACCTCGATCTCTTCGGCGATCGAGCCCGGGCGGCCGCTGACGACATAAAGACGGTCGGCGAGATAGACGGCTTCGCCGACGTCGTGGGTGACGAAGAGAATAGTAGCGGCGGTTTCGGTCCAGATTTTGAGCAGCAGATCTTGCATCACGGAACGGGTTTGGGCGTCCAGCGCGCCGAAGGGTTCGTCCATCAGCAGGACGGAAGGCCGGACGGCGACGGAGCGAGCGATGGCGACGCGCTGCTGCATTCCGCCGGAGAGCGTATGCGGATAGGCGGCTTCGAAGCCGGCCAGGCCGGTGGCGTCGACTAAGTGGGCGACGGTTTCGGAGCGCTCTTTTTCGGAGACGCCCTTGAGCTTGAGCCCGTACTCGATATTCTGCGCGACGGTGAGCCAGGCGAAGGAAGTGTACTTCTGAAAAACCATGCCGCGATCAGGCCCGGGGCCTTCGACTCTCTTGCCATTGACTAAGACTTCGCCGGTTGTGGGAACGTCGAGGCCGGCGATCATGCGCAGGATCGTCGACTTACCGCAACCGGAGGGGCCGAGTAAGACGCGAAATTCGCCGATGTCTTTGCCGTCCCCGCTGAATTCGTCGAGGATCTCGAGGTTGACACCGCGCAGGGCTTCCACCTGACGTCCTTCGGAATCGGTGAACGTCTTACCCACGTTCTTGAGTGAGATCTTATTGGTCATTTGGCGTGGGCCGGACGGCGCCAAGGGAAGAGATGGTATTCGGCGCGAGTGAGTAGGTAGCGGAAGAGAAAGGCGGCAACGCCGATGGCGATAATACCGGCGTAAACGCGTTCGAAGTCGAGTACTTTGCGAGCCGCTTCGATCATATAGCCCACGCCCTTCCGGGAATTAACGGTTTCGGCGAGGATGACGTAGGTCCATCCCATGTCGTAGAGAATTCGAAAAGAGCCAAAGATACCGGGGAAGGAGGCGCGGAACATGAGCCAAAGAGTCTGCGGTAGCTTCGCCCCCAGGGTGTAGGCCGTCTCCAGCAGGGCAGTGTCGACCTTGTTGACTTCCTCGGTGACTACCGCGAGGAAGTAGAACATCATACCGAAGATCAGAAAGGCGATCTTCATGGTTTCGTCGATTCCGAAGAGGCCCATAAAAGCAGGCACAAACGCGGTGATCGGCATGGAGCGCATGGGGGCGAAGATGGAATTGACAAAGTGGAACACTGGTGGAAACGCGCCCATGAATAGGCCGAGGGGAATGGCGATCAGCGCTGACCAGAGGAAGGCTTGGGCGATGCGCCACCAACTGACGAAGACGTTGCCGAGTAGGTCGTATTCCGTCCAAAGCGCGCCGAAGGCCTTGATGACGCCGAGAGGATCAGGCAAGGCAAAGGGCGGAAGCAACTTACTATGCGAGAGTGCGAACCACGTGCCGATCACTAGGGCCCAGGCGCTGACACCCAGGGCGATTCGCACGGGCGCGGCGACACTCTGGCGAATAGTCATTTACTTGGCAGCCGCGTTGGCGTAGATTTTAATGTCAGTGCGGCGATTTTGTTCGCGGCCTTCGGTGGTGTCGTTGGTGGCGACTGGTTTGTCGGGGCCATTGCCGGAGGTGCGGAGTCGCTCAGGCGGGAAGCCGTATTTCTGTAAGAGGTACTTACGGACGGAGTCGGCACGTTGGCGGGAGAGGCCAAGGTTCATGTCGCGGGCACCGACGGAGTCAGTGTTGCCGTCGACGTCGACGACGGTATTTTCGTAGGCACGCATAAAGCCGCCAATTTCGTCGACGACGGCGCGGGAATCCGCCGTGATGGTGGCGGAGCCGGTTTCAAAGTAAATGGCACGGCGCTGGGTGGCGAAGGGCGTGGCGCTCTTGCCGGGTTGTTGATACTCGACGGCTGTCTCGGTGGACTTCGACGAGAACTTATCGGACATGGCATCGACATAGCGGCGGTCGACAGAGGCTTCTAAGTCAGGCGAACCCTTGACGAGGCGTAACTCGCGGTACATTTCGGTGGCCATCTTCATGACGTTCTGATAGTCGGAGTCCGCACCTCGGGTGCCGAAGAAGTTCTTGTTATCGGCGTAGTCGGCAAGGCGGACGCCGTCGAGCATGGTTTTGGCCAGGTCGGCGGGAATGTTGAAGTCTTTGATGGTGCCGATGAGCGTGTGGGCCCGGCTGGGTTGTTGATTGATGAACTGGACGCCTTCGAGCCAGCCTTCGAGTAACTTAGAGAGGGTCTCCGGATTCTTGGCGGCGAAGCTATCGCTAACGACTAAAATATCGGCGATGAGGCGATTGGCGACTTTGGTGTCGTAGATCTTGCGTGAGCCGGGGCGCTTGGCGACGGCGTCGCTCATGTCAGGGTCCCAAGCGACGGCGGCGGCCACTTTCTGCTGGGCGAAGAGTGTGGCCGGCTCGATGCCGTCCTTGGTGTGGACGGCCTTGGCGAAGATCTCATTGCGCTGTTCCGTGGTGAGGCCGGAGTTCTTGAGGCCGTTATAAAGCAGGAAGTGAGAAGGGGTAAATTGGGCAAAGGCGACCGTCTTGCCGGCTAAGTCCTCAATGCTTTTGATGCCTTGGCTGCCGATAACGCCATCGGCGCCACGCGACCAATCGACTAGGTAGACGGCGCGGGCATTGAAGCCTTTCTCGCGGAATTGGCCATAGTCCTTGGCCCAGACGTCGGCAGTAGTCAGCATGACGTCGACGTTGTCGGTGGCGAGGGCGGTGGAGCCTTCGGTCCAGTCGTCAATGATCTTGAAGGAGACCTTCAAGCCCTTCTTGTCGTAAATAGAGCCGGCGGCCGTATCGAGGCCCCCGTTGGCGACTAAGCCGCCGACGCAGCCCACCCAGATATTCACGCGGACGCGGACGTTATTCGTGTCCGACTTACCGGAACTCGATTTGAGAGGATAAGTGGGATCTACTTGCTGGGTGACTTCAGTGGCTTTCTTACTGCCGCCTATTAACTCGCTAAAGTTAAAGACGCCGTAGCGATCGAGGGCGTAGCCGACTAAGCCAGCGCCGACCGCAAAAATGGTAACCCAACCGCCTTTTTCTATTCTGACTGCCATATATGTTCCTTGCCCTGATTAGAGGGTCTTTTCGCCTTCCCGGCCACCAATGGTTTTGTCGGGCGTGGCGCTGCCGGCTTGCGGCGTCACCATACCCATTTCAATTTTGAATTGTTTGAGTAATTCGCTGGCTTGGAGCTTTTCGGCTTCTTTTTCGATTTCGAAGCGCTGCTGGTCGACGTTACTGAGGGCCATATCCATGCGAGCTTCGTTCACCGCGGTCTGCTCTTCGATCTTGCGGACCATCTCATCGTGGGTCTGGCTGATGCCGGCGACCTCGAATTGTTCCATAGCGTCGGCAACCTTCTTTTGCCACTGGGAGCGGCGGTTATCGCGGATGGCCTGCATGGCTTCGCGGGTTTTGCGTTCCTTCTCCTGCATGAAGGCCTGTTTGACGAGCATGGCTTTGTCGTAGGCGGCCTTGGCATTGCCGAGCTGGCCTTGGGTACGGGCCAAGGCGGAGCGCATTTGTTCGAGCTGGGCGGCGAAGGAGGCTGCGATATCGTCACGGCCGGCTTGGATAGCGGCCTTGGTTTTCGAGGTGAGCTGGGTGAGCTCCGCCTTGTACTTGGCTTCTTCTTTTTCGAGCAGGGTGGCGTTGGCGCGCACCATGGCGATGGATTCGTTCATGCGCGGAACCTGATCGTTCATGTCGCGGATGTTTTGTTCGAGAATAATTTCCGGATTCTCGGCGATCGAGATGAAGAAGCCGAAGAAGGAGCGAAATACGCGCGAGAGGCGTGGCCACATGTGGTGTTTACCCTTTCCCTAAGTGTTGCAGACTGAGACCCTTCCCCAAGGGTCTTTTATGGTTTGGACGCGGAGCCTGGATCGGGCGCCGACGGTGCTTGCGCCGGTGCTTGCGAAGGGGCCGGCGACGTGGGCCGGGGACGCGAGGCGGTGCTGATGGGATTTTCGGTCACGAAGTAAGCTACGCAATCGGCGATTTTTTGTTCCTCCTGTTGTTTCAACATGCGCCAGGAGTAGAAATCCTCCTTCTGTTTGGCGACCTCATCCAGGTTGGCCTGGAGTTTGGCCTTCTGCTCGGCGGCGAAACGGTCGAGTTCGGCCTGGATTTTGGCGTTGTCCTCGAGTTTGCGAGCTTCGAGGTCTTCGACGGACTTGAGGCGGACGCGCTCGAAGCCGTCGAGCGCCTGGTCCCGCCGGACGGCGTCTTCAATGACGGACTGGATCTTGACCCCGGCGGCGTCGAGCGCGACCAGGATCGAACTGCGTTTCACCTCGGCGGGCAACTGTTTGATGTGCTCGCTTGAGAGCATGTCATGCACCTTCATGATGGTGTAGCCGTTGGGGGGCGGCTGGATGCCGGCGGCGGCGTAGATTTCTTCGAAGGTGGTGAGATGGGCGACGGGCTTTGAGAACTGGACCGGAGGCGCGGGGGCGACGGCAGCAGCGATTTGGGCGATCGACTGGGCGGCGTCCTGCGGCGGGGCAGTTTCGCCAGCTTGCCCTTCGACGGAAACAAAGTACTCGTACCATTTCTTGGCCATAGCACCTGCTATTGTGGCACGGAACGGGGTGCCGGGTCGCAGTCTTTGCAACGAAGCGGGCGTTGCTGAGAACCCAAGGAACCCAAGAGGCCGAAACGTTTGTTTTTAAAGAGATCGCCGGGTTCATTTTCGGAAAGAATGTTTTTTGCGGGTGACGTTAGGCGGCTCTTGACGGCGCAGCCGGATTCGCGCAACAGCGTTTGACTTGAGGCCGCTACGGCAGGGGCAGGAGCGTTGCGGCCGACCGCGATGGGATCCTTCGCTGGTGCGACTTGGCTGAGGATGGTTTAGAGTCGATTTCGTCGAGCTTCACCTCTTCGACCGTGACTTCGAGATGGGTAGGGCGATCGTGAGGGCGTTGAGATTCGACGAGTTTGACGATTTCCAGAGCGGCCTTGAGGCGATTGGCAGGTGAGGCGTTCTGGTCAGTCAAAAGGTGTCGAAAAATATTGATTGCGAGTTCGGCCAAATCCCCGAGCTCGTCAATGAGGCGATCGGCCTTATCCTGCCGGGCGGCGAGGAGGGCTTGGGTGAAGGGGGCGTGTTGGCGGGTCCAGAGATGGACGGTGGTCCGGTGGACGCCGGCGTCTGGGCGGCGGCAGTGATGGATTGGCCTGCGATTAGGGCTTGGATCACTTGCTGCTGAACGGCAGAAAGAGTGTTGAGGAGTGTCGAATCGGCTGTGCTGGGCATGAGATTTTCCCTAATTCCAGGTTACTCCCGTGCGCCAAATTTCACAGGGGCTATTCTGGGCTAAGTGTTTTACTTACAGATATATATAG
>ENA-ORBV01008305-ORBV01008305.1-microbial-mat-metagenome-genome-assembly--contig:-NODE-8305-length-17491-cov-6.916906_pt1 | contig 17491 bp, 14 predicted proteins | sample MGYA00237777_ERZ505514 | MGnify/ENA primary metagenome ERZ505514 (study PRJEB26160, sample SAMN06269048) | microbial mat metagenome | isolation source: Oligotrophic lake microbial mat | place...
TCCTAAATCTGCATCCAGTCGCCAGCTCGGTGCGGGTTCACGGACCAGGCGCGCCACCTCGGCCACAAACCGGCGACGTGGCACGGCGACGGCGCCGAGTGACAGCAGGTGTTCGGTCTCGAGCTGGCAATCGATCCACGGAAAGCGCCAGCGCTCAAGTTGCGCCGCCAGGTAGGCCATGGCAATCTTCGAGGCGTCGGTGCGGCGCGAGAACATCGACTCGCCAAAGAACATCCGGCCGAGCGACACGCCGTAGATCCCCCCGGCCAGCGCGCCATCCATCCACACTTCAATGGAGTGCGCCAGGCGCTGCTCGTGAAGCGCCAGGTACGCCGCCTTCATCGGCGGCGACAGCCACGTGCCGCCGTCATCGTGCCGCGGTGCGGCACACTCATCGAGGACGGCTGCAAACGCGGTGTCGATGCTCACGCTGAAGCGCCGTTGCTTCAATCGCTTCTTCAAGGAATGCGAGACGTGGAAATCGCCGGGCGCGAGCACGATGCGTGGATCGGGCGACCACCACAGAATGGGATCGCCGTCGTTGAACCAGGGGAAGATCCCGTGACGATATGCCTCGATCAGCCGGCCCGGCGTGAGGTCGGCGCCGGCCGCCAACAAGCCATCAGGCTCATCGAGCGCAAGCGCGACCGGCGGAAACGGGTCGGCGGGGCCTAGAAAGGGGATCATTCCGGGAAAGTTTGCTACAATCGGAATCTTCCGACCCCATGGTGAGTGTAGCTCAGGGGTAGAGCCCCGGATTGTGGATCCGGCCGTCGCGGGTTCGAATCCCGTCACTCACCCCAATTCTCCAAATTCAAGTAACGACCGATTGATGATCGAATGATTGAGATCGACGATTGGTTGCGCGAGCTCGAGACGAGGCACTTCGCCAACCTGCGCTTCAGCGAAGTGACACGGGCGTTGCGCGCCTTGTCGTCGGCCTATGTCGAGCGGCGTGAAACCGCGCTCGCCGAGAATCGTGCGCTCGACGGCGCCGGTAAGCGCGCGGCCTTCGCCCTGTATTACGGCCCCATTCACTTCGAGTTGATTCGCGCCATTGTCGAGCGGCTGAGAAGCATAGGCAACCCTGAAGGGTTGCCTCCACAAAGCGAGGCGCGAAAGACTCATGGCCTGCTACAGGAGCGAAAGACTCCTGGCCTGGTCGTCGACCTCGGCTGCGGCACCGGGGTCGCCGGGGCCGCCATTGCCACCCTCACGACGCCGCCGTCACGGGTGCTGGGCATCGACACCCATCCATGGACGCTGGAAGAAGCGCGCTTCACCTATCGGGCGCTGGGCCTGACCGCCGAGGTCCGCCGCGGCTTCGCCGGCCGCACCCGCATTCCCGAACATGCCAGCTTCGTCGTCGGTGCCTTCGTCGTCAACGAGTTGAAGGCCGAGGAGCGGACCGAGTTGCTGCGCGAACTGCAGGCCGCGGTGTCGCGCGGCACCGCCGTGCTGATCGTCGAGCCGATCTCGCTGCGCATTTCGCCGTGGTGGGAGGAATGGGCGGCGGCGTTTCTGCAGATGAGCGGCGGACGCGCCGACGAGTGGAAGATTCGCGTCGATCTGCCGCCCATCGTCAAGCGGCTCGCCAAGTCGTCGAGCCTGCGCCCCGACTCGCTGACGGCGCGCAGCCTGTTCGCCGGAAAGTCTGCCTAGCTCTCGACCTTCGTCGGGTCTGGATTAGGCGTGCTCGGCAGCGCCAGCTCGCCCCTCGCGTGCAACTCCACCGCGGCCTTCACCACCGCCGGGTCGAAGGCCGTGCCGTCCAGGTCCTTCACCATCTGCAAGGCCTCTTCGAGGCTCTGGCCCTTACGGTACGAGCGATCGGAGGTCAGCGCGTCGAGGAAATCCGCCACCCCGAGCAGGCGGCCCAACAGCGGAATCTCCTCACCCGCCAGTCCCTCCGGATAGCCGGATCCGTCCCACCGCTCATGGTGATATTTCACGCCCGGCAGCAGGTCCACGACTTTCTGACTCTTGATGTTCGAGAGAATGCGCGCGCCATGCAAGGGATGCAGGCGCATCTCCTTGAACTCCGAGTCGGTCAGCTTGCCCGGCTTGTTGAGAATGGCATCGGGCACCCCAATCTTCCCGACATCGTGCAGCAGCCCTGACAACTCCACGACCGCGCGGCTGTCGGCATTGAAGCCCAGCTGCTGGGCGAGCCGCACGCCGAAGGCGGCGACCCGCTCCGAATGCTTGTGCGTGTAGCCGTCCTTGGCGTCGATGATCGAGGCAATCGCCTTCATCACGTCGAGGAACAGGCGCTCGACTTCGGCCATCAGCTTCGCGCGATGCAGCGCGATGCCGGCCTGGTTGCCCACCGCAGCCAGCAGCTCAAGTTCGGCCGCACTGAACTCGCGCGCGGTGTGGCTGTCGACATAGAGCACACCGAGAATCTGGTCGGTCGTGCGCATCGGCGCGCACATCACCGAGCGGATGCGCTGCTGCACGACACTCTCGCCGCCGCCATAGCGCTCGTCGGCCAGCGCATCGTCGGTGAACGCCGAGATGCCCTTGTCGAGCACGTCGTTGACCACCGTGCGTGACAGTCGCACCGAGCCGGACACCCCGCCATCTTTCGTTCGCACGGCGACCATGTCGACGCTGTGGCCACCCGCCGCGTCCTCGGTCCGCATGAGGATGGCCGCCCGATCGCCGCCACTCACTTCGAGAATCGCCGAGAGAATGGAGTCGAACAGCGCTTCCACGCTGCTCGCGCGCGACAAAATGTCCGACACCTTGTGCAAGGTCGTCAAATACTTCTGCGCCGACGCCAGCAAATCCGCGTCGTCCTTGCGCTTGGACACCTGCGACAGGAACTCGAGCCTGGTGGGGTCAACCGCACGCTGCACCAACGTGTTGCTGCGCGACTCGACGATGGTCAGCGAGGTGCTGCTCTGGTGGCCACGCCCAGGGCCGGTGTGCGCGCTGCTGTTGAGCAACTCGAGCACCGTCGAGCCAATTCGGAGCTGGTCACCTTTCTCGAGCGCGATGGCGGAGATGCGCTTCTCGTTGACGAAGGTACCATTCGCCGATTGCAGGTCGGCGACCACGCACAGGTGCTCGCGCGCCGTCACGGTGCAGTGCCGTCGCGACGCCGCCTCGTCGTCCAGCACCACATCACAGTCTTTCAGCCGTCCCAGGGTGAGAGTCTGGCCGGTAGTCACCACCACCGTCCGCCCCGTTTCCTTGCCGGATCGGACGACGAACTCGAATCGCATGGGGGGATAATACTTGAGGCTTGGGGCTTGCGGCTTGGGGCTTGCGGCCTTGCTGACCTCACGACCCGATCACTTATGGATACTCTCGTCGAGAAACGACTGCGCTACATCGAGCGGCAACGCGCGCTGCGTCCCGCCGTCACCGAGCCGTTCGCCGGCCGCGAACCTGAAGGCACCGGCCCAATCAATCGCCACGGCATGCCGAAGCTGCCGACCGGCCAGCGTCAGGTGCCGAACTGGCCCGTGCTTGATCTCGGCGACTCGCCAACCGTCGCCCTGGACGACTGGCGGCTTGAGGTCACCGGCCGTTGCGACAATCCGTTCACGGTCAACTGGACCGAGTTTCTGGCCTTGCCGCAGGCCGAAGACGTCAGCGATTTTCACTGCGTGACGACGTGGAGCCGGATGGACAATCGCTGGCAGGGTGTGCGCTTTCAGACGCTCGCCGAGCTCGCGGTGCCCGACGCAGATGCCACGCACGTGCTCTGCACCGGCTACGACTACATGCCGGGCACGCGCATTCCCTACACCACCAACCTGCCACTCACACGCGCCGTGGAAGAGGACGTGCTGCTGGTGCACACCTGGGAAGGCGCCCCGCTGCCGCAGGAGCACGGCGGCCCGTGCCGCATGATCACGCCCAGGTTGTACGCCTGGAAAGGCACCAAGTGGATCCGGAAGATCGAGTTCCTCGCCGGGAACCAACCGGGTTTCTGGGAAGAGCGCGGCTACTCGGACACGGCCGAGCCGTGGTTCGATGATCGGTATTCCTGACGACTTGCGGCTTGGGGCTTGCGGCTTGGGCTTGGGAATCGCGGACGGCGTCTCCCGGCTGATACCATTCCACCCGTGTTCGTCGCCAAGGACCTCAGGCCGATGCTGGCCACCCTGCCACCACAGCCGCCGGCGCTGACGGTGGCGGCCTTTGTCTACGAACCCAAGTACGACGGCATTCGCGCGATCGTTGAGGTGATTCCGGAGAACGACACTGCGGGCGTGCGCTTGTGGTCGCGCAACGGCAACGAGAAGACCGCGCAGTTCCCCGACATCGTTCACGCGGTCAGTGAGTGGGGCCGCCATCTTCCCGGGCCAGTGGTGCTCGATGGCGAAGTCACCGCACTCGATGAGCAGGGCCATCCGGCGGGGTTTCAGCGGCTGCAACACCGCATTCACGTCAGCGTTCCAGGCTATCGCTCGAACAAGGCGCAGCTCTCGGCCGCCGAACAGCCGGCGGCGCTGATTGTGTTCGACCTGTTGCGGGATAACGAGGACGATCTGCGGGCCCTGCCCCTCAGCGAGCGGCGCGTGAGGCTGGAGGCGCTGTTCGCCAGGCATGTTCCGCCATCAACGGTGCTGCGTCTGACCGAACAGTCGGCGGGCTCTGGCGAAGCACTCATGGCCCGCGCGCAGCAAGAAGGTTGGGAGGGCTTGCTCGTGAAACACGCCCGCGCGCCATACCGGACGGGCAAGCGCAGTCCCGAGTGGATGAAGCTCAAGCTGCTGAAGCAGGATGAGTTCGTGATCGGCGGCTGGACCGCGCCGCAGGGCACGCGTCTCCACTTCGGCGCCCTGATTCTTGGCGCCAGGGGCGAATCCGGTTCGCTCGACTACGTGGGCGATGTCGGCACTGGTTTCACGGGCGCTGAACTCGACCGGCTGATGGCGTTGCTGAAACGCATCGAGACGCCGACCTGCCCGTTCTCAACCAAGCCCAAGGTGAAGGACACGGCCCACTGGGTCAAGCCGCTGCTCGTCGCGCAGGTCCGCTATACCGAGATGACCGATGATCATCGCCTGCGGCATCCCACCTATCTGGGATTGCGCGATGACAAGTCCGCCTACGCGGCCGCAGGCCGCTACGGCGAGACCTCGCCGAAGCTCGCGCGAAAGACGACCGCGAGCGAAGGCGGGCCGAACGAGAGCGTCACGGCGAAGGATGTCGAGTCCCTTGTCGACCAACTCACCACGCTTGAGAAAGCGCGCAAGAACGGCAGGCTGCTCTTGCCCGACGGCGATACGCTGGAGGTGACTAACCTCCACAAGATCTTCTGGCCCGACGGCAAGCAGACCAAGGGCGATCTCATTCGCCACTATGCGCGCATCGCGCCTTACATCCTGCCGGTCGTGCACAACCGGCCGCTGGTGATGAAGCGGTTGCCGAACGGCGTCGATGCGCCGTTCTTCTATCAGCATCGCGCGCCCGAGGTGCCGCCACCAGGTGTGCGCAGCGAGTCACTGCCCGATGACGATGTGCCGTCGCGACTGATCGGGGGGTCGCTGAAGACCCTGCTCTACATGGCGCAGCTCGCCTCGATCTCGATGGATCCCTGGTTCTCAACCATGGCCGATCTGAACTCCGCCGATCAGGTGGCCCTCGATCTCGACCCGCAGCCGGGTGCCACTTTCGAGCAGATTCTGGAGGTCGCCCGCTGGGTGCAAGAGGAACTGGACCGCGTCAACGTGCCGGGGTTTCCGAAAACCTCGGGTTCCGAGGGGCTGCACATCTTCATCCCGCTGCCCAAGGGCACGCCGTACCAGGCCGGCATGCTGTTCTGCCAGATCGTCGCCACCCTCGTGGCCATGAAGCACCCCAAGGTGGCGACCGTCGAGCGCACCGTCCGCAAGCGCAAGGACAAGACAATTTACGTCGACTACCTGCAGAACATCCAGGGCAAGACGCTCGCCTGCGCCTACAGCGCGCGCGCCAGCGCCTTTGCCGGTGTCTCGACACCGCTGACCTGGAACGAAGTCCACGAGTCACCCACGCCGCAGGACTTCACCATCGACACCATCGCCGCGCGGCTCGCGAAGGTCGGCGACCTGTGGGCGAAGCTGCGCTCGCACAAGGGCGCCGACCTGCTGGCGGCGATCGAGACACTGAGCCGGTGACCATCACCGGCATCGTGCTGTGCGGCGGGCGCTCCACGCGCATGGGCGCCGACAAGGCCGCACGGCCCTTCGCCGGTGAAACGCTGATCGGGCGGGCTGTCCGCGTGATTGGCGAAGTGACGGATGAGGTGATCGTGGTGGCACGGGCAGAGCAAAGTGCCGCGCCGCCCTTCATCGGCTTACCCGCCAGGATCGTGCACGACCCGGTCGAAGACCTCGGGCCGCTCGCCGGCCTTGCTGCCGGACTCGCCGCCTCCACTACGGACGTGAACTTTGTGATCGCCTGCGACATGCCGTTGATCAAGCCCGCCGTACTACAGCGCCTGTGGGACCTGCGCGACGACGCTGACATCTGTGTCGCGGTGGTCGATGGGCAGGCCAGCCCGTTATGCGCCGTCTACCGCAGCCACGTCGCCAGTGTGGCGCACGAACTGCTGGCGGCCGGCGAGCGGCGCGTGATGGCGCTGCTCGATCGGGTACAAACAAAACGGGTCGACGCCGCGGCGTTGCGCGACATCGACCCGAATCTCGATAGCTTCCTCAGCTGCAACACGCCTGACGAACTGCAGACGGCGGAACAGCTGCTTGCCAGGAGGGCGGAACTTTAGTTCCGCCGATCCTAGAACACGAAGCGCAGCTCGCCCAGAATCTGGCGCTTGAGGATGTCGCCGAAGACGTGCGACTGGATGTTCTCGTTAGTCAGGTTGATCCCCTTGATGCTGGCGGTGATCTTGTCCTTGGCGAACTTCATTCCGAAGGCGCCGTTGACCTGGGTGTAGGCCTCGGTCGGACCGGTGAAGCGCGAGTCCAGCACGTCCTGCCACACCGCATCGTCGACGTAGCTCACCGACAGGTTACCGAGGAAGCGGCCTTCGCTGAAGTTCATGCCGGCGTTGAAGCGGTTCTTCGGCGGCAGGTTCACTTCCGACAGCGCGAAGTCGGGGTCGGGCGTGGCCTGGTAGGAGTAGTTGGCAAACAGGTTGAGCGCCTGATTCACCGCGCCGTCGATGCCGAGTTCGAAACCCTTGTTCTTCACCGTGCCGAGGTTGCGGTAGCTGAACTCCGAGGGCAGGCCGCCGGAGTTGCACACCGCGGTCGCGCAGGCGGGCGGCAGCACTTCCAGCACGACGGCCGGCAGCGGCCAGCCGGGGGGCGGCGCCGAGGCGCGATAGCGGGCCACCTGCGTGAAGAAGATCTCGTCGCTGTTCCTGGTGAAGTAGACCGACGCCGACAGGGTCGCGCGGTTCTTGATGATGCCGGTGTAGCCGACCTCGAACGATTCGGTCGATTCCTCGGTCAGGTTCTCATTGCCGTTGGCGTTGACCGGGAAGTTGTAGAGCACGCCGTTCAGCGCCGGGTTGATGGCGCCGAGGTTCAGCTGATTGACGATGCGCGTCTCGAGGTAGTTGTTGATCAGCGATGGCGAGCGGAACGCCTTGTTGAACGACAGGCGCACGGCGTGATCGGCGGCCGGCTTCAGGATCAACGCGACGCGGGGCGAGAACACCGGGTCTTCGATGTTGTCGTACTTGTCGATGCGGGCGCCCAGGCTGAAGCGGAAGTAGTTGTTCAGGAAGATTTCGTCCTGCACGTAGCCACCCATCTCGGTGCGGTTGTCGCCGCGCGGCGCGATCGACAGGTCGAAGGCGTTGAACCGCACGTTGCCGCCGTAACTGAGGACGTGGCGGCCACCGAAGGTGTTGATGTTGCCGACCTCGAAGTCGTAGGTCTTGGTGTCGAACTTGAAGAGGATCGGCTTGCCATCGACGCCGATGGCAAGCAGGCCCGAGGCGTCGCCGCTCAACATGTTGGTGAAGAAGTTGAGCTTGAAGGCGCTGCGCGAGTAGCGCATGGTGCCGTAGGTGACGCCGACGCCGGTCATGTCGAAGGGCCCGATGCCGGTGTGGATGATGCCGTCGGTGCCGGAGTAGCCGCCGGCAATCGCCAGCTTGTACTTGCCGTCCGGCGCGTCGTAGTCCACGCGCGTGTCGAACTTGGGCTGCGTCGTCCCCTGGTTGGCGAACGAGGGGTACTGCGTGCTGGTGCCAGGGATGCTGCCGGTCGGGCGCGGGAACGCGTCCGAGGTATAGCCGCCGGCCGAGATCTTGTAGGCCCAGCGGTCGTTGATGGCGCGCGCGTGCGTGCCGTTGATGCCGAACATGGTGCCGGCATCGAGCTGCTCGCCGTTGTCGGCCTTGCGATCGAATGAGCCGAAGGTGATGGTCGCGCTGTTGCCGTTCAGCTCACGCGGCGTCTTCGAGATGAAGTTGACCACGCCGTTCATGGCGTTGGCACCCCAGACGGCTGAGGCCGGACCGCGAATCACTTCAATCTGCTTCAGCTCATTCGGGTTGACCGGCAGCAGGTCCCAGGCCACGAAGCCGAAGAAGTCGAGGTACAGGCTGCGGCCGTCGAGCAGGGCCAGCGTTGAGGTAGCCAGCGTCGAGGTCGCGCCGCGCATGGTGATGTTGAAGTCGCGCGCCGAGGTCTGCGACAGGTTGACGCCCGGGACCGAGCGAAGCAACTCGGCGTAGTTGGTGGCCGGCGTCGAGGCAATCACGTCCGCGGTGACCACCGACACGGTGGCTGGCGCGTTGACCAGCTGCTGCTCGACCTTCGACGCAGTCACCACGACCTGCTCTTCGTAGATGGGCTGTTCGTCAGGTTTCGCGGGCGCCTGGGGGGGAGGCGTGGGTGTCTGGGCAAATGCAGCGGTCGAACTGGCGAGGGCCAGGGTCAAGCAAACCGCCAAACGGCGAGCCGTCATATAGCCTCCAAGTGAAACTGACAAGAGGTCCGCCGCCCGCCGCATCCATGCGCAAAAGGCGTCAGACCCGTGACGCGAACTTATTGTAACGCCCGACGGGTCAAAGCGAGATAGTCAGGCCGATCGGACGGGGACCGGTGCCGATATTCCTCCAGGATTGCATTGCCCTGCACGACAAAGACGCCCGGCAGCTGGCGCATCAGCCCAGCGGACTGGGTGCCAAAGCCGTGTGACAGCGCGCACACCGCGCCGCGTGCCCAGACCGCCGGGTCGGCCAGCACCTGAACGCCGGTTCGGCCGAGCGAGAACGTCCGGTAGTGCTCAAGGCCGGGGTCGCTCACGCGAACGACGTCATGTAGACGGTATTTCGCAAACCAGGGTTCGGCCTCATCAGCGGGCGCGCCGTGCACGAAGGCAATGCGGACGCCGGCCGCCTCCAGTTGGGGCCTGGCGGCGGCCACATCGGCCATCGCCTCGCGGCAGAAGGTGCAGCCGAACGATCGCAGCAGCACGACCAGCACTGCACTGTCCTGCAGGTCGCGCAGGGGGGAGTTCGCCGGTAGCTCGAGCGCCGGCCCCGAGCGAAGTCGAGGGGTCACGCGGTTGCGACCGCCGTCGCCGCCCACTGCTCAAGCTTGCGGCCGTCTTCATAGAAGCGGCGGATGCCGTCCGACAGCTTCTCCACCGCCATCGCATCCTGATTGTGGAGGAAGCGGTAGCTCTTCTCGTCGAGGGTGATCTTCTCTTCGGTCGAGGCGCGCGCGGCGTCGGGAGTCAGGCGCGGCGTGATCTCACCGTCGGTCTTCTGCAACACCTCGAGCAGGTCGGGGCTAATCGTCAGCAGATCGCAGCCGGCCAAGCCGGTGATTTGTTCCAGCTTGCGAAAGCTGGCGCCCATCACCTGCGTCTGGTAGCCGAACTTCTTGTAGTAGTGGTAGATCCGCGTCACCGACTGCACGCCGGGATCCTGATCGGCGGGAATCTCGGCGCCGCGTTCCTTGCGGTAGTAGTCGTAAATGCGGCCGACGAACGGCGAGATCAGCGTGACGCCAGCCTCGGCGCAGGCCACGGCCTGGGCGAAGCTGAAGAGCAGCGTCAGGTTGCAGTGAATGCCCTCGCGCTCAAGTTCGGCGGCGGCGCGAATGCCTTCCCACGTGCTCCCGACCTTGATCAGGATGCGTTCGCGCGCGATGCCGGCACCTTCGTACAGAGAAATCAGCTCACGGGCCTTGGCCACCGTGCCCGCCGTATCGAAGCTGAGGCGCGCGTCGACCTCGGTGGAGACGCGGCCGGGGACAATCTTCAGAATCTCGCGGCCGAAATTCACCGCGAGCCGATCCATGAAGGCCTCGGTGCGCCGCGCCTCAGGCAAACCGAGCCGGTCGGCGTCGGCCCGCGCCGCGTCGACCAGTGGACGGTACGCCGGCTGCTGGGCGGCCTTCAGCAACAGCGACGGATTGGTGGTGGCGTCCTGCGGCAGGAACTGCCGCATGGCCTCGATGTCGCCGGTGTCGGCGACGACGGTGGTCACCCGCTTCAGGGAGTCGAGCAAAGACATGAAAACAAGAATACCCCGAGGCTTGAGACTTGGGACTTGGGACTGCGGACTGCGGGTTCTCCCCAAGCCTCAAGCCTCAAGCCTCAAGGCGGTATGCTTGGGATTCATGCGTGTTCTGGTGATCGACGTCGGCGGCACCCACGTCAAACTGATGCACAGCGGCAGTAGTGAGCCGCGCAAGTTCGATTCTGGCGATGGGTTTACGCCGCAGCAGGTCGTGGCCGGGACCAGGGCGCAGACGGCAGACTGGACCTACGACGTCGTCAGCATCGGCATCCCCAGCCCGGTTCTTCGCGGTCAGGTCGTGCAGGAACCCTGGAACCTGGGCACCGGCTGGGTTGGCTTCGACTGGGCGGCGGCACTCGGCGCCCCAGTCAAGGTGATGAACGATGCCGCCATGCAGGCGCTCGGCAGCGACGAGGGCGGCCGCATGCTGTTCCTCGGGCTGGGTTCGGGGCTCGGCACGGCGCTGGTCGACGAAGGCAACATCGTCGCCCTGGAACTCGCCCACCTGCCCTTCCGCGACCAGACCTTCGAAGACCTGCTCGGCCAACGGGGCCTGACGGCGCTGGGCGAGGTGGCGTGGAAGGCGGCCGTGCTCGAAGGCGTGGAGATGCTGCGCGCCGCGGTGGCGGCGGAGTATGTAGTCCTTGGCGGCGGCAACGTCCGCCTGTTCAGTGAGCTGCCCGGCCACGTCCGCCGCGGCCACAACGACAAGGCGTTTGAGGGCGGGTTCCGCGCGTGGGATCACGCCGAACCGGTGACGGCCGAGCGAGCCTCCGGCCTTCGCTCGCTCGCGGCGTGGGCGCCGCGCCAGCCGCTGCGCGAGTTGTTCGCCGGCGACCCGGGCCGTGCCGAGCGGTTCTCGCTGAACGTCGGCGACCACCTGCACGTCGACTACTCGAAGAACCTCATCACCGACGATTCCCTCAAGGCGCTCGCCGAGCTCGCCCGCAAGACCGGGGTCGAGCGCCTGCGCGATCAGATGTTCGCGGGGGAACCGATCAACCGCACCGAGAACCGCGCCGTGCTGCACGTCGCGCTGCGCAATCGCTCGGCGCGGCCCATGCTGGTGGACGGACACGACGTGATGCCCGACGTCCGTGCCGCGCTTGATCACCTCAGGCGCTTCTCCGACAGCATCCGCAGCGGCGCGTGGCTCGGCTACACCGGCCTGCGCATCACCGACGTCGTCAACATCGGCATTGGCGGATCGGACCTCGGGCCGGCGATGGTCACCCAGGCACTGGCGCCCTACGCGCGCGAGGGTCCGCGGCTGCACTTCGTCTCCAACGTCGACGGCAGCCACCTGGCGGAAACGGTGCGGATGCTGCATCCCGCCACCACGTTGTTCACCGTGGCGTCGAAGACGTTTACGACCCAGGAGACCATGGTCAACGCGCAGTCGGCGCGGGCGTGGTTCTTGTCGCGCGCCAAGGATCCAGCGGCCATCGCCAAGCACTTCGTCGCCATTTCGACGAATGAAGAGGAAGTGCGCAAGTTCGGCATCGCCCCGGAGAACATGTTCGTGTTCTGGAATTGGGTCGGCGGGCGCTACTCGCTGTGGTCGTCAATCGGCCTGCCGATTGCACTCGCGACCGGCTATGGGCACTTCGAACAGCTGCTCGACGGCGCGCACGAAATGGACGAGCACTTCCGGACCGCGCCGATCGAGCGCAACCTGCCGATCGTGCTGGGGCTATTGGGCGTGTGGTACTCGAGCGTGCTCGGCGCCGACACCCATGCCGTGCTGCCGTACGAGCAGTACCTGCACCGGCTGCCGGCGTATCTGCAACAGCTCGACATGGAGAGCAATGGCAAGCGCGTCGACCGGGAAGGGCATCCCGTCGACACCCCCACCGCGCCGATTGTCTGGGGGGAACCCGGCACCAATGGCCAACACGCGTTCTACCAGTTGTTGCACCAGGGCACGCGGCTGGTGCCGTGCGACTTTCTCGCCGGCATCGAGTCACATCACCACGTGGGCGATCATCACCGGTTGCTGCTGGCCAACTGTTTCGCCCAAACCGAAGCGTTGATGCGTGGCAAGACCGAGGCCGAAGTGCGCGTCGAGCTCGCCGCACAAGGTCTTGCGGGCGAGGCACTCGAGCAACTCGTGCCCCACAAGGTGTTTCCCGGCAATCGACCCTCGACGACGATTCTCTATCGCAAGCTGGGGCCACGCACCATCGGCATGCTGCTGGCAATGTACGAGCACAAGGTGTTCACGATGGGCGCCGTGTGGAACATCAACTCGTTCGATCAGTGGGGTGTTGAGCTCGGCAAGCAGTTGGCCTCAGCGGTGGCGGCCGACCTGGCGGCGGCCGGCGAGACAGGCAGTCATGACAGCTCAACCAACTGGTTGATCAACGCTGCGAAGCGGCGCCTCGTCTAGCCGAGCAGCGGCACGGCGGAGACGCAGACTCGAGCGAGCCAATGCTCGAGCTCGAACTGGCCAGTTCCTTGCTTGGGATTGGGCATGTCTCCTCACCTCCCCATGCGCATCGTCGTTGATGCCCGCTCGCTCGATCGCCACCACAGCAGTGCGCAGTCGATGCGTGAGCTAATCACGCGGACCGCTTCCAGTGGGAGCATCGAGTGGCACCTGTTGACCGACCGCAACGACGCTCCGCTCGATCTTCCGACCACCCGCGGCTGCGAGGCCACGACCCGAAAGCCGCACGTCGCGTCCGTACGCGGCTGGGAGCAATGGACGCTGCCCCGCCGGGCACAGGTGGTGAGGGCCGACCTGCTTCACGCCCCGTCCACGGCCATGCCGTGGTGGCAGCCAGTGCCGACGGTCGTCACGGTTCAAGACGACGACTTGTGGCGCGAATCGAGTGCGGTGCCGCCCAGCTTCTATCGCGACCGCGTGTGGCCGTCCGCGTATCGCCGGGCCGCGGCGATCATGACCGTGAGCGAGAGTTCGCGCGCTGAGCTGCTGGCGCGCTGGCCGGCCCTGCAACCGCGCCTGCATGTGGTGTCGCCCGGCATCGACGATCGTTTTCTCGACGCGCAACCGGATCGTTGCCCAATTGTGATCGGTGACCGGATGGTCAGCGGACCGTATCTGCTGTATGTCGGTTCGGGGAATGCACGCAAGCGCGTGTTGTGGGCGCTGCAAACCTGGTGGGGCGCGTCGGCGACGTCGCATGTCTCCCTTGTGGTCTGCGGCGTCGACCCAGCCGAGCACGCCAACCTCACGCGCCTGGTGCCACGCAATTTGCTGGACCGCTTGATCCTGGCGCCGTTCCTGCCGGCCGAAGAAATGCCGCGCCTGTACATGCGGGCGACGGCCGTCCTCTATCCTGCACTTTACGAAGCCGTCGGACTGCCGGTGATCGAGGCACAGGCGGTAGGCACGCCGGTACTGTTTAGCGACGTCGGCGGCCTGTCCGAGCGCCAGGGTCCTGGCGCCGTCGTGTTGCCGGTTGATGAACTGCCGGCCTGGGTGCGAACGGTCAACAACTTGCTCACCACGCAGTCCACACCGCACGGGCCCGATCGCGTCGCGAACGCCTGGGCGCGGCAATACTCCTGGGACGCCTATATCGATCGCACGCTGGCCGTCTACGCTGCCGCCCTCAGCACGCGGCCCGAACGACAGGGGCGGCCGCGGGCGACGGTGACTGAACGAGAGACGAAGCGCGCGTCCAGCTGATATGATGTGGAGTCTTGCGCCCATAGCTCAATTGGATAGAGCGTTGGTCTCCGAAGCCAAAGGCTGATGGTTCAAGTCCATCTGGGCGCACCAACTCCCCACCACCGCGAAACGTCAGGACGGCGCGCGGGGTAACACCGCCGGAATGACCTGCTGCTCCACCAGGTCGTAGATGGCGCCCAGGTGATCGCGTCGCTCCGCGCTGACATCCACCCGCGAGGTCGTCACGACCACCAGCTGCAGTTCGGGGACGATGAAGATGAATTGGCCGCCGTAGCCCCAGGCGTAGTAGGCATCATGTCCGGCCAGATCGCGAATCCAGAAGCCATAGCCGTACTCGCGATCGCTGCCCCATCGCGACCGCCCGCGCGGCACGCGCGTCTTGGCAATCCAGTCTTGTGGCAACACTTGCGTGCTGCCGACGAGGCCGTCATTCAGGTACAACTCGCCGAAGCGCACCATCTGCCGCGGCGTCATCGACATCTCGTTGCCACCGAAGAAGACGCCCTGCGGATCCTGGATCCAGCGGGGCAACGAGAAGCCCAGCGGCTTCGCCAGCGAGTCCTGGGCAAACTGCCAGGTGCTGACCTTGGTCGCCCTGGTGATGACGGCCGACAACAGGTGCGACGTCCCAGTGCTGTATTCGACGCGCGTGCCCGGCGGATCGATCAGCCGGCGGTTCAACGCGTAGCGCACCCAGTTCGCGCTCTGCACCCACGCGCCGTAGTCGCGACCGCTGGTCGACTCCAGGCCCGATCGCATGGTCAGCAGGTCTTCGATCGTGATCGTGCGCTTGCGCGGGTCGGGGTCCTTCGCCAGCTCGGGAAAGAAGTCGACAATGGGTTGGTCGAGACCTTTGATCAGTCCGCGCGACAGGGCGATGCCGACCAGCGCCGAGATCACGCTTTTTGAGGCGGACTTGATATTGGCGTTCTGCGCGGCGCGTGCGCCACCGTAGTACCGCTCGAGCACCAGCTCGCCGCGATGGCTCACCAACAAGCTGCGCAGCCGCGGCAGCGTCGCCGCCGACTTGCCGGCCGCCTCGAGCGACGGCGCCGGCGCCTGGGACGCCATCAGCAACGTGGATGCGCTCACCAGCGCGGCGAACAGCAGCGTGATCGATCGAATCATGCGCAAGCCGAGTATCGCATTTCCACTACTTCGGTGGAGGCCACCCCTTCTTTGGGTTGCCTGAACATCCCGAGTCGGCACGCCCGGCGACGTGTGCCATGGCGTTTACGAAGTGCAAGCGCACGCGCTTCGACTCGGTCGTGAGGTGGAGGCAACCCTTCAGGGTTGCCTGACGTCTGTTCGACGCTCACAGCGAGGTTGTCTGTAAGTCACCTGCCCGCCGACTTGCGCTCGTGCTCCGGCAGACGCCGAGTGGCCGTCACGCGGATAGGCGCAGCACGGCCCGCGCGCGACGCCGCGACCAAGGCTAGGCCCGGCTGAATAGCCGTGTGGAGAGAGCGCGCCCCTCGACGTTACTGGGGGCGACCTGAGCGTAGTCGAAGGTCGGAAGCTGATGGCAAGCGGCGCGGCGCGAACGTGGTGCCTCTGCGAGAATGGTGCCCACGAACGGATGTACATTGAAGCCGTGCAACGCCTCTCCGCCATCGCGCTGGCAATTCTGATGTGCTGCTGCGCCCCGGCGCCGACCAAGCCACTGGACGTCGTGGCGGTCACGCGCGAGGTGGGGGCGTGGCAAGGGCGCGGTACCGCGACGGTGGGCGACATCCCCAGCGAAACCGGGCGCTTTCGCATCCACTGGGAAACCACCAACGAGGCTCCCGCCGGGGCCGGCACCTTCAAGCTGACCATGCGCAGCGCGATCAGCGGCCGCACCTTGCAACTGGTGGTTGATACCACCGGCACGGGCACCGGTACCGCAGACTACGACGAAGGCCCCAGGACCTACGATTTCCTGGTGGAATCGGCGAACCTGGACTGGCAGTTCCGGGTGGATGAAACGACCGGCAGCTATGTGCCGCCAGCCAGGCAACCCTGAAGGGTTGGCTCCACAAATGCCGCGCCGTCGGCATTGCCACCATCGCCCGTAAAGCGCTGATTTTGAGTATTCTTGACGGGTGTCACACACCCCGTTTCCCCGTCTTGTCGTAATCCTGTGTGCCCTGGCGACGGCGGCGGCCTGCCGCACCGCATCCAGTGGCGCCCCGCCAGTCACTCAGATCCTGCAACCCGGCGCCCCTGGCCAGGAGACCAAGACCATCGGCGTCGCGGCGGCCACCGACCTGTCGAAGGTCCAGTTCACCGCCGCCGACACCAAGTTCATGCAGGGCATGATCGGCCACCACGCCCAGGCGGTTGAGATGGTGGCGCTGATTCCGTCGCGCACGCTGAACCCGTACATGAAGCTGCTCGGCCAGCGCATCGACGTCTCGCAGGAAGACGAGATGAACATGATGCGCGGATGGCTGAAGGTCCGCGGCCAGGAGATTCCCGGCCCGCATGCCCATCACGAACCGGGCGGCATGATGCCCGGGATGCTGACCACGGAGGAAATGACGGCGCTGGCCGCCGCCAAGGGCGTCGAGTTCGATCGCCTGTTCCTGCTCGGCATGATCAAGCACCATATGGGCGCCATCACGATGGTGGATGAACTGTTCAAGACGCCGGGTGCAGGCCAGGACGGCGAAATCTACGCCTTCGCATCGGATGTGGACTCGGACCAGCGCATGGAAATCGACCGGATGGGCGCAATGCTCAAGGAGCTTCAGAAATGAAATCGGTTGCTACGAAAGTCTTCGCTCTCGCCGCCGTCGTCGTCTCACTCGCCGTTGCTGGCAACGCCCAGCAGAAGCCCATGGATCCGCAGGATCCGCGCACCGGCCTCAAGGCCGGCGTGCGCGACGCCGGCGTGGCGGCACTGGGACTGGAACTGGTCTCAACGCGGCCGAGGGCCGAAGGCTTCTACGATCCGAAGAACCCCGCCGGTGAAGCCATGCCGGCCGAGCGTCCCGCGGGCGCAGCCGGCAGCCAACGTCCACCGCCGTAGCGGTACGAGCGTCCGTCGACGGTCGCCCGCGTGCCTTCCGCTGCCTGCAGCTCGCCGTGCACGATCCCGACCTCACCGCTCGTCACGTGCACCGTGGCGTTCAGCGCGCCGGTGAGCCTCGCCCCGAAACGCGCGCCGAGCGGGATCCCCGTCGTCGTCCCCTCCGGCGTCACGCTGTCGTCGACGCCTTCGATCGCGATGTCGAGCTCGACGAGACCCTCGTAGCGCGCGACACGCGCTTTCAAAGTCGGCGAGAGATCCGGCGCACGCCCCCAGTTGCGCGCCACGACGATCGAGTGCTGGATGACGAGAAGGTCGATCGCGTCCACGTCCGTGTCCGCCGAAGCGAGGGCCGGCGTCGCTCCTCCCG
>ENA-ORBV01008306-ORBV01008306.1-microbial-mat-metagenome-genome-assembly--contig:-NODE-8306-length-17489-cov-16.394039_pt1 | contig 17489 bp, 12 predicted proteins | sample MGYA00237777_ERZ505514 | MGnify/ENA primary metagenome ERZ505514 (study PRJEB26160, sample SAMN06269048) | microbial mat metagenome | isolation source: Oligotrophic lake microbial mat | place...
ACCGGGACCAGCACCATGCCGATGGGCGCCAGGAGGTTGACCGGCCGGTTCACGTCTTCCGTCCCCAGGCCGTGGAAATAGCGCGCCAGCGCCAGCACCATCGCCGTGGCGGTGAGCGCAGGCCAGGGCAACCGCCCGCGGCGCAGAGCGGCGGCCAGGTCGTAGCAGCAGCCGTTGACCATCACGATGAGAAAGCTCACGCCAAGCAAGCCGGTCAGGTCGGCCACCTGAATGATCCCGGGCACGCCGGCCTGGGTGAATCCGAGCTTGCGCTCAAACACCGTCGGGATCAGTGCTTCGGCGCAGACCAGGGCGATCGGCGCCAACGCCGCCATCGGCCAGACTGGGTAGTGCTTGCGCGCCTGGAACAGGAGCGCGGCGCTGAGGCCCAGTGCCAGTCCTTCAAGGCTGGCCACGCCAAGCAGGAGGATCCAGGACGGGATCGTCGACAATTCGGCGAAGCGCCCGATTGCCGGTGCCAGCCAAGTCGTCGCGAACAGCATCAGCAGCGTCCCGCACAGCCAGCCCCAGACCAGCGCGCGGAGTGTGGTCCGCGCGAGGGCGATCGCCCACAGCAGCGGGACGAGCGCGATCCAGGCCAGCCCGGCGTATGACCGGTCCGGAAAAGCCCACGCCATCAACACGGCCGAAGCCACGGCGAGCAGCGCCTGGAACCAGGCTCGATCCGGAAGTCTCGTGGCTAGTATTGGCGGCATCGGTGACGACCAGGCAGCACCCGCAGTGCGCCGCCATTCTGGGAGATAGGGCGCTACGGCTTCAAGGCGCGTCAGTCAGACCCTTCGCCACCCTGCCGGATCATTCGAAGGAGTTCGGTTCTCGGGCGGCGTGAGCTCATTGGTCCGGATGTCCAGCATCAGGCTCTGTGGAGGCTCGGTCCTGCCAGTCGCGTCAAGGCAGGGAAACTGCACGCTGAACCCTGTTTGCCCTCTCATTCTGTCGCTGTGTCCACCGTCGCCTTTCGGCTGACCGCAAACGGCCAAGAAGCGATACTCAGAATGTCGAGCGGAAGTTGCCGGAAAGCGGGTACTGGCAATTGGCAGCGCTCGGTCGGGGCGGCTCGTCCTGAACTGAAATAAGATGTTCTTAAGCTAGCCTCCGTTCCTCCGCACACGTGCCAGGCTCGCCCGTAGCGCTCAGCAGGAGCGCGCTGGCAGGATGCCTCTGCTCGGCTCCTGGACAAATCCGCAGCGCGGCGCATCAGTAGCTTGACAGGCTCCGGGCAACGCATGAACCACGACAGATCGCCGAGCCGCCGGCGCAGCTCGATCAAACGTTCTGGGTTGCCCAGCATCGCCGTGGCCTTGCGACGGCAGCCCTCGACGTCGACCTCACCCTCGGTACGCGCCGGAAACAGCCGAACCCAACGGTCGGCGACTTGATCGTCGGACCACTTACCGGCATTTACCGGATCGGCATGCATCACCACATGCAGGTGATTGCTCATCACCGCGTAAGCCAGCACGGAAATCGAGAACACGTCAGCCAGCTCGATCAGCCGATCCTCCAGCCACTGCTTGCGATGATCGAAGTTGCGGCCCGAGTACGCATCGTCGCCGCACAAAAACGCCCGCCGCACGCAGCGCGAGACACAGTGAAAGGTGCCGGCAACGTCGGGAACAACCAGGAGTTGGCGGGGATAGCCCATGCGCAGAGGGTGACGCGACGCGGGGTTCTGGACTATCGGCAGAAGGCGGTCTGGCGTGTAGGATTCCTCCTCGTCTTGGGTGTCCACGTTCGCCGCCGAATCCGAAGCATGTTCTGTGCTGCAAGCCAGAATGAGCGCGGACAACGGACGCCCGCGCTTCCACTCACACGGAAGGTCCCCCATGAATACCCAGTCTCTCGCTTCACGTGCCCTGCTGACGCTCACCACCCTGGGGTGGCTCCCACTCGCCATGGCGCAGGGGGCTATCCCAGTGATCACGCGGATCGGCACGCTGCCGACGTTTCAACCCCAAGAGTACCGCGGCAGCAACGCCTGGTTCGATCCGGCCTATAACGGCCAGGGCTGGTCCTTCACCGAGCTTCCCGCCGCTCCGGGTGGGACCAATACCGGCATCGGCGTTTCCTACACGTATGAAACCGGTGGCGCGCCCACGTGGCTGTTGCTGCAGGGCACCTGGCAGCGCGAGACCGACGTGCGCCGCATTCTCGAGGGGCACCCCATCGCGGTCCTCACGGGCCCCGTCTTTGACGGGTTGGGAGGCGCCTGCCCGACGTGCCCACCGGCGAGCCCGTCCATTGCGCAGCGGCGCTATCAGAATGGGGAGATCAGCTTCCGTCGCCCGGACATGGCCACGGTCAAGCTTGATGGCGTCACGGCATTGAGTGGGGCGAACACGTTAGTCCCCGCCGAGTTCATCGTGACGCGCCCCTTACTTGCGACGTTGGTCGGGACCTGGCGGTTTACCCAGCGCTACTTTCAGAACGGCAACACCTACCAGGAAATCAACTACGACGTTCATGGGTGCCAGCTGACGATTACGCGGGTGGACAGCCCCACCGTGCTCAATCGGTTTGATGCCGATCCCGCCTCGGTGCCGTTCTGGCTACCGCCGTCGGGGCCCCAGGTGCAGTGGCTGCGCATTGATAACGGAATTAATTGCCGAGGAGGCAGCGACCAACGCGCCCATATCGCTTACGAGCCAACGGGCACTAGCAACATTCGCGGCATCTCACTGAGCGGCCTGATCGCCGTCCCTTCGACGGAGGTCCTCGGGGCGGTGGCGAGCTACACCGTTCGCCGCACATCTACCTTCAATGAGCTCTATGTTCAGGACCCCAATACGCTGATCATTCGCTTGATTGGCAACAACAACCCAACGTCACTTCCCCTAAGTTCTGAGTACCTTCTGACGCGCGCCCCGTAACGCTGCACCTGCGGGTGCCTGCCCCCCCTCGGCTCACCCGTCCCGTGCCCCACTGGGGCCACGGTGGGCCAAGCTTTGCCGAAAGAAAGCATGCGCGTCCCTCCCTCCCACGTGGTTGCCACCTTCGCACCCGCTGCCGAGAACGCGAGCGACACCTATCAGGACGGCCCCTGCGCCGGCGTCGCCATCGGCATTCTCGGCCGCGATGGTCGGCTGTAATGCTTGGAAGGCGTGCAGCCGACGCAAAAAATCGAGGGCATCTCAGCGCGGCGAGAGGGCGATGTACTGCGCCTGTTGCTGGTAACCGATGCCGACGATTCGACGGTAGTGAGTCAACTGTTGGCGGCTGAGATCAACTGCGGCTGAGCGCATTCAGGCCGCTGCGCGGGCCTTAGCGATTGCGTTTGCGGGACGTGCCAAGTTTGCGGGTGAGCGTGTTGCGACCCAGGCCCAAGCGCTTGGCGGCATCTTGGCGGTGACCATCGGTGGCGATCAATGCGGATTCCATCAGCGCGCGTTGAAAGCGTGCCAAGGCATCCGGGTACAGCGGCTCGACTCCGGCGGCGAGTTGAGCGGCCGCCCAGCGCCGCAAGGTGGCTTCCCAGTCCTCAGCGGGCTCGCTCGTTTCGCCTTCGCTAAACGTCTGCGCAGCAATCAGGGCACTGCTGCCAAGTGTTGTGGGCAGGTCGCTGGCGACGATGGTTTCGCCGGGCGCCAGCGCCGCCAAACGCCAGCACAGGTTTTCCAATTCGCGAACGTTGCCAGGCCAGCTGTGCGCTTGCAGACGTGCCAGCGCGCTGCGCTCGAAGCGCTTGGCACCGCTGCCCAATTTGGCGACCGCTTGCAGCAGAAAACGATTGGCCAGCAGTGGCACGTCCTCGGGCCGTTCGCGCAGCGGTGGCAGGCGCAGACGCACCACATCAAGACGATGCAGCAAATCGGCGCGGAAGCGTCCGGCGGCGGCCAAACGATCAAGGTCCTGGTGGGTCGCGGCGATCACTCGCACATCGACACTGATCAATTCACGGCCACCGACCCGAAAGAACTCGCCTTCGGCCAACACCCGCAGCAGACGGGTCTGCAGCGACAACGGCATGTCGCCGATTTCATCCAGAAACAGGGTGCCGCCGTTGGCCTGTTCGAAGCGGCCGGTATGCCGCCGGCTGGCACCGGTGAAGGCGCCGGCTTCGTGACCAAACAATTCCGATTCCAACAGTTCGGCCGGAATCGCGGCCGTGTTCAATGCAATGAATGGTCGATCCGCTCGCGCCGAGTGGCTGTGCAGCGCGCTCGCGACCAGCTCTTTGCCAGTGCCCGTCTCACCCGTGATGAGCACGGCCAACGGTGCCTGGGCCAAACGGCCGACGGCACGAAACAGCTCGCGCATCGCGGGTGACTCGCCAATCAACGCGGTATCGGCCAGCGCTGTCGGCGCCACCGGCGCACTGCGTTGGCGACTCTGCAAACCGCGGGTGGCCATCGCCACTGCGGCGTCCATATCGAAAGGCTTGGACAGGAAATCATGCGCACCACCGCGAAATGCGCCGGCAGTGCTGGCAATGTCGGTATAGGCGCTCATCACCACCACGGGCAAGTCCGGCCGGCGATCCTTCAGCGCGTCCAACAAGGCCAGACCATCGATCTCGGGCATCCGCACATCGGTAAACACCAACGACGGCGCCCCACTCGCCAACGCCGCCAGCGCACTCCGCGCACCCTCGAACTCACGCACGCTGTAGCCGGCTTCGCGCAAGCCTTCCGACAGCACAAAGCGGACCGAGCGGTCGTCGTCGATGACCCAGATGTCAGCCATTGGCTGGGAATTGGGTGGCGCGGGGCTGGGGTGAAGCGGTGCGCTCGAAAACCGCTGGTTTGCGCACCGCTGAACGCCCGAGTGCAAGGCGCGAGGGCCGGGGTATTGGGGACTGGGCCGCGCCTTTCTGGTTTTGCGGGTGTGGTTGCAGGTTGGATAGCGCTCTTTGGAGGGCGCCGCTCCTGCGGCGCTGCGCTTTGGTCAACGGCCAGAGCAGCCGCGCGGGAGCGCGTCCCTCCAAGATCAAAGGCCGCTGCAAGCCCGAAGGCGCGCAAAAGATATCTGTTCGCTCATGTTTTCTTGAGGCAGCAGCGGGACTCGCATGGCGAATGCGCTGGTGCTGCTCTCGCTGTTCGTGAGCTTTCGAAATCATCGTCAAAACCTTCCTCGTAGCCAATTGCACAACCAGCAAACCCGAGCGCCAAATACCCCGGACCTCGCGCCCTGCGCTCGGCCGTTCAGCGATGCGCAAACCTGCGGTTTGCGAGCGCACCGCTTCACTCCAGCACTGGAATCAACAAGGTAAACACCGTATGCCCGCGTCTGGATCGATAGCTCAGCGAGCCGCCGTGTTCGCGGGCAACCTGTTGAGCCAGTGCAAGACCTAGGCCAGAGCCTTGCGCGCGGCCGGAAACCAGTGGCAGAAAGATGCGTTCGGCCAATCCTTCGGGCACGCCGTGGCCGTCGTCGGCGATTTCGATGCGGATGGCCAATCGATGCGCGCGTTCGCCGATCATCACCCCGTTTTCGGCGCGCGTCCTTAGGCGTACCTCGCTGGCGTCGGCTTGCAAGGCGTTGCGGACGAGGTTCAAAACGGCTTGGGTGAGGCGGTCGGCGTCGGCGGAAAGCTCCGGCAAGCTGGGGTCGTAGTCGCGGACGATGCGTACCGCCCAACCGGCTTCGGCCTCGGCTAGAAGACGCACACGCTCCAAGACGCTATGCACGTTTGTGGGGCAAAGTGGGCTGGGTGGTGCAGGATCGAGCAAGCGTTGCACCAAAGTGAACAATCGCTCGGTCTCGGCAAGAATCACGTCCAGATAGCGCTCGGAGTCGGCGTCATTGACGCGCCGCTTGAGCAATTGCGCCGCGCCTTTGAGCCCGGCCAGCGGATTCTTGACCTCATGCGCCAGACCCTTCAGCGCCACACCGAGCGCCGCCGGCAACATCGTGGCGGGATCCTCACCCGAAAACTCCTCCACCGGATGCAGTTCCAGCCATACCGCGCCCTTATCGCCCACGCTCACCAAGGCGTGCGCAAAGCGCGGTTCTTCTTGAGCGCCACCGATGGTCAGGCGCTGGCCGCGCAGACTGCCCGGCAACTTGCCGGCGCGTTCAACCAACTGCATCAGGCTGCCATCACGATCAATCGTCGTCAGCGGTTGATTCAGCAAGCGCCTTAATCCGACGCCCAGCCAACTCGCGGCCGCAGAGTTGAGATAGTCCACTCGCCCGTTCGCCACGCGCAGAATGGGGGTGGCGAGGGCGTCAAAGGCGGTGGGCTCGAATCCTTGCATTGCACCACTATGAAGCATGTTGGACGGGCTGATACGGTGGGTTAAACAGTCAGCTCATGTCTAGGGCATGCTTTGCTGATGTCTCGACCTGCCGCCCTCGGAAAGTCACGCGTGCCGCGCCCACTGAGCACCACCCTGTGGCTGTTGCTGATCGGCTACGCGGTCTACTTGTTGGCCGCCAATCTGCTACTGAACCTGCCGCTGGCCGACGCCGTGTTCAATCGCGCGCCAGAGCGTGTTCGGGTGACGTGGGGCAGCGCCCTCACGCCTTGGCCCGGTCTGCTGTGGGCGCAGGACGTGCTCGTGGTTGGGCATGCCCGCAACACCCAATGGCGGGCGGCCGCTGCCTCTGCGAGTGCGCGGATTGACCTGCTGGCGTTGGCATCGCGTGAGCTGCGCTTTGCAGTGATCGAAGCCGAACAACTCACCTTCGAGGCGGACCGCGTCGCCGCATTCATGCCCCCGCGCGAACGCTCGCCGAAGGCGTGGACGGTCGCATTGCCGCACATCCATAGCGACGGGCCATTGGCAATGCGCTGGAACGATCTGCGGCTGGATGGCGAAGGCGAGCTCAGTTTCGCGATGCGCAAGCAATTGCGCGGTGGCCCGCTGCAGATCCTGCCCTCCACGCTGGTCATGCGCGATGCCCGTCTTGCCCGCGCCGCGATCGTGCTTTTCAGCGACGCGCAGCTGGAACTGGGGCTGACGATGGACAAGCACATCGGCGCCGAGCATCTGGGCCGCGCCAAGCTCGCGTTGATGCGCATCGAGTTGGAGATAAGTGCGGCGACGGATGCGTTCGATTTGACTCTCGCCGCAGGCAACACGCTCGCCTTCGCGCCGCGGCAAATGACGAGCGCCGATGGCGCAGGCAAGCTTGAGGCCGCGTTGACGCTTGACCATGGCGAACTTGCGCCGGGCGGTCACCTGTCCCTCGCCGTGCCACTCAGTTTTGCGATCGCTGACGGTACCCGCGACGACAATCTGCTTAGCGTGCAAGTGGATGTTGCCGAAGCGATCACGCTGTCGGCACAGCTCCCGCAACGAGCCGACAGCTTTGCGCATCTCGACGCCGAACTGCGCTTTGCCCAGCGCACGCTGCCGCTGGACGGTTGGGTGCCGCTATTGGCCAACACCTCGGGACGGCTATCGACGCGTTGGCGTTTCCAGTCTTTGCGTTGGCTCTCCGAACTGCTGGTGCAGACGCCGTGGTTGGACTTTGACGGTGCCGGCGAGCTTGAAGCGGACGTGGTGATCGTAGCCGGCCAGCTGGCGCCGGGCAGTCGTTTCGAGCTACCGCAGATGCAGCTGGTGGCCGATGTGCTCAATGATCGAATCAGCGGGCGCGGCCATGCCAAAGGGCGCCTGGATAGCGGCGCCGACGGCGCCTCGCGCACCCAAGTCAATGTGCAGCTGGACCATTTCCAGATCGCACCGCAGGCCGATCCGTTACTGAGCTACGTTGAAGGCAAGGCGTTGACCATCGATCTGCTGGCTTCCGGTGATCTCGCCAAAATCAAGGACAGCATGAGTGCGCGCGTGCGCCTGCGCGACGCCAAGGTCGCCGATCTCACCCACTACAACAGCTACCTGCCCAAGCGTGACATCAGTTTTGTGGGTGGCAGTGGCGCGTTCAGCGGCGACCTCACATTGAATGCGCAGGGCCAGGTTTCTCGCGGCACGCTGGGCATACGCGCAACCGACGCGCGCATGCGGATTGCGAAGTTGGATCTAGCCGGTGACGTTGTCATCGACATGCGGCTCGCCGAGTCCAATCTGAAACAGCGCAGCTTCACGCTCGACGGCAGCCGCATCGCCCTCAGTCGAGTCAGCTTTCGTGATGCCGCCGGCAATGAACAGCGCGATTGGTGGACCAACATCACCCTGGGTCGCGCGCAAGCACTCTGGGGTCGGCCGTTGCAGATCGATGCCGATACCTCGCTTACGATGAAGAATGTGGGCTTTCTGCTGACCATGTTCTCGCAGAAAAAACCATTCCCAAGGTGGGTCGCGCGACTGATCGGTGCTGGCGAAGCCGAGGTCAGCACCCAACTGCAACTGCGCGGAAAATCACTGGTGCTGGATCACCTGCAAGCCGAGAACCAGCACTTCGGCGTGCGCAGTCGATTGCAGCTTGCCGACGGTAAGGCGCAGGGTGACTTGTTGCTGCGCTGGGGCGTGTTGTCCTTGGGTGTTGAACTGGCCGACGCCGAGCGCGACTATCGGTTCATTGGGGCGAAGAAGTGGTTTGAGAGCAGGCCGGATATGTTGCAGCCGCTGCCGGCGCGGTAACGGCGATCAGGCAGTCGCTGCCACAAAGGCACAACAGGTGTCGCCAGGTCGGTCGCCTGGCAGGCAACCCGCGCGCACAACCGAACCGAATGCCCTACCTTCTCGCTCTACTCACCATCCCCAATCTACGGACCGCCAGCATGCGCACCACTGCCCACCGCCGCCGTGCTAATGGCCACTTGAGCACGCGGAGCCGTTCATGAGCACCGAGCCCAAAGTCACTCGGCCCGAAGCCACCCCGCCCAAGGCCACCCAGCCCAAAAGCGGCAAGCTCGCCCGCATCGCCGTGGTGGTGGTGCTCATCATCATCGCGATCGTTTTGTATCGCAGCGGCTTGGCCGACCAGCTGACGTTGGCCGCTTTAAAGGCCAGGCAGACCGAATTGGCCGCCTGGGTCACCGCCAACATCTGGCTGGCAGCGGGTACGTTCTTCGCCATCTATGTCGCGGTGACCGCGCTATCGATACCCGGCGCAGCGGTGATGACGCTGGCGGCGGGGGCGCTGTTTGGTGTGGTCACTGGCACCTTGATCGTTTCTTTCGCCAGCAGCTTAGGCGCGTCGCTGGCGTTTTTGACCGCGCGCTTTTTGCTGCGCGATACCTTGCGTGCCCGCTATGGCGAGCGCTTGAAGGCGTTTGATGCCGGCGTCGAACGTGACGGCGCGTTCTTTCTGTTCACCCTGCGCCTGGTGCCGTTGTTCCCATTTTTTCTGGTCAATCTGTTGTCGGGTCTGACCGCGCTGCGCTTACCCACCTTTTATGGGGTCAGCCAGCTCGGCATGCTGCCCGGCACGATTGCGTTTGTGTATGCCGGCACCCAGCTGGCGCAAATTGAATCGCTGCGCGACGTGCTCTCGCCGGGGCTGATAGCGGCGTTCGTTGCGATCGGCGTGTTGCCGCTGCTGATGCGCGGATTCACACGCATGTTGGCCGCGCGGCGCATCTACAAGGGCTATAGCAAGCCGAACAAGTTCGACTACAACCTGATCGCGATTGGTGCGGGTTCGGCGGGTCTGGTCACCAGCTATATCGGTGCTGCCGTCAAGGCCAAGGTCGCCCTCATCGAGAAACACAAGATGGGCGGCGATTGCCTTAACACCGGTTGCGTGCCCTCAAAAGCACTGATCCGCACCGCGCGGCTGTTGGCCGAAGCACGCGACAGTCAACGCTATGGCGTGCGCGCGATGCAGGTCGATTTCGACTTTGCTGAGGCGATGGAACGGGTACAACAGGTCATCAAAAAAATCGAGCCGCACGACTCGATTGAGCGCTACTCGGAGCTTGGTGTGGAAGTGATCGAAGGCGAAGCCAAACTGGTGTCGCCGTGGGAAGTGGAGGTCAACGGCAAGCGTATCTCAGCGCGAAGCCTGGTCATCGCGACCGGCGCCAGACCGCTGGTGCCACCGATTCCCGGCCTCGATCAAATCGACTATCTGACCTCGGATACAGTGTGGAATCTGCGCGTGCTGCCAGCGCGCTTGCTGGTGCTCGGCGGCGGCCCGATTGGTTGCGAGCTTGCGCAATGTTTCGCGCGCATGGGCAGCCAGGTCACCGTGGTGGATCGCGAATCGCGCCTGCTGCCGCGCGAGGACACCGATGCGGCCGAGCATCTCGCCGAGCAGTTTGCGAAAGAAGGTATCGCGCTGGCGGTGGATCACAGCGCACTGCGCGTCGAGCGCGATGCAGAGGGAACGGGTGGTGCGTTGATTTGTAAACATCGCGAGCAGGAAGTGCGATTGCCGTTTGATTGCCTTTTGTTGGCCTTGGGTCGGAAGCCGAATACCGAAGGTTTTGGGCTCGATACGCTGGGTGTAGAAATCAGCAAGGGCGGCACTATCGAGCACGACGCGCAACTGCGTACCAACTTTCCCAACATCCATGTCTGCGGCGATGTCGCCGGCCCTTACCAGTTCACCCACGTGGCTGCCCACCAAGCCTGGTACGCCGCCGTCAACGGACTGCTGTCGCCGTTCTGGACCTACAACGTCGACTACCGGGTGATCCCATGGGTGACCTTTACCGAGCCGGAAGTGGCTCGCGTAGGCCTGTCAGAAACCGAGGCGACTGAAAAGAACATTGCGTTTGAAGTCACTCGCTACGGGCTCGACGATCTGGATCGCGCCATCGCCGACAGCAGCGATCACGGCTTCGTCAAAGTGCTGACCACGCCTGGCACCGACAGCATCATTGGCGCCAGCATCGTCGGCGCGCATGCCGGCGAACTGTTGCCCGAGTTTGTGCTGGCCATGAAATACAAACTCGGTCTCAACAAGCTGCTGGGCACCATCCACGTCTACCCGACCATGAGCGAGGCCAACAAGTACGCCGCCGGGGTCTGGAAAAAAGCGCATGCGCCGCAGTTCGCGTTGCGCATGGCGGCGAAGTTTTTTGCTTGGCGGCGGGGCTAGCGCAACCAAGCAATGCCGCGTCATCCGACGCTCTGGTAGAGAGGAGCTTGCTCCGCTGCTGTTCTTGACCTCGCGACCACTCACCCCCTACATCGCGTTGCGCGCCACCTTTGCGTGGCCTTCGTTGACCAGCATCAGCGCTGCCGACCCATAGTATTTGTGATATTCGGCGACCATTTCGCCGCTGGCGATCACCGGGTCGGTAGCGACCAGTTTCTCGGCTTCAGCGATATCGGTGACCGCCAGAATAAACAGGCCGCGCCACCCGTCGACACCGTCAAAGGGGCCAGCTAAGGCCAGCTTCTTCTCTTCCGTCAGCCGGTTCATGTTAGCGAAGTGGCCCTTGAACATGGCGTCGCGCGCTTCGCCTTTGGGCATCGGTTTCGGGCCAGTTTTCAGCACCACCAGTACGTAGCCGCGCATACCAAATTCGTCGGCACCCACCGCCGCAGCGAGTTCGGGATCAAAAGTCGAAGCCGGGCTGACGGCAGATGCAGCAGGAGCGGGTGCAGTAGGCGCAGGTGCTTCCGCACACACGCTCATCGCCATCAACAGTGCCAACAACCCGCCGCAGCGGGCAGCGATCATGCTCTTCATCGACAGGCTCCTAACGATGTGGGTGGACGCGGCCATGCAGCGCGAGTCGTCATCATGGATGCTGGCATGCCCGCAGCAAAGTGCAGGAACCGCCGAACTTAGAATCAATCCGTTTGCACGATCTTCCGCCGCCACGCCCACACCGCCGCTTGGGTGCGGTCGGCTAGGTCCAGTTTGGCCAGCACGTTGCCGACGTGCGTCTTGACCGTGGTCTCACTGATCAACAGGTGTTCGGCAATCGCTTGGTTGGATAGCCCTTCGGCGATCAGCAACAGCACCTCGCGCTCGCGGTTGCTGAGCTGCGCGAGCGGACCGCGGCTGGGTTCGCCGCGGATCGCCTGCGCCAGACCCGCGGCGATGCGTGGATGCAGTACCGACTCGCCGCGTGCGCTGCGTCGCAGGCTGTCCAGCAACTCGCGGCCGGACACTTCCTTCAACTGATAGCTTGTGGCGCCTGCCTCCAGTGCAGGCCGCACGCTTGAGGGGTCGGTGCTGGAGGTGAGGATCACCACGCGGGTGTCCGGGCTGACAGCGAGGATGCGGCGGGTGGTCTGGATGCCATCGATGCCGGGCATGACCAGATCGACCAGTGCCACGTCCGGCCGAAGCTGTGCCGCCAGCGTGACCGCAGCGGCGCAGTCGCCCGCCTCACCGCACACTTCAATATCGGCTTGCAGGTCCAGATAGGCGCGCAGGCCTTGGCGCACCACGGCGTGATCGTCGACCAGCAGCACACGGATGTTCATGGCTTGTCCTCGCCGGAGTTCATTCGCCGCCGTTCATGCGCTGACGTTCATTGCTGACGTTCATTGGCTGATGCCCTTTAGCTCGCCGCCGCCGCCGGTGCGTCGAAACTCAGATCGAGTCGGGTACCGCCAGCGGGCGGCGAATCCAGCGTCAGCGTGCCCCCTGCAAGGCTTGCCGCGCGATGGCGCATGTTGGCGATGCCCATGCCATCGGCGGCAACGCCTGCACCGCCGCAGCCGTTGTCGCTGATGCGCAGGCGAACTTCGCCAGCGTGCAGCGCAAGGGTCACTTCGACGTGTGCAGCCGCAGCGTGCCGCCAGACGTTGGCGAGCGCCTCGTCGACGATGCGCAGCACGGTTTGTGCTTGGGTAGGCGAGAGGATCAGGCTGGCCGGCAGCTGTTCGCGCAGCTGGCAGCCGCTGCGTCGCGAGAAGTCGCTCAGGCGTTGACGCAAGGGTGGCAGCAGATCTTCGGCATTGCCGCCGGTGTCGCCAAGTTCACGCAGTTGCTCGGCAAGCTCATGCTGGATTTCTTCCATCAGTGTGCTGGCTTCGGCGAGCCGTTGCTGTGAGCGTTCGGCATCGCTGGCACCTTCGCGCGCCGCAGCAATCTGCAACGACAACGCAAACACTTTTTGTTTGACGGTGTCATGCAGTTCGCGCGCTAAACGACTGCGTTCGGCGACGGTGGCCAACTGCGCGCGGGCACTGACCAAAGCCTTCAGGTCAATCGCCATGCGGTCAAGTTCACTGGCCAGCGCGCCCAACTCGTCGCGGCCGCCGTCAGCAATGGGCGCGCTGAAATCGCCACCCGCCCAAGCGCGCGCCGCCGTGCTCATGCGCTCGATCCGCACCAGCACGCGTCGGCGTAGGAACCAGGCCGAGCCGATCAGAAACAGCAGCAGGTAGGAAACCGCAATCGGCCACTCGAAACTCAGGCGATCTCCGAAGCGGCTCCATGGCGAAGGCACCGCCAAGTCCAGACTCACCTGCAGCAATGGTATCGGCGCACCTTGGCTGGTCGCGACCTGCGCCGACCATTGCCTGCGTACCCACCCTGGATCGTCCGCCAGCGGCGCGCCTGCGGCGGTGTGTGCTTCGCCGTTCACGTGCAGCTCGGCATGGAACGGATGCCTGGTCAGCTCCAACAGCACATACGCCGCTGAGGTGCCCAAGCTCTCGCGTGGTCGCTCCATCTGCAAGACAAAGCGCTGTAGACGCAGCTCGATTTCAGCGTCGCTGGCACCGGCTTGCATGCCGTCGGCAATGCTCTGCGCCTCAATCTGCAATGCCCGCTGCACGCGGCCGTCATCGAGCTCAGTCAGCATGCGCTCGAACTTGAAAGCGATGCTGGCGTGCTCGATGAACACCAGTGCCGGCAGCGACAGCAGGATATAAAACAGCGCGAGCTGAACCCGAAGACCTCGCATCCTGTTTCCCTTGGTTCAAAGTGGCTTGCTCAAAGCGGCTTGCTCAAAGCGGCTTGTTCAAAGAGGCGAAGATGATCGCATAGCCTCGCTGTCAGCCAATTCACCGGCGCCACGCTCCGACCTTGGAGGGCGCCGCTCCTGCGGCGCTGCTCTTTCGCCAACATCAAAAGCGGCCGCGCAGGAGCGCGTCCCTCCTAGGGTTAACTGCGGCCACGCAGGAGCGCGTGCCTCCTAGGCTAACTGCGGCCGCGCGGGAGCGCGTGCCTCCTAGGGTTAACTGCGGCCGCGCGGGAGCGCGTGCCTCCTAGGCTAACTGTGGCCGCGCGGGAGCGCGTCCCTGCTAGGGTTAACTGCGGCCGCGCAGGAGCGCGTCCCTCCTAGGGTTAACTGCGGCCGCGCGGGAGCGCGTGCCTCCTAGGCTAACTGTGGCCGCGCGGGAGCGCGCCCCTCCTAGGTTAACTGCGGCCGCGCGGGAGCGCGTCCCTGCTAAAGCAAAAGCAGCCGCACAGGTGCTTTTCCCTACACCAGATTCACCGCACTTGCATCCTGCCCAGGAACGATGTGGACCCGGCATGCAATGCCTAGACTCGACGAATCGCCGCGCGACAGCGCGTCGCGTTTACTTCGTCCGAGAAACTCCCATGCTGCATTCTGTTCCGCGTCGGCTGCTTGCCACGGCCGTCGTGCTTTTCTTGTTCGGCTCGTCGGCGCAGGCGTCGACGGCGACGCTTGCATCCGCTGAGGCAGAGGCTGAAGCCGCCGCGATCGCAGCCAGCAAGTCCAACCCGTACCGCGCGCCCGAAGTCACCGTCACCGCAAAAGGCACGGTGGCCGACGTGCCCTCCGCGCTGGCCACCGAGGTGGTGGATTGGCAGGACGCGATCGCCGCCCCGGTGGACTTTCAGGATCTGATCACCCGCGTACCGGGTGTCGGCTCGACCGGCCAGAACGGACTGTTTGAGACGTTTTCGATCCGTGGCAGCGGCGGCAACGGCATCCTCGTACTGGTCGGCGGCACGCCGGTGACCGCGCAACGCCGCGCCGGGGTGCCGGTGGCCTTTGTCGAGCCGTCTTTGCTTGGCGAGATCAACGTCACCCGCGGTCCGGCGACCGTGCATTTTGGCGCGGGTGCGCTGGGCGGCGCGATCTCGATTGAGCCGCGCTGGTTCGACAGCGCCACCGTTTCCGCCGGCTATGCCAGTTCTGGCGATGACAGCAGTGTCATGGCCGGCTTCGGCAACCAGTCATATTCGATCGGCGTCGCCAGTCACCATGCCAGCGACAGCGAGGCCGGCAACGGCACGCCGCTCGACACCAGCTACGAGCGCGCAAGCGCCAGCCTGCAATATCGCGCTGAAATCGGCGCGTTTGCGCTCGATGCGCTGCTGCTGCCGTCGAAAAGCGATGACATCGGCAAGTCGAACAGCCGCTTCCCGGCGCGCAACACGACGTATCCAGAAGACGACCACGTGCTCGCACGCTTGCGTCTGCGTCACGACAATGGTTTTGAGGCCGGCATCCACGGCCACGACCAATCCCTGCTCACCTACAACCAGCGACCGGGTACGCCTGACACCTTCGCCTATGTCGAGAGCGTGGACATGGGCGCAACGCTGCAGCAAACCTTTGTGTTGGGTGACTTCAGCAACAACGTCGGCATCGAGTATTTGCAGCGCAGCAATGTCAACGGTTTCAGTGCGCGCGGCACGCTGGCCACGCGCACCTTCAGCCTGCGCGATGCCGACGAGCAGGCGTGGTCGCTGTTTGCGCTTAGCGACTGGCGGCCGTCGTCCGCGTTTGCGTTGGAGGCCGGCGCGCGCTTCAGTTCACAGGATCAAGCGCAAGCCGGCGCAGACTCCAGCGATTCCGACCGTGCTTTCACCGCCGGTGCTGCGTGGACGCCAACCGACAGCAGTCGCTGGACGCTCAATCTCTCGACCGGCTATCGCTTTGCCACCTTGGAAGAACGCTTCTTCACCGGCGTCACCGCACAAGACGAAATTCTCGGCAATCCAGACTTGGGCTCCGAGAGCTCCAAAGGCATTGACCTCGGCTACGCCTGGAACGGCGGTGACTGGGATCTGCAGGTGCATGGCTGGCAGACTGAAATCGATGATCTGATCCAGCTGTTCCTGGTGGCACCTGGCGTCAACGGTTACACCAATGTTGGACGCGCCACGCTGCATGGCGCCGATGGTGCATTCGGCTGGACGCCCACCGACAACGTCTCGCTGCGGGCCACCGGCACCCTGGTGCGTAGCAAGGACGAAATGACCGGCGACCCGCTGTACGGATCGCCGCCGCTGACCGTCGCCTTGGACGCGCGCTACACGCTATCGGCGATCACCTTGGGCGCGTACTACAGCCATCGCGCGCGCATGGATCGACCGGGCTTCGAGGAAGTCGAGCGCGCCTCCGCCGACTTTCTGGACCTTGATCTGAGCTACCGCTTCAACCCAGCATGGAACCTGAAACTGTTCGCTCGCAACGCGCTCGACGCCGACGACTTCGCCACCGCCGATGAACTGTCCACGTTTGTGCAAGAGCGCTCGTTTGGGATCAACGTGAGTTGGACGGGGCGCTGAGCGGCAAGGCAAGTGTCCGCACATCGGTACGTCAGACATCGTCAGCAAAACCCTGTGTGCCGATGTAAGCGCAGGAATCCTTAGCGCTGCGTGCGCCGCCACACCGACAACGTGCGTGAGCGCGCCAATCATGCAGCGCTCAGGCTCCTTTCATGGCTCTCCCATGCAGTTGCCGTTCACTACGTCAGGAGTTGCGCCATGAACCACGTCACCACGGCAGACAACAGCAAGCTTTACCTCAAGGATTGGGGCTCGGGTCGGCCGGTCATCCTGATTCACGGGTGGCCTTTGTCGGCGGACAGTTGGGACGATCAGGCCATGGCGATTGCGAATGCGGGTTACCGCGCGATTGCGTATGACCGCCGTGGTTTTGGTCGCTCTTCGCAGCCATGGGTAGGTTACGACTACGACACGCTGGCTGACGATTTGGCGGCGGTGATCGAGCAGACCGAAGCGCGTGACGCTGTGCTGGTCGGCTTCTCTATGGGTGGCGGTGAAGTGGCGCGCTACATGTCTCGACATAGCGGTGCATCGGTGGCGCAAGCCGTCCTGATCTCGTCGGTGCTGCCGTATCGATTGCAGACGGAAGATAACCCTGTCGGCACTGAACAAGCCGAATTCGACAAGACCGCTGCGGCGCTCAAGGCCGATCGACCCAAGTTCCTCAGCGGCTTTTTTGAGAAGTTTTTCGGCATCAACAAGGACGCGGACGAGGTCAGCGAGGAACTGCTGCAGTGGGCGCGCAGCGTCTCGATGCAGGCCAGCCTCAAGGCCACCCTAGATTGTCTGAAGTCGTTCTCTAGCACCGACTTTCGCGCCGAGCTGGCAGCCTTCGAAGTGCCCACCCTCATCATTCATGGCAGCGAAGACCAGACCGTTCCCATCGGTGCCTCCAGCCGGCTTGCGGCGAAGGGCATCAAGGACAGCACCCTGATCGAATACGACGGCGCGCCGCATGGTCTGTTTGCGACGCACAAGGATCGGCTGACTGAGGATCTGCTCAAGTTCCTCGGGAGCTGAGCGCCGCCGCGCGGAGCGCTCGCCCGCTCCGCGCACCGCTCCGCCATTCTCCGACTCCAACACAATCCGGCTCCAACACAATCCGGCGTCAACACACTCAGGCTCGAATGGCACTTACTTAAGCGCAGGCGCCAAACAATCGTCATTCCGGCGAAGGCCGGAATCCAGCACTTCCGGCCAGTAACAAAGCTTAA
>ENA-ORBV01008307-ORBV01008307.1-microbial-mat-metagenome-genome-assembly--contig:-NODE-8307-length-17488-cov-5.520016_pt1 | contig 17488 bp, 23 predicted proteins | sample MGYA00237777_ERZ505514 | MGnify/ENA primary metagenome ERZ505514 (study PRJEB26160, sample SAMN06269048) | microbial mat metagenome | isolation source: Oligotrophic lake microbial mat | place...
CAGGCTGCATACACATTGTTCAGCAATGTACACCGCACTGACGTGCCTGCTTGATGTTCTAAGACGTGCATGCTGGAGCTGTTGCCACGGCTGCGGTGTCCGAGGCTACTGGATATCTATGCTCATATGCAGCTCGTTGCATGTCATGTGCAGCGCATCAAAGTACAACGACATGCGCACAGCACGCAGATCCCAAATAATCCTAGAATAATCCCAAATAATCCTGCAGAAAAATCCCAAATATCCTACAAAAAAATCCGACTCTGAGTAAATAATCCTAGAAAAATCCCAACAGAAAATAAAGCACACGGTCGGATTCTCGGAGACAACTCGATCCCTAAGCACGTGTGTCACCGCGCGAAGCACGTGTGCCGTAATGTCTCGAACTGGAACTGTCGAAGCTATCAGCGCAGAGCTGAAAGAAGTCAAGGACGAAATTAAGCAAAGGAAGCAATATCTCGACCATGCTCAACGTGCGTCGGAAACTGCGGAGTTTATGGCGTTGCCCGAGGCGGAGCGCTTGGTTCGACTGCAAACTCTGAAGTTCGATCGAGAAGTTACACAGTGTGGTCCACGGGGCATGCTTAAGTATGCGCGGAGCATGCCTACATGCGAGGCATCCGAAGGCATGACTTTGGCGGGAGGCATCCGTGACGCCGTCGCCCCAGGCACGCCAAAGTGGGAGCCAACACACATGTGGGGGGGCGCCCTTCCCCACCGTGGCGCGGCGCACTGGGAAAGGCATGCCTAACAGTGAGGCATACCCAGGCTTGTGAGCTACACCTACGTCATGCGCATCGGGCATCCACATCATGCTCTAACTGATGTTTATGACCTCACAGAAGCAACGAGTCGTCAACATTGTTCACACGTCCGCGCCCTCCAGCTTGCGCTTGAGCTTCGCCGTTGCCTCGGCAAGAACGGACGAGGTATGCTCCTCCATCCAAGCCTCGACCTTGGAACGAAGGTCATCCGTCGGCTGCGAAACAAAGAAACCCTTCTTAAGAGCTTGCTCGCAACACTGTCGTTTATGCTTTCGGCGCTCCGCTTGCAGCGTCTCCAGGCAACGCGGGACCGAGTAGGTTTTCGAGGTGCTGTGATGTAGACTCAATGAGAACGATATAGCCATTCAACCTAGCACTTGATAAGCAATCGTACTCTGCCGCCTTCTCGATTGCCTCAATCTGCAGCAGCATTTGTTTTTCGTAACGACGGGCCTGAAAGCAGTAGCTCTCCACCATCGTCACCGAGCACACAGACGTGATGATAAGTCAAGAAGGTACCTCTGACATAAGACACGCTCGAGCATCACTAGATGTCTTCAAGATGTACTTTTTGGCCATGTGGTCGTAAATGTGGCCGCGAACCTTGCGATCGTCATCGAATTCCTAAAGTTATACGATAAGTTTCAGTTTTGTCGGAACGTGCACATTTCGACACACACCTTTAAGGCGGCGATGCACTTTTGCCGCAGCTCATCCTTGCGATCTGCATCCATGAGCGAAAACTTTTGCATTACTAAAGGAAAGGAGTTCAACATCCATTGTTTCGTAACTGGTGTAACACAAGCGATCGTCAGAGTGCACGGTGGCTGGAAGAACATGGCACTGCGTACTGTACCGTCGATACAGATTGGCCTTGCGTCCGTTCGCCACAGCTTTTCGGCACGGTCCCCGATGGAATCATGTCCGTTACTTCCAGCGCGAACTTGATCGCGCAGCAGAGCGACTTCATTGCTCAGCCCTTGAAGCATTTTCACCACTTGATTCATATCTCCGTTCTGGAACCGAATCGTTTCATCCAGAACGTACGTGCCGTCCGTATTCGGCACATCGGTCGTCTCCATGGCCTGAGCCAGAAACTCCGCTGGAGAACGAATTGGCATCGTGCCTGTTGCGCAACAATAAACACAGGCAAGGTCATGCCGTGAACGCATTCTGGGATCGAAACGATTGCTACCGGAGTCTGCCGATCTATCTCGGCTAACTGAACGGGAGACAGGCCGATCGTCGGTGTCCATGCTCTCAATTTGATCGGCTTGCCTCCCAGATAATCGGACTGATGGACGGGACGGACCTGCCAATGATTTGAGTGCCATTATAGCTTGCGTTGACCGGCGCTAGCGACACCTTTGTGACTTACGTGAAAGCAAGGATTGGCTACCACCACGTGCAGATGAGTCGCCCCGCTTAGGGGACGTTACCCGTGATTCTGGTGCAGCCAAATCAGAGAATCCGACCAGCATCAGCAGGATGGGTTTTGTTTTTGTGGAAACTGTGCTGCTGCAATACCACGTACCTGCGCTTACTGCGGCGTCTGCTTTGTCAAGGGCGCTAGGTAGAGAGTGGAGGGGAGGTTGATGCATCCCCAGACGGTCGCCAACGACTGCTATCATCGAACGCGCATTCCCTCAGTAAGGCGCAATCATCGAGCATCAATCAACCACCAGTTACACACAAGAAAGGGCCCGTGTATCCGGTGAGATGGCTGGGGGAGTCTCCTCGTCGCTACTACTCGTAGACGATCCATGCTCTGACTCGTCTTGCACCGGAGTGGCATTCTCGTCGGGGCTGGACTGGCGAGCTACCCTTGCTTTCTTGGGATTATGTTTCTTTTGGGAGCTGCGGTCGCTGGCAGCGTCGGCGTCCTTGTCACGCGCCGCTTTTCTGCTTGGTTTGCGGATCCGCTTGTTGCGCACTGAGGTTTCCATTACAAACCTTGAATCAATTATATATAACTGCGGATGATAGACACAATCAGCTGAAATGCACGGTCAAATGCGTCGTACTGGAATGGCACGAATCAGTTTTGGAGGGAACAAGGTTAAGACGGGGCGCTGTTGAAAAATTAGGCTGGCTCACGATCGAAAGCAATGTGTCCGGCCGTTCTTGCGGTGCAGTGACGATTTGCAACTCTGCGTTACTGCCATCTCTCTGCGATGCAGCAACCCGAATTAGAGCACAAAGGAGGGCTGCAGAACAAGCCTGGATGGAATCAATGTTTTTTGAACGCCGTGATCACGCTGTTGGCCCATTCTACACCGTTCGTGGCAGCTATCCGAAAGTACCATGGTGCTTTGTTGAAGCCCAAAGCGGTCAAAGCTGTCGCGCGATTTCGCAATCTGATCGTTCGCCTGACAATCGCGGTGGTGGACAAACTGGATTGTGGTATCTCTCGGCGGGCCCTTTTTTTACATAAGGGCTATACACAAACTCCTGCTGTGGAAATTGCCAAGGAAGGAGTGATGGAGGATGCCGGAGACCTTTTGGGACAGATCATTCGCGAGACGCAAGCGCTTCTTTGGTTTCAGACATTTTCTTACCGACGGTCGCAGTACTTGTGTTGTGTCAGCTGCCAAGGCACAAATCAGTACGTGGAGAAATTTTCCGTGGAGCATCACGTATGGCATCTAGCGTTTCCCCCTCTCCCTGAAAACAGCCGGGATTGCGCAGTGATGACCTTGGAGTCACTATGGGAGGACCATCTGAATTCAACATTCGAAGTGCTAGACTGCAAGTCGGAAGAGCTGGCTAGTCCTCCGCGTCACAACGAGAGCTGTATCGACGCAAACAATGCAAGGATTTGCAACCGCTTCAAAGTTACATCAAAGCCACCAACTTCCATTTACATGAAGTTGCAACGGTGGTGCCAGCAAGACGTCCACGGTAGTCAGGACAAAATCATCCAACGCGTTTCCGTGCCTCGCACGCATGCCTGGTTTGCTGGAACCGAGTATAGCCTCAAAGGACTGGTCCTTCATCGTGGGCAAATGCTCGATACAGGCCATTACGTATCGATCGGTTTTGATCAATCTGGCTGCCGGTTGTACGACGATGAAACCGTGGTAACCGTATCGTCTGTGACTGGCGCGTTTGACGAGCGGGTTGGCTCCCAGCATGGAGATGTGTATTTAATTTTGTATGAGAGAACCCCCGTATTGCCATCAAATGCCATTCTCTCGGTTTCAAGCCATCCCGACGCCTTGACGTCCGCTGTTGCCGCTCGCAGAGCCGAAGAACAAAAGTATGCGTGCTTCCTTGGCGCTGCGGTCAGCTCGACGTTCCAAGCTGTTATCAACGCTGGAGCCATCAAAGCGCGTGAGTCGATTGGAACTTGGCGATGCGTTCAATCGAACGGCCAGGTTTCATTTTTATGCGGTGTTTGCTTGGCGCGAGTGTTGTGGGGAAAGAAGGACAAGGAGCGCACGTGTTCCAAATTTGCTTCCGCGCAGGAGGCAGAATCCCACCTTCGCCGGTGCGTTCATCAGCACGCGCGATACACTTGCGAAAAATGTCAACAAAAACATCGCGTTGCTAACGCAACCAAACATGCCAAGCAATGCTCTGGCTAGTACAATACACGAAACATTTACGTAAATGATACTGATGCATCCTGACCGAAGATAGCTTCCAGCTTGTGCATCTGCTCTGCGCACAATTCGGTTGCCTCAATCCGTTTGGACAACTCGTCTGCATCAGCGGCGAGTGTCGTCAGCTTCTCCTGTAAATTTACAAAAAAGCATGCGTCAGCACCAGTGCGGCCACATTGCAGGTATGAGCGATGGTCATTACCTTGGCGGCCTGTGTCAATGTGACGTCGCATTCCCATCTGGCGGCCCACATCCTCAGGTTTCGTAATGACCGGATCGTTAGGAAGTTGACAGCGATCTTCATGACACCCGGAGGTGTCATTACACAATGGTGCAGCGCCGGCCCTGTGACAATCATATCACCCAAGCGCTGCTGGCACACAGTGAACGTGACACCCGCTGTCACGTAAACAGATAGAGGGAGTTGCTGCGATTGGCTGGTTTCATCGTGTCGAGCAGTCTGTCCAGTGGCGGCCAAATGTGCCTCGCTGAACCGCTGGAAGTTGTTGTCCGACTTGTCGATGAACACCCAAATCGGGTGTCTGTCAGATCGCTCGTCCTCGATCGATGACGTCGATCTAACGCGCACATTTATCGCTCGGAGGTCAGCAGCCTCTGTGTGCCAGCCCGTTACTGCCACGCGGTCAGTCTTTGATGGTGCCAGCCAATATCCAGTTACATCATAGACACCAGCTGTAACGGGCCAGATGCGAGCCCCCTCATCGGACAACGCTGACAAAAGTCCTCCGTTTAGACACCCGTTGATAAATGGTGGCAAATCTAAAAGTTTCAACAACTCGCGGCTCCAAGCCCGGTGATCAGGTTCGTCTGCTAGCTGGATGTCGGCCATGTACTTGCCAGCACCACCCGCTGCCTCGGCCGATTTTGGCCATGCCAAGTTCATCGTCCCCATCGCCGGAACACTCATCTCGAGATCACTGTAAGCTTTGGAGGCTTGTCGCAGTTTCTGAACATGAGCCTGCAATACATCCGAACCCGCTGATGGCAGATGCACCACGGCTACTGGCGAGGAGAGCGCCCTTGCAAAGGCGCGTGGACACCTCAGTAACTCCATGCTCGTTTCGATAGATGGTGACACCACTGTCAGTGCACATCGACCATTTTTCATTGCCCATTTGGGAGCCTTTCCATTCTTCACAAAGGTGCTGAGCTCTTCAAATAGTTTATCTTGCCAGTCAACATCCTCCTCCACTCCTTTGAACTCCGACTGTTGCTCAAACAAAAGCTGCTTGTCTGGTACGAATGCAGTTGTGTCTATGTCATCGCAGACATCAGCGCGTCATTGAATTCAGCTGGCTATGTACATCACACGTATCGCAAACACAACGCCTGTACCCATGTGATCCGAGGCTATCATATTTTCTTCAACACGGACGCGCTTATCTGTAAAAGAAATACACCAATCAATTGTGTTCATGTACATTATGCAACGGAGAGAGTCAGCATTGATTGACCACTGCTCTTACCCACATGGCCCGCTCGGGTGCGGAGTGAGCGTCGCGGGGTAAGCATGCTTGTCGGCGTCGCCTGGGCATTGCCGGTGTTGACCAGACCCGCTGGTATATAGACTCTGTTTGAAATGGCTGGTTTGCAGATCTACCGTGCAAAGCACACAAGCATTTTGTGGATGTGTTGATTTCCCGCAAGGATGCTGCATGGTGACCAGCCCAGCCCATCATGCGAACGTGCGAGTCTGACAACCAGAGCGAGACGATACCATATCATCGGCGGATTGGCTAGGGAGCATGTCGAATTATGGGCGTTAGTTCCAACGAATAGCGCGACTGCTGTTGTCAATGATGCAAATCACATGTCTCCGACGCTCACAGTCATCGGATTTGGAGATGTCGCTTTTGGCTACCGAATGTGATCTGGTCGCTGTACGTTCCACATGGACAACGTTGATCGAAAGGTGGCGCCGGAGTTGCCACCAAGGCCAGTGCTAGTCAATGCCGGCACCTTGGTCAATTGGTTTGTCAACGGCGGAAGGCAAAACCAGGTGTCCGCCGTCCGCGAGGTTCATACACAGCGCGCACAAAAATGGAAGACCATCTTTGAACAAAGCGATTGGGCCAGCGTAATACCATTGTTTGCGATAAAATCATACGCCATGGGAGTCAGTTGCAATGTTCACAATATGTTTTTTGATGACAGGAGTTCAACATTGTCATATATGACGACTCAGGAACCACCAATTCCGATGTTCCTTCTGCTGGCTGGGTGCTGGCGGACGGTGCGCAACGCAATTGATTTGCTGTTTGTCACGAACACAATTTCACCCCTTGTATATTGCACAGGTTGGGGCCGCGTTAGCGGCTTGACACTGTTACCGCAATCTCGCCTATCTTCCATCACCGTGAGCGTTTCGCTGGTTGCCGGAGCACCGCCCAGCGTCCCTACTCGCTTGCTTGCTAATCTAGGTACCCGTTCATGGTGTTTGTCCACCGCATGTACTGGGTAAATTCTCCTCGTTTTGCTGTTCGTCACCCACGACAGCACGGAATGAACGACACAAGGACAAAGACGACATGTCTTTGTATGATCAGATCTGCGCGTTGAGGAAGCTCGAGCCCCATATTCAGGTAGGCTTGTTTCGCATGCAGAACCCTCCGAGACTCTCATACTGGACTTCGGACCAGGTGGATTACACCGCCACCAGCCCCTCCAACAAAGCGGCGTTTCCAGCCGTGTACTTGGTTGAGTGGGCAAAGGCTCGCGCTTGTTCTTTTTTCGCCCAATCTTCCGCCAGCGGCCTACTTAGACTGTCACGCGCTCTGCACCCGGATACATTACAAACGTTGCAGAACGAGCTCGTTACGTCCAACACGTGTGTGAATCTGGACTCTCTCTACACATCGCCTTTCTACGATCCGGACACCTTTCACGACATCACATCCGGTATCAATTCGTCGCGCATTCAGATGTGCACTCCTTCAACTCTCCAACGTTTAGTTCTCCAGCGAGCGCGTCTGGAGCAAGCAGAAAGTCCTTCTCTCACAGTTCGAAAGGCAGCTATGGTAGGAGATCTTGTGCGATGCCACCACGCAGATTCATCACTCTTCACAGACTCGTCTCGTACGCTACAGATCGTCTCACTTTGCGGACAAGTACTACGGCTGGCCATTGGATTGCATTCTCTCAATTGTGCGCTGGACGCGTGCTGGACAGACGGGCCAGAGCATACCGTTGCTGAAGCTTTTTTGGTACATACACACTGCGGTGGCGTGCATTGTATCGCTATTGCGTCACCATGCGGTCGCTGGTGCGCACAGAAGGGAGAATTGACTCGGGAATTGCAAGCGGAGAGTCATCGTGGCTTGCTTAAAACAAAACTACTTGCGATACTGGGAGCGCAGAAGGAAATGGCAGTCGTCAAACTTCCACTTTCCTCTGCCGCGGTGCAGATGGAGTCACTACAGCCCATGGAGATGCAAGCTACAAGCAGCAGTACTGCCGCTGACACGTCTGGTGAGCTGGACCCAGCAGATTCATCAAGCACAAGTGAAGCAACTAGTGACGGCACCCCTGAGCCCGGTAAGTATCTTGATTTTGATTCAAATGATGTGACGTCAAGGGAGTTGGAAGAGCACACGTTGTGGTGTGTCAGACACAAAGCGGGTCAGAAAGGCGGTCGATCGCTTCAGCAACAGCGTTGGTGCCCTAGACAAGCGCCGGAGCTCCAAGAAGCCCAAGACAAGATCTCATACCCCTTTCGTGAGCAAGGTCCAAGTGACTGGTGGGTTGCACCAAACATCCATCGTCAGTGGCATGTACTCATACATGACCCAACGAGCAGGCAAACGAAAATCAGTCAGTCTGGTCGAGGCATCGAGTCCACCCGCCCTCTACGATCCACGAGACACCGATCAAAAGCTGGACTTAGCTGGTGGCGGGATAGTGATCACGTCTCAAGACAGCGAAGAGATCACTACTACGGTCGAGCTCCTCGTTCAAAACGACGGATTGCTGGTAATCACCAAAATCCCTGCCATCACAGCTCAAGCGGTACTTTTTGTTTGCGTGTCGCGATATGTCTTTCAAGCACACACTCAGCGCAGAGCTCATCACAACGAATTGTTTCTAGGACACGACTCTGAAACTAGTCATCAAACGCTGGACCGCTCCCGAGCGGGTGAACCAAGGAGAGGTAGTCATGATATTTACCTCTCCGGACCTCTTATGCCTTGTGCCCTGGATTGCACTGCTACAAAAGACAACCCTGCGATTACAGAGCGCAACGGCCAGCTTCACAGACAGGTAGGATCAATTGCCACCATCCTGTTCTCGCACTGTATATTCATTCTTGCATCGTGGTCGCTTCATCGTCGATACCAAACAGGAGCTCGAAGGCAGAACACATCATTTTTGCAGCGTCGCAGGATTGTCTCTTGCCCACAGGCAGCGATTTTGCAAAGGTGCGTCGAACAGAATCTCAAGCAGTCAACCTCATCCACTGTTGTGTTCGTTCATAATGGTGTGATATCTTGACCTCAGGGAAGGGACAGCGTGAATCACCAGGTCATATTGACCCCAGCAACTTATCCTCGAACCTTCCACAAGCAATTGAACGTCATTGATCATTACTTGAAGCGAATGTTCGTGATGGTGTCAACTGTAGTGTTGTCAAACGTTGACATTAAGCTTCCGCGCTGTGTTTATTGTAGAAGAATTCCATGGAGCCGATTTCACATCCTGGATGTGGACTCAGGCACGGAAGTGTGCTTCTTGAGGTCATGTTTGCTGGCGAAACGCTGGATCGGTGTCGCAGAAAAAACAGACGCAGAACTGCAGCTGAAGTGGTTGACTGAAATTACACAGAACTTCACCCTCGGTACTCGAAGTCTTACCAAAGACCGTCATTTCGGAAAAGCCCTTGACTTCCATTTTGTGGTGTATTTACACAACAGATTTTGTGTCGGCACTTAACGGTGCGGTGAAATCACCTGCTGCGATCAACGTGATTCCCGTGGATCCGGTGATCGTCTCTGCGATGCGTTCGGTGAACGGCTACAGCAACCGACCGCAGGGCACGTTCTCCGCGGACCAGCTGCTACAGTGGCAGGCAAGTTGCCATGGCATCGTCATCGTGGAGGGAGCCACCGTCAAGAAGTCAGTGCCGAATCTGGTGGGTCGTGAGAGAGGCGTATTCACAGCTGTGCCCCATACGGTTTCGGACCCTGGAATTCCGCTGTGGGGGACAGTCTGGCTTGGTGAGGCTGCTTCTTCTCGCGTCGAGGCGAAGGGCAAGGTAGACGACCCGAACAAGACGCAGCTCATAGAACTGAGCGCCAGGAAACCGGAGGAAGAATACATGGTGATGGAGGTGGACCCCGCCTGGTGCATGGCGGCTCTGATTAACAGCAGCATCGGCTGTGCAGTACATGCGAACCTTCGGCTAGAGGTGGACGACGTTGTGTCTGGTGCTTACGATGCTATTCAGCTGCGGTTCGTAAGATCGGTTCCAGCGAACACCCAGTTGCTGTGGAACTACCCTTTGTGAAAGTGTGCTTTATTTTCTGGGACCGACCACGTTAAAGTCGAACCACGGTTCATAGTAAAAGACAGAATTTGATTCGACGTTGCACTTCGAAGTTGCACTTCGTTCATTCGAAAGCATGCACATGGGGTCTTTACACAACGAGAGGCAATGTGCCGCACACAAGGCGCTGAAGACAACGCGGCATGGGTGCATCGGGTCACGAGCAGGTCCCAGGGGGGGAATTTCTGGTACACCTGCACTACTTTCGGCAGACGCGGGATACGTCTTTGCGATATCTGCCCCAAGGTATTGGCAATCATGGAACATGCCCACAGTGGACAGAAGATTGGTGACCATTACCGGTGCCTCAACGGTTCCCAGAATGTACATAGCCCGCTTCTGCAGCAGACGAGCGCTCCAGAAGCGAAGATGGATGTCCGACCCGGCAGGTAGGAACGGTCGCAACAAAACCCAATAAACGTTTTCAGCAGCAACGTGCCTGACTTGGTGTTCAAATATGGCAGTAATGCGTCCGAAACACACGTCTCCCGTCACAGCACTTTTGTACTTCACAGGGTCGCCCAATCGGAAGTGTAGATGTTGAGCAGGGCCGTTTGTGGAGTCTTGTCTTTGCATTTGGATAGCTCGGAAGCTTGCTACGGGCTCTGTATCAAAGCCTTCCTGCAAACGTACTCGAGCAGAGGAGCAAAGTTGGACGTAATGTCCTCGCATCAGATCCATTGATGCTTGCGAGAGCTGAGCTTCACGAATCTGCGTGCACAACGGGATCGCAGAACACTATCAATGGACAGTGCAACCATTCAATTACACGAACCCATACCTTGCGCCCAACACTCTTGACATGAAGTCCGAGCGGATTGCAGACGGTGAGTCGCGAGCCTTGAATGTCAGGCGGGAGATTGGTAAGGGCCGAGATCACGGCCGGACGCGAAGACACCCAGTCTAACAACCGTCTACCGGCAACCAATGAACCAACCGCATTGAAAGAACCATTGCTGTTCCATCTTCCGCCGTGCGCAACATAGACTGCTCCATCCTCTTCTGCTTGCTGCTCAATGCACGTGTATTCCAGATGCTTATCCATCGGATCGCCGCTTCTCTGTTGTCGCTTGGCACCTTGATGCTTATGCTCGTCTGTATGACCCACCAGGTTTCTCAAATTTGCCCAAATGCGAGCGTCTGTTACACAAAACTCGAGAAGATCGTGCAAGCTCGGCCTTGGAAGGTTATGTTTGGACCCACTTTCGAAGGGAAAGCAGGATGTGAATCTTCTGATGGTCTCTCTGTTAGTGCGTGTAATATACGTCAATCATCAGAAAGTGCTTACTCTGCATACAATACAACTTACCTTGCAAGTGTCTCCAATTCCAAAACTGAGGTATCAGTCGCGGTGGTTGATAACGCAGAAGTGCACAAATCTGCGAATCCAATCCAAGCCAGCATGACCGCATCACTGACAATGCCCTTCAAGAGGGAGGGAAGTAGGAAGAGCAACGTCGCGTAGAGCTGCATTGACCAGCTTTTGCCCGTCTTCGAATCAAGAGAGAATGTAATACGGGTTGCACCTGGCGGATAGATGATATCTCGCAGACGAATTCTCAATAGTTGTCGCGCAGAGACCGTCATGCCACGCATGATGGTTGTGTGCAAGTAGCTCTTCACCCACCCGTTAAACAATAAGTGAAGTGGCTCGCGCGGGGTTTGCAGACTGCTGTCAAAACTGAGACCTTCGAACGGGTCCTGGGATGGAAGGGCGGCACACGAGCCACGTTAGGCGCGATGCACTGCACTGGTCAGAACAATTAGGCACAATATCACCTTGCCTCCGGTGCATCCCGTCTGTGACTTGATGGACTTTACCTCCGCCAAGGTACTTGCACTCGATATCCGCGTGGCGATACTGTCGTGCAGGGTGCTGCGCCGTCGATTGGTGAGAACGTCAAACTTGTGCCCTATGCTATGAACCTCGGTCGAGCTGATTGTACAAGTTCTGCACAACTGATGTGAGCTGTGCCCTGTATGCCGAGCGGTCTTGTCCAGCTGAGGCCGATCGCCTTTGAAGATCACCAGCTGCACGGGCAGATCCGTCTTCCGAGCGAGACCCGATGACATTTCGACCATCTGCATTGACGATACAGAGCTCTGCCAAGGCCAATTAAGACTGCAATAGGGAAGGATATACGACGTACCGGGTTGGAGCTCTGCAGTTCGATGAGCTCCCTTCGATACGGCGCGAGCACATCGTACAGCGAGGCGTTCGACGGAAAATATCTCAGTACGAAATTGTATTCCAAACGGTTGAGATCGCCTCTACACATGTTTCCAAAGGAGCCGTAGAGACCGACTGATGAAATAATCAACACCAGAAGCCCGAGTAAAACGGACGTGGAGTACAGCGCATGAAAACCAGAGTTTACCGATGGAAAAGGCCCGTGTTGTGTGAACTTGCAGTCCATCGGCGAACAACCGCAGTAGCATCATGCGTCCTTCAGCTAAAGACACAGGGACGCTGAACACGTTGGTACGCAGTGGGGCTGCGACTTCGTAGACAATTGATGGTTTCTCTGCAAAAGCATGATAGCACACGAGCTCGGGTGCTGGACCGAGAACGAACGGCGATGAGGTAAAAAGGATGGAAACTTTGCGGAGAAATTTGTCTGCATCACTCCCTGCAGCTGTGATTGTGCCATCATCCAACCGCACTGATAGGGTTTGCGGAGCGTCTTTGCAAAGAAATACAACACCGTCGTGTCGTTCTTCGATGGCTACCCGGGTCTGAATGCACAGTGGCAGCTCGCGAAACTTGTAATACCAAGAAACGTCAACCAGCAGAACACATCCCATCTGGGTACTTTGCCCTGGATCCTGCCGAGCCACGGCGCGTGAGTCGTATCTGATATCTGCAATCACGGATTGAGGATGGTGTACGATGTAAGTACATACACGTAGACCAATTAAGCTCCACGTACCGCAAATGCGAGCGAATCCCTTATCGTATCTTGCATCCACTTCGGTTCGCCCGCTGACGAGGTACTCAATCTCCACATCATCACCCAAAAAATACTGATTCTTCGCAGTGTAGAAAGAGCACGTCTTTGTGGTTTTGGCGGGAAGGTCGAAAAACGGGCTGTCGATAAACTCGTGATAGACTCGCTGACCATCAATCACTGTTTGCTGGCGAGGCTTGGCTATGTTGAGCGCCCGACTGATAACGGGTGACGCAACCATTCTCCGCAAATGGTCCTTGATGGAGATGTATGCGCTCACCTGCGTGAAATTAAGTGTTGACCGCGGTCGGCGATTTGTGAGATTGCTGAATAACGTACGAGGTGGACAAGGGATTGACTCACCCGGGTAGCATGCTTCTCCTCTGAGCGGATCGTTCCATCTTTCTTCTTGAAGCGACGCTGACTTGTGACTGGCACAGTGTCGTAATGAACGGTAGCTCGGGGAATCAGCTTGGCAGCTTTGCGGAACGCTTTAAATGTTTTGGGTAGAACAGCTACGTTGAAATCGGGCTCGGACAGCAATCGCAACAGCTGAGTCATTCGTCTGGAACCAACGCGGGGAGTTTGCAGAAACCAGTAGTACAGTTTGGTCGTTTCTCCGTTGGGAAACGGGAACCAGTTGTTGGGATTGGGCGTTGGCACGTCTTTGGTTTCAGAATCCCGCTTGTCAGGGAGATGAGTTGACATCTCCGAATGGCTCTCAGAGGTCTCGGAGGAGCTGTCATGGTCAGTGCCACTGTTGGTTTCAATGTGGCAATCACTATCGCTGGTGGCGCTGCTGTCCACTTCACCGCGGTCACTGCCACTATCCGTTGGGTGCGCGCGAGAAATGCCGCAGCCGAACAACTGCTCCTGCAGTACTTCGTCTGTCGTTAAGGACGCCACTGCAGCTGCTTCTGGCTCGTCTGTCTGTGCAGAAGGCAGATCGATCGGCCGCGGAGGCGATAATGGTGAATCATCAATCCGTATTTTCGCTTCTGTTAACTCTGCAGTTTCTCCCTGCTGCAGCGCGGGTTGTTGCTCGGCGATGTCACTATCACCAGCACGGTCGTGAAACTCCATGCCGTCATCCGCGAGCGAGGAACCAGGCAGGTCGTCGATATCACTGCAATCATTCTCAGGGGGGGCGTTGTCAATGAGCCGGGATCGGCGCGCGGGACGAACTTTCGTATGCAGTGCCGACAAACGAAGCCGGCGATGACGAGTTGATTGCACGTGTCGAGTTCTGTTCTTGTGCCGAATAGTGCAGTTACACACTTTGCATGTGTAGACCAGTGGAGACGACATATCCGTTCTAGCACACTGAGCATATACGTATGTACGGTTGGCGTTACACGGCGCGTGACACTGAGCAAGTCAGACCGTGATCACCGTGGCCACACTGCGCCAAATCTGTTAATATGTTGTTACTGGAAATGTGTGCAGGCATGAAATTGAGGCATACTAGGATTGAACAGTCTGACTCGCTATGGCTTTTGCGACGTCATATCACACCTTCCTTGGCTGATTCCATGTACAGATGCGCTCTGTGTCTAGCATACAGCGACCCCTCATGGTCGTTGCATCCGTGTGTATGCCTATCTAGGAAGGGCTCGCCGAGGCATGCTCTGAGGAGCATCAGAGGGGCAGCCTTCTGCCCTGGGGATGCCTACCGCGGCTCAGGCATGCCCCGTGGACCACACTGTGCCAGCGGCGGTGTCTGCGGTGTTCGCTTTCTAGATCTGTACTGTATGCATGCGACCACACAGGGCAGGATGATTGCAAACACCAGCCCCATGGTCTCCACGGCGAGGAGACTAGCGACACTTTCTGTGCAGATGTAGAGCGGTGTAGTTGCAACGAACTGCGTCGTGTTTCCGATTGCCTCTTGGCATTGGGACAGGAAGGGCGCCATACTATGATCGTTAAGCCTGACTCAGTGACTCTCAATGACACCGGGCCGGGCCCAGCCGCGCAGCCTGTGAGAAACAACCGAAGTTTGGATTCGGCGATTGCTGGGAACAATACAGCCGTCGGGAAGTCCCACGAACCAATGATTGCTCCGGCGGCTCCGCGTTATCCTCAACTGCATGTCACACATCATCAGTGAACGAGCGACGATACGATGGCTGACGCTAAATTGCCGCAAACAAACGAGGAATACGTCGTAGATCACTTGCCCGAACAAGCACCCACTGAAGACTGCTGGCGTATCGTGAAGAAGCCCATCAGTGTACGCGGATCCTTTGCCGTGAATGCGTGAGGGCGAGTTCGTGACATTCAATCGGGTTTCTTCTTTCAGGAACTAAAGGATGGCGAGTTCATGGTGCAGAGCGAGTATATCTCCGTGGACCCCTACATGAGATGGTGGATGCGTAACTCGAAGGTGCGCGCGACATCGTCAATTCTTGTGGATTTGCGCGTACGTGGTTGTTGGCTCACTCAGCCCGGCAACATACGATCTTCCAGCCTGGCGACACGCAACACGGATTCAACGTCTCTGTCGTCATCGCAAGCAAGAACGCAGCCTTTCCGATCGGTGCTCACGTGCAGGGCGTGCTGCCGTGGTCCCGTTACAACGTCATTTCAACAGCGAACGCCGCGTCACTGCGCATTGTCGACCCCAAGATGGCACCATTATCTACCGCTATTGGAGTACTGGGCATGCCAGGTACCTGCTGCGTGTGCTTATGTATGGCCAGTATGATATCTTGCAGGCGGATGATACGCCTGCTGTCGCAAGTCATGTACTCGTGTTGTACCCCAGCTGTTCATTCTAATCGATCATCATTTCATCAGTATCAATGTAATTCAATTAGTGGTGCACTCGCTTGCGGTATCCAGGCATGACGGCGTACTGGGGAGTCATTGATGTGTGCAAGGCCAAAGCCGGTGAGACCTTCGTCGTATCTACAGCCGCTGGCGCTGTAGGTGAGTGATGGCGTCAAGCTCGTGTGTGACGTTGAATGGATAAGATCAGTGTAATGATGGTAGCTGGACAGTATTGCTAAACACACAATCTCATGCTGTATGAATCTGATCGATTTGAATCACGCGATCTGGATACAGGTTCGGCCGCTGGTCAAATTGCCAAGCTGCTCGGCTGTCGTGTGGTGGGCATCACCGGTGGACCTGAGAAGGTGGAGTACATCACGAAAGAGCTCGGCTTTGATGTGGGTATTGACTATCACAAGCACAACACCTACGAGAGTATGCACGCCGCATTGGCTGCGGTAAGTCAGACCGAGTGTCCTGCTGGCTATGCTCCTTAGTGACTCATCTGGTGCGGGCATCAACTCTCAATGCGTACAGGCCTGTCCCAAGGGCATTGATTGCTATTTCGATAATACTGGAGGTGGGTTGTTCAACTCGGACTTGTATTTCTGGACGAGTCAGCGCGCTGATCTGTGTGGTGGCAGGCTATACCACGGACGCTGTGTTCGATTTGATCACCGGCGCTTCCAACCCAAGCGGACGATTGGCGCAAGCGGCGCGGGCGGCGGGAGAGGGAAGTGGGCATGGCAAGTGCGATTAATGTTCAATGCTCAATGTTCAATTCTCAACGTTCAGAGAATGTTTTGAACGTTGAGAATTGAACATTGAGCATTGAACATTTCTTCTTTCTAAATCCCAAAATTACGCCATCATCTTGAATCCTTCCCCATGCATATTCAGGATTTGGATGTTGGCATCGTGGCGGAGGTACTTACGGAGTTTGGTGATGTACACATCCATTGAGCGGGCGTTGAAATAGCTGTCGTCGCCCCAGATGGCCTTCAGCGCGTAGCTGCGGCTGAGGGGTTGGAGGAGGGTGAAAGAAGTTTTAGGATTGTGCAAATTTAACTTGAACTGTGTATCAGAGTTGCTAAACTATTCACATCGGTGGTTTTTGCGGTGGGGCTGGGCGACGGGATCTGGGATGGTCCCATGTGGATTGGGGAGCTATTGGGTTACGGGACAGATGGACGACGCGATAGGGGATACAGGGAAACGGAAAACGGGAACAATCAATTACGATCAAGTTTTAAAGGCGACGGCTTTGAGGCAAGGCCATCGCCTGTCGTCCGTGGTGTGGTCTTGTGGTCAAAGTCTTGTAGTTAGTGACATTGAGTAGGCACCATCATTTGTGCGCTGAGCGGTAGACTCCCCTACTGCTCTGCGAGGTGGACCTTACTGTCATTTGGGAATGCAACACATTATAATTTATTAGTCGATCTCGCCTTGGCGTGCCTTGACGCGGTGGTCTCGGTGCACCTTCGCGTCAGCGGGGTTGGTTTTGGCGCGCGGGCGCTGGCTCTAACGCACCACAACTGGGTGCGGAGGTAATTCTATGTCCTGGTGCAGAGTTACTATCGCGTTTCTACTTACGTTGGTGGCCTCGCGGGCGGTTGCGCAGCCCTTGTACGGGCCGAACCCCTCGGGGCACATCACCGCCTATCCGAACACGTGGCAGGACGTTTGCGAAGACTTATATATTACAATTGGTAAATCAGCGAAGCGCGGCCGGTGCGACTTGGACAGGGACGTAAATGAACTACTACTGTCTCTTATACACATCTGACGCTGCCGACGAATAGAGAGGTGTAGATCTCGGTGGTCGCCGTATCATTA
>ENA-ORBV01008308-ORBV01008308.1-microbial-mat-metagenome-genome-assembly--contig:-NODE-8308-length-17488-cov-5.220091_pt1 | contig 17488 bp, 8 predicted proteins | sample MGYA00237777_ERZ505514 | MGnify/ENA primary metagenome ERZ505514 (study PRJEB26160, sample SAMN06269048) | microbial mat metagenome | isolation source: Oligotrophic lake microbial mat | place...
GACAAGCACGCGAACACTGCCATCACCGAACGCGGCGAGGTTGCGGTCACGGGCCGGTTGCGAGAGGTTGCCGTGCAAGTCAACCGCCGGAATACCCTGCTCGGTCAGCTGCTTTGCCAGCTTCCTGGCCGTGTGCTTGGTGCGCATGAACAGGATGCGACGACCGGTACCAGAGGCGAGCGCGGTGATCATGCGCTTCTTCTCTTCCGCGCCAGAAAGCTCGAACACGTGGTGCGTCATGTCGGCAACGTGGCTCGTCACTTCGTCGACGGAGTGCAGCACCTCGTTGTGGAGGTATCGACGCACGAGCTTGTCGACTCCGTTGTCCAGGGTCGCGCTGAACAGCATCCGCTGCCCGCCTTGCGGGGTCTTGTCCATGATGCGAGTCACGACCGGCAGGAATCCGAGGTCCGCCATGTGGTCGGCTTCGTCGAGCACCGTAATCTCGACGGCGTCGAGGTGCGCGAAGCCCTGCTTCATGAGGTCTTCGAGGCGACCGGGGCACGCGACGACAATGTCGACGCCTGCCTTGAGGGCTGCGACCTGGCGCTGCTGTGAAACTCCGCCGAAGATCGTGGTCACGGCGAGCCCCGCAGCGGTGGCGAGTGGCTCCATCGCCACGGTGATCTGCGTCGCGAGCTCGCGGGTCGGGGCCAGGATGAGCCCGAGCGGGCGTCCCGCGCGGCGCTTGCCGCCAGCGAGTGAGCCGGCGAGACGGGCAACCATGGGAATAGCGAATGCGAGCGTCTTGCCGGAGCCCGTTTTGCCGCGCCCGAGCACGTCGCGCCCGGCCAGAGTGTCCGGCAGGGTGTCGAGCTGGATCGGGAAGGGTTCGGTGATGCCGCCCGCGGTGAGGGCGGCAACGATGTTGTCTGGCACGCCAAGCGCGCCGAAGGGTGAAACTGACACAGGTGTCCTTTGATCTGAAATGGGCGATGTCGACGAGTTTGTCGACACAGAGTCGCCGTGAAAGTGTCTACAACCCGCTTGGCTTGTCGGCCAATACTCGGGGAGAAGAGGAAGCGTTCTACGACGCATGGAGGCCGTCGTGGCCTCGCAAGTGAACTAACCGTATCAGACGAGGCCGCGCCTGCGGCTGTGCTCCCGCTTAGCCATCGTCCCCCTTACTGGGGCTGTACCCCAAAATGTCCTCCTATATATTTAATGAGGCAGTTCGAGGCCGAACCCTGCGCTTTCCGCGGGTCAACTCGGCGCCCCGCACGGGAGAGAAGACAGCCCGAGAAGTGATCTTAGGAGTCCCACGCTATGCCACGCCACACAGGCCGTCCGCGGCACTTCTTCGTTCCGCAGGCGACGGCGGGCTGCAGTGGCGCAACCGCACGGGTCCACGGCGGCAATGGCTTGCGATCTTGGGTCGCCGCGGGCACGGCCGTGCTTCTCGCGATTGCGGGCGTAGTCGGCGGTGTCTCGCCAGCCTGGGCAGCACTTGGAGACGCCAGTCAGATTACCCTCGGCAAGAGTGTCGACTCCCAAAATGCAATCACGGCCTTTCCCGGCGATAGCTTCACGTTCGGGCTGCAGATCGGGTGCGACGACGATCCCTGTATTGACGCCGTGCTCCAAGATCCCATTCCCGCGGAGTTCGCGGGATTCACGATTGACTCCCTGCAGATCAGTCCTTCATCGGCGCCGGTTACGGCCACACTCACGGGTTGCACCGTCGGGGGGGTAGTCACCGCATCCTGCCTTTTGGAGGCCGACTTCCGAGCTCCGCTCGGTGATCTCGCTGGTGAGCCGCAGTTTGGCATTCCTGATGGCACCACCTACTCCATCAACCTCCGGCTCACGGTTCCCCTCGACCTGCCAGCGACCTGGCCGTTCAACGGTGTCCTCATCGTCAACACGGCAACGGCCAGCGACACCACCTCGATCATCAGCCCGGTGCGAGACAGCGCGACCGTCACGGTCAGGATCCCCATCGTGGTCGATGTGACGCCGACCAAGTCGTGGACCCCCTCGAGTCAGCTCTACTCACCGGGGGCCGCCTCCAGCTTCACGATTGGCGCCCAGAACTCCTCGAATCTCCCAGCCGAGAGTCTTATTTTGCAAGACCCGGTGGTGGCGCTTGATGGCGCGACCACGCTCGAGGCAAGCAATCCGTTCACCTTCGTGGATTTCGCAGGGCTGTGTCTACCGTCGACTCTGCCGGAGGGAGCGGACCGGGTGCAGGTGGACCTCTATGTTCGCCCCGCCCCCGGCGATCCCTGGAACTGGACTACGGGTTCACCAGCGCCGACAGCCGCGCTGCCGATCTACACGGGTGAGGTCGGGGGCATCCGCCTCAGCTACACGAGCACCACCGGTACCACCATCGAGGCCGAGGGCACCGCATCCGCCCAGTGTGTCTCGGTCGTTCAGCGCGCCAGCAACCGCACGACGGGCGCGACACTCATACTCGGCGCAACCGCCAGCAACACCGTGGGCGCCACGGTCAGCGTGCCCGGCTACGATCCCGTTTCTGACAGCGCATCGGCCGCACTCACCATCGGCCCGTTAGACATCGTCGTCACTCCCGGCAAGACCATCGAGCCCCCGATCATTCCCGCGGGCGCGCAGTTCACAGTGAACCTCAGTGCACGAAACCAGTCCAACGGTCCACTCACATCGCTCACGATCACGGAGCCCGCACCAACACCCGCCGGTGGTCCGTTCCTGTCGGACGCGTTGCGGTTTGCCTCGTTCACCTCCTGGACTTGGCCTACCGGGGCGACGGCCGGAACCTTCACTTGGCAGTTTGAATCCGCAGCCGATCAGCCGGTGCCCATCACCCCGGCTGGCGGCGATCCCGCCGTTCCCACGCCTGCGGTGGGTGACTGGATCACTGGCTTTACCGTCACGTACACCGGCTTGCTCGACGCGGGCACGACGGCCGGGATGATCTACTCGGTCACGTCGACTGCTGGCATGATCGCGAACGTCGCACCATTTTTCGAGGACTACACCAACGTCATCGAGGTATCGGGAACGAATCCCGCCGGCACCGACACCGAGGTCGAGCAAGACGACGTACGCATCTTCTTTCCTGAAATTGGCTTGACCATCAACAAGACTGTTCGCCCCGCACTGGTCGCCCCCGGCGGAACCGTCGTCGCCGAGCTGGAGACAACGACATCGACGAACTCGGCGCGGGTGAACCCGACCCAGATCGTCGTCGAGGATGTCTGGGACGGCACGTCGGCGACGGACTTTTGGGACGCCTTCCGGGCGCGTGAGCTCCCGTTCATCGCGATCCCGAGCGGGTCGACGCTCACCGTTCGGTACACCACGGATGATCCCGCCACCGATCCCATCGCCTGGTCTGACTTGGTCGTCAGCACCTCGGGTACGGGCGGTCTCTATAGCGACGACCTGTCGTCGGTGCCGGACCCCGACCTCATCACAGGATTCCAGTTCGTCTTCGACGACCCCGCCGGCTTTTCACAGGGCACCATCGTGAAGCCAAACATCGTCTTTGAGGCAGCCGCGACACTGCGCGACAGCGGCGATCCCACGACGACCCTCCCGTTCGTTTCTGTTTCGTACGACAACGTTGCCGTTGCCGATGGCGAGGGGGTCTCGGGTGGCGAGGTCATCACCGCGAACGAGGTGCAGGACTCCGCCATCACAAGCATTGTGAGCTTCGGAGGAGGCACCGGTCCCGGCCAAGGAACACTGCTTGCTGGCAAAGACTGGGTGCAGCCCAACTGGACTACTGACCTGACGGCGCCCCTGCCCTCTCAGTCGGGTGCCACTGCCCGCACCGCTCATGGCTGGGGGGTGGCGGTGCCGGGTTACAGCAGCGTCGTGGTGAGCGATCCGCTTCCCGGTAGCGAGAGCAGCCCCGCAGCTACAGTCTTCCAAGCATTCGATCTGGCCGGTATTCGCGCGGTCACCTTCGCGCAGGATCCTCTTATGCGATGGGACACCGTTCAGGCTGTCGAGATCTATGTTGGCGGCACTTGGACGATTATTCCCGCGCCCGGCGGTACTTGGATGACCGGCTCTGGCTTCACGGGGTACAACCCAGCGGGCACCGAGCTGGACACGCTGCGCAGCGCGACCGGGGTTCGCATCACCATCGTGCCCAACGACGCAGCCCGCACCGCGAGCACCGAACCCGGCCGACCCGCAGCGGGCACCGGCGTGGCCGCGGCCGCCACCGAGCGCCCCCTGTCGCTGCAGTGGCAACTGCGTAACAGCATGCGCGTTCCGACTGGCTCCGGCTGGGTTACCGCAACCCAAGGCTTCAATCAGGCCGATGCGGGCACCATCCGCAATGACTTCCGCGTCGCGGGAACGTCGACCACTGGCACGTTTGGGAGCGACGCGGCTGACAGCGTAGTGCTGCTGGACAACCCGCCAGGGGTAGGCGTCGCGAAGAGCGCGGCCACAACTCCGGGCACCACGCCCACCACGGTTGTCGTCCCCTTCCCCGGTGACGTCGACCCCGCCGACTTTCCGACGGTGCGGTTCACCGTCGACGCTTGGAACACCGTGGTTGCCCGCGCCTCCTACCTGCGCGTCACCGACCCGGTTCCCTGCGTAAGCGCGGCTGCCTGTGTCACCCCCGCGAGTGAATTTGACCCGGACGTGTTCACTGGCAACACCTACAACCCGACCCGCAACCCCTTCGAACGGTTCACGATTGTGGGAGTGGACTTCGTCGTACCCGGTGCCGTGCCGATCGACCCGGTCGCCACGCAGGTCGCGGTGTGGCAATTCAACGGGACGGTGGACACCATGACGATGGCCGCCCTCGACGCGCTCCCCGCCGCCGCCCTGGCGAACGTGGTCGGCATCGGCATCGTGTACCAAAGCACCGATCCCGCCGCAACGGGCGGTCTGATCCCGCAAGGCACCGCGTCAAGCAATCAGATTCGCATGGTGCTCGACACCAGGCTGCGCGACACCCTGCGCAGCAACAACGCTGTACTGGTTCCCGGTGGGGTCCAGATCGAGAACAACGTTCTTGCGCAGTCGTACGATCCGGTACTTGCTGCTGCGTCTGCTCCGAACGCGTCAGCCCTCGCGCCAGTCGATCTGAGCGCCGCGCGGCTCGACGTCACGGCGAGTAAGCAGATCAGCCCCTCCACAATCCTGGAGACCGACCCCGGAGTGCCGGTCACGGTCACCCTCCTCGGTACCGACGGCACCGCCACGGCAGCGGCGGAGTCTGTGACCATCGCTGACACTGATGCGGACTTCTGGAATCAATTCGAATTTGTCGCTCTGGGCGCCGTCACCCGGCCCGCGGGAGCAGACTTTGCCCGAGTCGACGTGCAGCTAGACGGAGGGTCAATCTGGATCCAAGGCGCTGCGACAACCGCTCCCACGGCTCCCACGTTGGCCGGTTCGCTCACCCTGCCCGTCGACCTTGATCGGATTACCGGAATTCGCTACGTCTTCTCGAACGACCCCGTTCGACCGTTCTCAGCCACTGCACCCTCGGCAGACTGGACCGCTGAGGCAGTGTTCACCGTGCGGTTGCGCGACGGTGCCGAGTTTCCCGGCTTCGCCGAGAACACCGTGAGCGTGACTGCGGAGCACAGGGGTCTGCCCTTGGCGGTTGCTGCAGCTACCGATTCGATCAACCTCAGCACCGGTATCCCGCGCATCGATGTGCAGAAGGAGTCGATCACCGGAGGGCCCAAGATCGTCGAACCCGGTGTGGTCTACCCGTGGACGCTCGAGTTCGAGAACGTTGGCACCGCGTTTTATACCGTGAACGAGGTGTTCGACAACCTCGGCCCGTACCTTCGCTATGACGGTTCCGCCGTGCTGTATGAGACCAATGGCACCGCCATGCCCACGTCCGGAATCACCGTCAGCCAGGCTGCCGCGGATGGCATCACCTTCACATTCCCTCCCGGTGCAGTCCTCGCGCCGGGAGAGTGGTACCGCATCACCGTGAACATCACGTTGCTTCCGGGCCTGGAACCGAGCCAAAGGGCGGTCAACGCCTTCACGGTCGACACGGACGTGGTCTTCGCGACCGGCGACTGTGTCAACACGTCGGGCAATGGACAGGGCGTGCTTGCCGGCGTGGACCCCAACCAGTGCGGCACGACCAACTTTGTGAGCCCACAGGCTGGCCCGCTTCTGTTGGCAGAGAAGGAGGTCCGCGGCGAGGTCGACGGCTCTCTCGTCGACGGCGCCAGCAACATTGTGAACCCAGCCCTGCCCTGTTTGCCGAGCAGCGGCGGATTTTATAAGGCGTCGTGCGTCGCTCACACTGCAATTGGTGTCGCCGACGAGTGGCGTATCGGTGCGGTCAATACGGGCACCACCGCGTACAGCCGCTTGGTGTTCGTCGACGTGTTGCCGACGCCGGGCGATCGCCTGTTGGCGACGGGAGGACCGCGCCGATCAGAGTGGCGGCCCGTCTTCGACCTCGGCTTCGGCATTCAAGATCGGGTCGTCCCCGGCTACGCAGACGAGGGGGTTCCCTCCGGCACGACCACAACGATGCAGATCACCACCGACACCGCTCCATGTGTGGGTAGCGCAGCGGGCTCGGCGTGGCCAGCAGATTCGACCTGCGACGCAAACTTTTGGCAACCGCTGACTGGTTATGCCGGCGATGCGGCAGCGATAACCGGTCTACGGATAATCCTTGATTTCACGTCGACTAGCGCGGGACGTCTCGCCCCTGGGGCGAGTATGCACTTCGTGTTCCGCACCATCAACACTCCGCAAGAGGCAGGAAGTACCCCGACAGCGCAGGCTGTTCGCCCCCAGTTGAACACGGGTGCGAGCCAACTCGCGTGGAATCAGTCGGGTGTGACTGCGACGCAGGCAAGTGCGGGCGACCCTATCAGGCGGGCACCGGCGAAGGTAGGCGTTCAGCTTCTCACCGGCTCGGCCGCCATCCAAAAGACGGTCACTGGCGCCACCTCCCTCGCCCCCGCCGGAGTTACCGTCGATGCAGCCTGTACCGTGCCCGGGGGAGCGACGGGTCCGCGAGTTTCGGTTGACTTGGGTGGGCTCGCCACGTTGCCGGTACCCACCGGTGGCACCGCACGTCTCGATGGCATTCCGCTCGGTGCGCAATGCAGCTTCACCGAGAGTGGACCGCTCGGCGCCTTCGGGGAGGCTCAACGCACGCCGACCGGACCGCAAACGGTGCCGATTAACGTGGCCGGTAGGTCGAGCGATCCCATCCCCGTCGCGCAGGGGGTGTCCTTCAGTAACCGATACGCCGGAGCGCTTCCTTCCACCGGAGTTGACAGTGCCGGAGCGATCCCACTGGCGTTGGGCCTACTCGGAGTGGGTTTCCTGTTTACGCTGGTCGGACGTCGACGTGCGCGGAAGCACGGGTAACCGTCACGGGCTTGGATGCGCTTTCGCTGGTGCCTAGAAGCCTGGGGCGAGTCGCCTGAGACGGGCGGCGCGCCACTGCCAGAAGGCCCAGAATACGGGTACCATCAGCGGCGTGAGCGCCCCAGCCCCGAAAACTAATTCGTCGCGGTAGAGGGTGCGGCCATCGTGTGTCGCCGAGACCGCCATCGTATGACGCCACGAGGTGACGAGCGCCAGAGGCCCGCTGAGACCGCGCCCCGAGTCGCGCACCCAGCGGACCCCCTCAGGCGCTGGCGGGAACGAGATGTCGATGATCTGATCCCCCATCGGGAACACGCCGAACGCGCGGCCCCGTACGGGATGCTGTCCCGGCCCCCAGAGCTCCGGAAAGCCTTTCGGTTCGAGCGAGGTGAAGGTCGTGAGGGGCCACGAGACGGCACGGAACACCACGGGGTCGCGAAGCGCGCGCCACGCGGCATCCGAGGTGCAATCGAGCAGGAGCTTGAGGTGGATGCGCATGGCCTATTCTCTCCCGCCCTGTCGGGGAGGAATTCAGGAGCCCCCGCTAGCGTTGAGTCCACCACACGACCGACGGAGGATCTCATGAAGGCAGTAATCGGCGACACGATCATCGCGGAAGCACCGAACGACGAACTCATCAAGATCGAAGGCAACTGGTACTTTCCGCCGGCAAGCGTGAACCACGAACTCCTCGAGAAGAGCCCGACCCCGTACACCTGCCCGTGGAAGGGTGACTGCCAGTACTTCTCGGTCAAGAGTGGCACTGAACTTCTGCAGGATCGCGCGTGGAGCTACCCCACGCCGTACCCGGCATCGTTCGACCGTGTCGGCAAGGACTACTCGAACTACGTTGCGTTCTGGAAAGAAGTCAAGGTCACCGAGTAGCGCTGCGTGCGGCATAGTCAGTCTCATGACTGATCGACGCGACGCTGCTGCGGGCCGCGAGGTGAATAGGCGCAGCGCGGAAACAACTAGCAAGACACCGGGCAAGACGCGGGACGCTGGCTGGGAAGTCGGGGTGCGCACGACCGTGCCAGCCCCGCTGCCAGCGGTCTGGGCCTACCTCGTCGGTGAAGGCCTCCCGCTGTGGCTCGGAGACATTGGCGCTCTTCCGACCGAGAAGGGGGCCCAGTTGCGCACTGCCGACGGCGTCAACGGTGTCGTACGCAGCTACACCCATCAGGTGCGCGTGCGCATGAGCTGGCAGCCGGATGATTGGCCACACGACACCACGCTGCAAGTGTCGGTGAAGGAGGCGGCAATAGGAACGACAATCGGCATCCACCACGAGAATCTCGCCGATCGCGAGGAGCGCCGCATGATGCTCGGTCACTGGAAGAACGTGACCGCCGCGCTCGCCGCGCACTTCAGCGCCTAGTCCAGACGATGACGTGAGCCGGGTCGAACTGCCGGACGCACTTGCCGCAGGCGAGCTGACGTGTCGGGGTGCGATATCGATAGTGGGTGTGGCCACCGCGACACGACCCGATCCACGGCGCGAGTTCTCCAGCGATCGCACCGTCGTGCAGACGCTTGCCCTCGTACCCAAGCTCAGCCGCCACGACCTTCCATCGCGCCCCGTGACCCGCACCGACCCCGGCGATAGCGTGCGCCACCTCGTGCAGAAGTACTTGGTGGATTTCGTCGTCGGCATACTTCGCGGCAAGGTAGCGCGAAACCGAAATGCGCTTGGCGGTGTAGTTGCACAGCCCGGCTCGGGTTTTGGCATGGTCGAATGCAAAGTTCCAGGAAGCATCCAGATGCAGCGCGATGAGCGCGTTCGCCCACGTTCGCACTCGCTCTAACTCGGCCACGGATCGAGGCTAACCCGCAGGCGTGACCCGTGACCGCTCAGCCCGCCGATCTGGGGACAAGTCGCACCTGAAGAATTCGATCATCCCCCTCGGCTGGATTTCCGCGCCCGCCCGTGTTGTTGGTCAACATCCACAGGCTTCCGTCTGGCCCGGCGACGACATCCCGGATGCGGCCGAACTGTCCGGTGTAGAAATCGAGTGCCTCTGTGCCCGCGGCATCGGGGTAGATGCCCCAGAGTCGCTGACCCCGCAGTGCCGCCATGAAGAACGTGTCACGGGTGAATGCAAGGCCGCTGGGGCTCGCGGCATCCGTCGGCCACTGGTAGACGGGATTGACGAAGGCGGGGTCCGAACCGATGCCCTCGACGAGCGGCCAGCCGTAGTTCGCGCCGGCATTGATGATGTTGAACTCGTCCCAAGTGTTCTGACCGAACTCGCTAGCCCACAGTTGGCCATCGAGGTCCCAAGCGATACCTTGCGGGTTGCGGTGGCCGAGGCTGTAGACCAGCGATCCCGGAAACGGGTTGTCGCTAGGTACCGAGCCGTCAAGCTGCATGCGCAGGATCTTGCCGCTCAGGCTGTTCGGATCCTGCGGAGCGTCAAGGTCCTGCACATCGCCGACGGTTGCGTACAGCATGCCGTCCGGCCCGACCTTGATGCGGCCGCCGTTGTGGGTGTCGGCTTTCGGGATGCCGGTCAGGATCTCCGTCGCAGCGCCAAGCCGGTAGCTCCCCGGGCGTCCGAGGAGGTCGAAGGCAATAATGCGGTTATCGGATGCCGTCGTGATGTACGCGAAGAGGGTCCCGTCGACCACCTCTAGGCCCAGCAGTCCCCCCTCGCCACCGGCAACGACTCCGGGCACGTCAGCCATCTCGCGCACGGAGCCGTCGGCGCGGACCTCCATGATGAGCCCGGTGTCGCGTTCGCTCACCAGGGTCGAGCCGGTCTCGAGGCGCACCATCGACCACGGAACCCTGAGTCCGCTTGCGATGACGGTCGGCTCACCGGACGGTTCCACTGGGCCGACCGTGAGCGGGTCCGGCGCCGGGTCGGTCGTCTGCGTGGGAGTGGACGTCGGAATCGGTACGGGTGCTGGCTCGCCCGTTTGGGCGGCACACCCAACGGTCAGGAGGGTGACGGCGGCAAGCACCGCGATCGTTGTGCGCATAGGACTATTTCACCGCACTTGGAAGATGTTCTTCGAAGGGGGCGGCGATGGCACCGCGGTCGCGTCGGTCACAATCGCGGCGCCGGCGATAAACTCGCGCAGCTCGGCTCCGGCCACGACCTTCGACGGATGGGGCCCGGCAGCGAGGAGTCGTGGCATCCAGTCGAATGGAAGCGGGCGAGCTGATCCGACGAGCACAATGTTGCCGAAGCGGCGAGATTTGAGAATTTGCGTTTCGGCGAGTGCCGCGACATGCCCGAGCGCGGCCGACAGGGTGGCGGCTTGCCCGCGCGCGAACGCGAGTCCAGGGCCGTCTGCAACGTTCACGAGCAGGATGCCATCCGGTGACAATAGTGCTGCTGCCGCCTCATAGAACTCGATACTCGTGACATGAGCCGGGGTTCGCGCCCCGCTGAAAACGTCAGCAACGAGCAGGTCGACCGTGCCGCGCAGGCCAGCCGGAAACTTGCCGAGCACCTCACGCGCATCCCCGTGGCGCACGCGAATTGCAGCGTGACGTGACCACGGCAGTTCGGCTCGGACGAGGTCGACGAGATCGGTTTCCAGTTCGACGACCTGTTGCCGGGACCCCGGCCGGGTTGCTTCGATGTAGCGAGGAAGCGTGAGTGCGCCAGCGCCCAGATGCACGGCGGTGATGGGTTCACCCGGCATGCGCACCTGGTCGATGACGTGGCCCATTCGCTGGATGTACTCGAAGAACAGTTGGCTCGGGTCGTCGAGGTTGACGTGCGACTGGGGCGTGCCATCCACGACGAGCGTGAACGCCCCCGGGACCCACCGGTCTGCCTCGATCACCGCGCGGAACCCGCTCACGGCGAGAACTCGGTTAGGGGATTGCGTCACGGGATTGACTTTGCCACAGCTTCACGAAGCCACGGCGTAGCACTGGAGACGCCACTCTCGCGGCCGTGAAAGAACTCAACCGATCGACTTATAGCCGAATTGAAGAAATCCGTCAAGAAACAACTTGCACGGCGGGCGCGTCGGCGCTTATAGTTGACCCTTGCGCTCACATTCACCCATGCCGTCATATTGCGGACAGCTGGCGTGCCCCGAGTATAGCGGCGGGGCAGATCTTTCTTGGGTTCTGGTGAGCATTTCATTACCGACCGCCGACTATTCGGCATGAGAACCCGACGGGGTTCACGGAGGTTATTTCCTTGGCTGCTGCGCGCACTGCGTCCAATGCTGGTTCATCAAACAATGCTGGTTCATCAAACAATGCTGGTTCATCAAGCAATGCTGGTTCATCAAAAAAGAACGGGTCCCTCAAGAACGGTCGCACCGCATCGCGGCTGTCATTCGCCAAGATCACTGACACGCTGACGGTCCCTGACCTTCTTGCGTTGCAGACCGAGAGCTTCGACTGGCTCGTTGGAAACGACGACTGGCGAACTCGTCTTGACGCCGGTCTCGCGGCTGGCCGCACCGACCTGCCTGCCCGCAGTGGCCTCGATGAGATCTTCGAAGAGATCTCGCCGATCGAGGATCTCGGCGAGACAATGCAGCTCTCGTTCACCGAGCCAGAGCTCGAAGAGCCCAAGTACACGATCGACGAGTGCAAGGAGCGCGGCAAGACCTTCGCCGCTCCGCTCTACGTGAACGCAGAGTTCATGAACCACCTCACCGGTGAGATCAAGACGCAGACGGTCTTCATGGGCGACTTCCCGCTCATGACCCCGAAGGGCACGTTCATCATCAACGGCACCGAGCGCGTCGTCGTTTCGCAGCTCGTGCGTTCGCCCGGCGTCTATTTCGACCGCACCCCGGAGAAGCTCAGCGATAAGGACATCTTCTCGGCTCGCATCATCCCGAGCCGCGGTGCATGGCTCGAGTTCGAGATCGACAAGCGTGACCAGGTCGGCGTTCGCATCGACCGCAAGCGCAAGCAGTCCGTCACGGTATTCCTCAAGGCGCTCGGCCTCACGAGCGAACAGATCCTCGAGGAGTTCAAGGGCTTCCCCTCGATCGAGCTCACGCTCGAGAAGGACAACATCCTCACCAAAGAAGAGGCGCTCAAGGACATCTACCGCAAGCTCCGTCCGGGAGAGCAAGTTGCTGCCGAGGCCGCTCGCGCCCTGCTCGACAACTTCTATTTCAACTCCAAGCGCTATGACCTCGCAAAGGTTGGTCGCTACAAGATCAACCGCAAGCTCGGCATCGACGCGGACATCAAGCAGTCTGTGCTCACCATTGAAGACATCATTGCGACGATCAAGTACATGGTCGCGCTGCACGACAGTTCATCGTCCTACGTCACGGTGCACGACAACGCGCTGTCAACCATCAAGGGCGTTCGAGACGGCAAGAAGGTGGATGTTCGGCTCGACATCGACGACATCGACCACTTCGGCAACCGTCGTATCCGCGCCGTTGGTGAGCTCATCCAAAATCAAGTTCGCACCGGCCTGTCCCGCATGGAGCGTGTCGTTCGCGAGCGGATGACCACCCAGGACATCGAAGCGATCACCCCACAGACCCTGATCAACGTGCGCCCCGTCGTCGCGGCGATCAAGGAGTTCTTCGGCACATCGCAACTGAGCCAGTTCATGGACCAGAACAACCCGCTCGCTGGCCTGACCCACAAGCGCCGCCTTTCTGCGCTGGGCCCAGGTGGGCTCAGCCGTGAGCGCGCCGGCGTCGAGGTGCGTGACGTGCACCCGAGCCACTACGGCCGCATGTGCCCGATCGAGACCCCGGAAGGCCCAAACATCGGCCTCATCGGTTCGCTCGCTTCGTTCGCACGCATCAACGCGTTCGGCTTCATCGAGACTCCGTACCGTCGTGTTGTCGGCGCCAAGGTGACCGACAAGATCGATTACTTGACGGCATCCGAAGAAGACGACTTCGTTGTCGCGCAAGCCAACGCACCGTTGACCAAGGATTCACACTTCGCCGAGCCGCGCGTGCTCGCCCGCAAGAAGGGTGGCGAGGTCGACCTCATCCCCGTCGAGCAGGTCGGCTACATGGATGTCTCTCCGCGCCAGATGGTGTCGGTCGCGACCTCGCTCATTCCGTTCCTTGAGCACGACGATGCCAACCGCGCGCTCATGGGCGCCAACATGCAGCGCCAGGCTGTTCCGCTGCTGCGAAGCGAGAGCCCGCTCGTTGGAACCGGCATGGAGAGCTTCGCGGCCATCGACGCCGGTGACGTGCTCACTGCGCTGCAGGCCGGCGTCGTTGCTGAGGTCTCAGCCGACTCGGTGACCGTGCAACTCGACGCCGGTGGAACGCAGGACTACATCTTGCGCAAGTTCGACCGCTCGAACCAGGGCACGAGCTACAACCACCGCGTGATCGTGAGCGCCGGCGACCGGGTCGAGGTCGGCCAGGTGCTGGCCGACGGTCCCGCGACCGAGAATGGCGAGCTCGCACTCGGCAAGAACCTGCTCGTGGCGTTCATGCCGTGGGAGGGTCACAACTTCGAAGACGCCATCATCCTGAGCCAGAACCTGGTGAAGGACGACATTCTCTCCTCGATTCACATCGAAGAGTACGAAGTGGATGCTCGTGACACCAAGCTCGGCAAGGAAGAGATCACGCGCGATCTGCCGAACGTGAGCCCAGAGCTGCTCGCCGACCTTGACGAGCGTGGCATCATCCGAATCGGTGCCGAGGTTCGCCCTGGCGACATCCTCGTCGGCAAGGTCACGCCGAAGGGTGAGACCGAGTTGAGTGCCGAGGAGCGCCTGCTGCGCGCGATCTTCAACGAGAAGAGCCGCGAGGTTCGCGACACCTCTCTGAAGGTGCCGCACGGTGAAGAGGGCACGATCATCGCGGTCAAGGAGTTCAATGCTGACAACGATGACGAGCTCGGCTCCGGTGTGAACCAGCGCGTCGTGGTCTACATCGCCCAGAAGCGCAAGATCACCGCCGGTGACAAGCTCGCCGGTCGTCACGGCAATAAGGGCGTCATCTCGAAGATCCTGCCGGTCGAAGACATGCCGTTCTTGGCTGATGGAACTCCGGTCGACATCATCCTCAACCCGCTCGGTATTCCCGGCCGCATGAACTTCGGTCAGGTGCTCGAAACGCACCTCGGCTGGGTTGCCAAGCAGGGCTGGCAGATCGACGGCAGCCCGAAGTGGGCAAATGGTATTCCAGAGGATGCCCGCAAGGCTTCCCCCGGTACCAAGGTTGCGACCCCGGTCTTCGACGGAGCGCTGGAGTCCGAGATCGAGGGGCTCCTCAACTCGACGATCCCCACGCGTGACGGCGACCGTCTGATCGACTCAACCGGAAAGACTCGACTCTTTGACGGCCGCTCCGGCGAGCCGTTCCCGGAGCCAGTGTCCGTCGGCTACATGTACATCCTCAAGCTGCACCACCTCGTCGACGACAAGATCCACGCTCGCTCGACTGGCCCGTACTCGATGATCACCCAGCAGCCGCTCGGTGGTAAAGCGCAGTTCGGTGGCCAGCGCTTCGGTGAGATGGAAGTGTGGGCGCTCGAGGCATACGGTGCCGCATACGCACTGCAGGAGTTGCTGACGATCAAGTCAGACGACATCCTCGGTCGCGTGAAGGTGTACGAAGCAATCGTCAAGGGTGAGAACATCCAAGAGCCCGGTATTCCCGAAAGCTTCAAGGTGCTCATCAAGGAGATGCAGTCGCTGTGTCTGAACGTCGAGGTGCTCTCGGCCGACGGCTCGACAGTGAACCTTCGCGACACGGATGACGAAGTCTTCCGCGCCGCCGAAGAACTCGGCATCAACATCTCGGCTCGGTTCGAGTCCTCGTCGATCGACGAGATCTAAGCGCTGCGGCGCGATCTCGACCGATCATCACCCACGATTTCAGAGTTTCGAAGAGAGAAGACAACTGTGCTCGACGTTCACGCGTTTGATGAGATCCGAATCGGCTTGGCCACAGCAGACGACATTCGTCGCTGGTCACATGGCGAGGTCAAGAAGCCAGAAACCATCAACTACCGCACGCTCAAGCCCGAGAAGGACGGCCTCTTCGGAGAGCAGATCTTCGGGCCGAGCCGTGACTGGGAGTGCTCCTGCGGCAAGTACAAGCGCGTGCGCTTCAAGGGCATCGTGTGCGAGCGCTGTGGCGTCGAGGTCACCAAGTCCTCTGTTCGCCGCGAGCGCATGGGTCACATCGAGCTCGCCGCGCCGGTCACCCACATCTGGTACTTCAAGGGTGTTCCTTCGCGTTTGGGCTACCTGCTTGACATGGCGCCGAAGGACCTCGAAAAGGTCATCTACTTCGCGGCGTACATGATCATCTCGGTCGACGAAGACGGTCGTCACAAAGATCTGCCGGGGCTTGAGAATGAGATTCGTCTCGAGATCAAGACCCTCGAGGGACAACGGGATGCTCGCATCGCTGAGCGCCTCACGAAGCTTGAGGAAGACCTCGCCGCCCTCGAGGCGGAGGGCGCCAAGAGCGACCAGAAGCGGCGCGTCAAGGATGGTGCAGAAAAAGAGATGGGTCAGGCCCGCAAGAGCTTCGACGAACAGATCGCCCAGCTCGAGCGCGTCTGGGACGACTTCCGCAGCCTCAAGGTCGGCGATCTCAAGCCAGAAGACTCGGTCTTCCAGGAACTGCAGGACCGGTTCGGAATGTACTTCGAGGCCTACATGGGCGCTGAGGCGATCCAGAAGCGCCTGCAGGCCTTCGACCTCGAAACCGAAAGTGTCGACCTGCACGACCAGATCGCCAATGGCAAGGGTCAGAAGAAGATCCGTGCGATCAAGCGACTGCGCGTTGTCAACTCTTTCCTCCAGACCGGCAACTCGCCTGCCGCCATGGTGCTCGAAGTTGTGCCGGTCATCCCGCCGGAGCTTCGTCCGATGGTGCAGCTTGACGGTGGCCGCTTCGCGACCTCTGACCTCAACGACCTGTACCGTCGGGTGATCAACCGCAACAACCGCCTCCGTCGGCTGCTTGACCTCGGCGCGCCCGAGATCATCGTCAACAACGAAAAGCGCATGTTGCAGGAGGCCGTAGACGCCCTGTTCGACAACGGTCGTCGTGGCCGCCCGGTCACGGGTACCGGCAACCGTGCCCTCAAGTCACTGAGCGACATGCTCAAGGGCAAGCAGGGGCGGTTCCGCCAGAACCTGCTTGGCAAGCGCGTCGACTACTCCGGTCGTTCGGTCATCATCGTCGGTCCGCAGCTCAAGCTCCATCAGTGCGGTCTTCCCAAGCAGATGGCACTCGAGCTGTTCAAGCCCTTCGTGATCAAGCGCCTCATCGACCTGAGCCACGCGCAGAACATCAAGAGTGCCAAGCGCATGGTCGAGCGAAGCCGTCCGCAGGTGTGGGATGTGCTCGAGGAGATCATCCGCGAGCGCCCGGTGCTGCTCAACCGCGCGCCAACGCTGCACCGTTTGGGCATTCAGGCCTTCGAACCACAACTGGTCGAGGGCAAGGCCATCCAGCTGCACCCGCTCGTCTGTGCGGCGTTCAACGCCGACTTCGACGGTGACCAGATGGCGGTGCACCTTCCGCTGTCGGTCGAGGCACAGGCTGAGGCGCGCGTGCTCATGCTCGCGAGCAACAACATCCTCAAGCCTTCTGATGGCCGCCCGGTCACCCTGCCGACCCAGGACATGATCATCGGGCTCCACCACCTCACCACCGTCAAGGAGGGCGCCAAGGGAGAAGGCCGTGCCTTCTCGTCGGTGGCAGAGGCGATCCTGGCGTTTGATGAGCACACGCTCGACCTGAACGCGATGGCTCGTATTCGACTCGAGAACGTCTACTTTGCCGAAGGCGAGGCGCCTGTCGGCTTCGTTCAAGGCAACACAGTGCTCATGCCGACGAGCCTCGGTCGTGCCCTCTTCAACGAGACCCTCCCGGAGGACTACCCGTACATCGAGGCAGTTGCTGACAAGGGCGTGATCTCGTCGATCGTCAACGATCTCGCCGAGCGCTACGTAAAGGTGGATGTTGCCGCGGCTCTTGACCGCATCAAGGATGCCGGTTTCCACTGGGCCACTCGCTCCGGTGTAACGGTTGCCCTGAGCGACATCGTGACGCCGCCATCGAAGCCCGAGATCATCGGTCGCTACGAGAAGCAGGCCGCCAAGGTGCAGGACCAGTTCGAGAAGGGCCTCACGACCGACGCCGAGCGTCGTCAAGAGCTCATCGAGATCTGGAACAAGGCAACGGCTGAGGTCGCGACCGCGATGCAAGACAACTTTGCATCCGA
>ENA-ORBV01008309-ORBV01008309.1-microbial-mat-metagenome-genome-assembly--contig:-NODE-8309-length-17487-cov-6.091614_pt1 | contig 17487 bp, 24 predicted proteins | sample MGYA00237777_ERZ505514 | MGnify/ENA primary metagenome ERZ505514 (study PRJEB26160, sample SAMN06269048) | microbial mat metagenome | isolation source: Oligotrophic lake microbial mat | place...
ACAAGTGCCAACACCACTCGAACACGCCCGCAAAACTCGAGCCGCATAGTCAATAACCGCCCTTATGACTTGGTTACAATAGGTCGATGACATGACGAAGTTGTTTCAAGCCATCCTTAAGAGGAGCGAGACGTTTGGAAGGAATGTTTTGAAAGTGTTCTTTGTTGTATGTAGGAAGGCACTCCAACAAGTGGGCGACTCGTGCTTCAATTCCACTCATCTCCATTTCAATCTGACTCACCTCTCCAGTTAAAAGCAAAGTCTCTTCATCAAACTCAAAATTTTCTGTCTCAGCCATATCGGCTTCTGTCAGGGCTTCCACTTCGGCGATGGCTCGTAAATTTTGATCTGACTCTAGTGAATTCAATTCTTTTGAAAGTTCATTTCGCGTGAGCTTGCCAGTTAAAACTTCGACCGTGAGTTCAGCATATTTAGGTTCCGAGATATTCTGTTTCGCCAAGAGAAGTCGGTAAGCCGTATCCCAAGGAATCTTGTTGGGCTTTAGATTTTCTATGTGCTTGCGGTATTCATTCAGAACCGACAAGTGTTTAGAAATGGTTGAATAATCAAAAGAGAACTCTGTACTACAATAAGCCTCGAAGGATTTGTGACCTTGTGCTTTGAATGATTTGTGTTCTCTGATTGTTTCCAAAGTTACCCAGAAAATCAAAAGACCTTTCTGACAGTCGGCAAATCTTTCTTTTGCCTTCAATAGCAAGGTTTCATCTTGGTCATTCCTTCTCGTTAATTTTGTGTCTGTTTTAGGATTGTTGGTTGTTGTCATTTAATCTCCCTTGGCCTCTTGAAAAGTTGCGCGGCGCAACTTTTTTCTCGCCACTTACTGATTCTGAGTTAATCAGCTTTCTATGCTTCCGCTTTTCAGTTTGAGTCATTTGATAGGGACGGTATGGATGGAGTGGACAAATCACTATCGAACAGTCGCGGATGCGCGAAACGGCGTTCTCAAATGCCATGCACTCGTGGCACTTCATTTTGAGGACTGCCGCTCGACCAGCTTTACCAATGAGCACTTTTTCAAGTCTTTTTTGAATTGGTGCCGGAGCCCTCTGTATGTACTCCCTTATTTTCTTGTCGTTATCATCAACCGTGATTTTCTCGGCTATTTTCACTTCAAACCTCGCTTTCTTATGAGTCCTGGGACTCTGTTAAACATCTTGGACTCCCCAACGGAGAGCGGAGCTGACAGAAACTTGTCGAGGCGTTTCTGGAACTTGCCGCCAAGATCGTAGTTAGTGGAAATACGATATTTTTCTATTACCTTTTTCATGCGATAAAAGTTTGAGCCGTCAATCCTTCGGAGTTGAGCCTCGGCTTCTTTTTGTCCACACACGTTAGAGAGAATCTGAAATAGGAGAATATCTTTCCGTTGACTTGGCTTCGCCGCACTCACGTCGAATCCATAAAACTTGATTCTTCTGAATGGGTCCCTGATTTTCCAATACTGCGAAGCCTCACTAAACCGAACTCCAATTTTAGATTCGTTGAGTCTTAATTCGATTCTTGTAGTAGGATTTTCGGGGCATTTACTCTGATGCCAGTGATGAGCATCATAAACGACAACCTCGGTGCGAGTGGGTGAACCTAGATATAGACTCTCAGTCACGGAACCAAACTCAAGTGAGGTTGTTAGACGATAACGCCCATCCGTTCTCGAAAAACCTCTTACGCGCATACCTCGCCGAGTGCGAGGAGTGTATATTTCAGCTTTGACCGTGTTGTATTCGGTGCCAACAAGATCAATGTTTAAGTGTTCACGCAATATTTTAGGCTCGTCGAAGTCATCTACTACTGCATTTGTGAGAAGCTCACTAGCACGGAATGACGAGAACCCATTCGGATTAAAATCAATAACGGTGTAAGGAGCTTTAACCTTATTGTTCGTATGAAAGTAAACTCTTTGTCCTGTCACGAGAGTGGCAACAAACTCGTTTGTATAGGGGAACTTTGGTCTATACTTGTGTTTGATGTCTGCTATTAGAAGCAGATTCTTCATAAGAATTTTTTGTTCAGTCTTTAGAACTATCATATCAATCACCGCCATAGATTGTTCTCATGCTCATCATATTGATGTAGTTGGAGTTGCCTGTAGAAAGACTGAATCGGTGAAACACGCTACTACTTTGCCTCGAATGCCGAGGAAGCAAGCCGACACAGGTGAAGTGAAAATGTCCGGTTAATTTTTTTGGAGAAGCCGTCTTTGGCTTACCGTGATTCGTCTCTTCCATCCTGCCGTCCTTCCGATTTATCAATTAGCTCTAAAATTGCGCCTTCCAGGCCATCTCGCCCGAACACTGACATTATTTTGCTGCGAAGGAGCATCCAATGAGGCGATGCACCCGCAACAACTTCAGCGGTATCGAGAAGAAATTTTCGGTGGCTTTTTAGTTCTTGGATGATTTGTTCGAGATCGTGTTTTCTAATTGCCAAGCCGTCCGTCCTTTCAAGCTCAATGAAGTAACGGGCTTATAATAATCGAATTTGAATTTTCCTGTTTGATGTGGTCTGAGCGATAACTTTGTAAGCTGGAGTAAGACAGATTTGCAACATGGCTAACTAAGTCAGATTCTTAATCCATGTCCTAACGGTTTCTTGAGGAAGAATAGCATCGTGAGCACAAGCAATGCCGTTCAAATCGAGTTTTATTCTCCAGGTAATAATCTCGGTCAAATATCTTGCTCGTGCTCTGGTGAGCTTGAGAACGTCACCCCAAAATTTGTTACTATCGACCCGTTGCAGTTCTTCATTGAAGTTGCGTACAAGTGAGCGAACCGTCCCATGGTCAATGTAACAGTTCTTTCTTTTAACTGGCTTCATTCTACTCCTCTTTTCAATTAGAACTTTTTCTTCTCGCCGTGTCCTTCCATCCTTTTTCGTTTGGTCGTTTTCGTCTGTTTGCATGATTTTGCCGAAACGCTTCCGAAACGGAATAGCACGTTCGTTGAAAGGAGCACTACAGGGCCTTTTCTTTGGAGCAGGAATTGCCAAAGCAAAAACATTTGAGTTTGGATTTTGAACCAATTCGCTCAGGCAAAGGCAACTTACTACAACGCCGCTGAGGTTCGATCTACACTTGAGATCAAAAGCCTCGATCTCTTTAATATTAGGTATCTCGTCCCGAAGGAAATTAAAATTGTAGCGTTTGGAATGTCGAGCTTCATTTTTTATTTTCATCCGTCCGTCCGTCCATCCATTCAACCCGCGATCTATACTTCGATAGTCAAATTCTTATCTGCCAATGCCGACTCCAAGATGGCAGCAATTAGACTCTGCCTTGTGACTTTTTCTTTTTTTGAAAGCCGATCAAGTTTTTGCATGATGGGCTTGGGGATTCTTACGGTGACCGTGCTTAGTTCATCACCGCTGTACGAGCGTTTCACTATTTTCATTTGTTTCACCTCTCATTGCCTCAGTATGACGGATGGTGAACCAAATGCAATCTAAACAGATTGCAAATAGATTGCGCAGCGCGTATAATAAAGGAATGAAGCCAAAACGCTATATTCTATATTTGAGAATCTCGACCGCTGAACAGAACAGCGATCTTCAGCGTCGGGAACTAGTTGAATACGCAAACCGACGTGGATGGACGTATGAAATTCTTGAAGACAAGGCGAGTGGCACCCATGCAAATCGTCCCGCACTTCAGAAGCTCTTACAGTTGGCTCGAAGCCGTAAGATTGATGGGATTGCCGTGTGGAAGTGTGACCGACTGTTTCGCAGCTTGAAACACGCGGTTGTCACATTGGCAGAACTTACCGAGCTTGGTGTTGAGTTTTATAGTCACAAAGATCAGATTGACCTTTCCACTTCCACGGGTCGGTTAATGGCAAATATGCTCATGGCATTCGCGGAGTTTGAAGCCGACCTTATTAAATCTCGCGTCGTTTCAGGACTCCAGGCCGCCAAAGCGAGAGGCGTCCAGCTAGGCCGTCCTAAGATTGTAAATGACGAAGTTATTCGGCAAGTGTTGGATTTGCGATTCAACCGTAAGTTGTCCATTCGTCAGATAAGTGAAGCACTAGCGCACAAAGTTTCAAAAACAAGTATCGAAAGAATCTTAAGAGATAACGACCCGTCAAAACCCACTTTAAAAAAGTCGGTTTAAGGGACGGATAGATTTCATCCTGAGTCCATCTTGCCACTCAACTTTGACCACTCAGAAAACTGTAGTTTTTGGCGGAAGCCGTAAGGAGATGTATGCGCGTATTTTACGACAAGAGACAATCAGTCAAGGACAACCAGAGTTTCTCACCAAGCTCTCAGAAGTCTGCGTTGCTTGCAGCGGAGTGGAAGAGACTGGGACTTCCCGTGGACATTCAAACTTTCAAGCCCGCGACTCGAAGCGAACTCTATCAAGTACACGACCGTGAGTATGTGGATGGCGTTCTCGATCTTAACCGTGACAATGGTTACGGCAATAGAAATCCAAAAGTCGCTCAGTCACTTCCGTGGGTCGTCGGTTCATTCCTCAATGCTGTGAAGTATTCGATGAAGACTCGACAGGATTCATGGAGTCTCACATCGGGTGCCCACCATGCCCATAAATCGTACGGTTCGGGTTTTTGCAGTTTTAACTTTCTCATGCTTGGAGCACTCGCTGCTAAGAATCTGGGAGCAAAGAAAATAATTTTGATCGACCTAGATCGTCACGCGCCAGACGGATGCCGACAGATTCAAAAAGAAATCGGCCTAAGCGAGTTAAGTATCTATGCCTTCGGCGATCAAATGCTCCAGACGGTCGAAGATACCGAAGGTTGGCTCAAGAAATTGCCGCCAATTTTACTTTCGCTTTGTGACGGAGCCGATCTTGTTTTTTTCAATGCTGGAGTAGACCCAGCAACGACGGATTTTTTGGGCGGGTTGATGACTGCCGAACAAATGTCTCGCCGAGATCGCCTCGTCTTTGAAACAGCAAAGATGTTTAATGTGCCCGTCGTTGTCTCTCTCGCGGGCGGTTACTCTCGTGACAGTAAAGGAACCCCTCGGCCCACAGTTGAATTGCATACAGAGACGATGCGGCAGCACCTTTTAGTTCACGGAGTTCAATCATGACATCGCATGAAACTATTATCGAATGCGCCAAGCGGCTTATTGAGCGAAATGAACTGGCTCGCGCTATTAGGTTGTTAAACAAAGCAGCGAAATGGTTTCCGCGTGAAGTAAACATCTGGAGGCTACTCGGTGTGGCTCAAGGAAGTAGCGGCAATCATCTAGGTGCTCGTGCTGCATTCTTAGAGGCCGTCGATCTTAATTTAGCCGACATTGATGTTGCCAATTTAATCACGACCTTCTGGCCGACCGACGAAGCAAAACAGGGCATTGAAATTTTGGAATCGCAGTTTGAAAGTCTTAGCCCCGCAGCAAAAGAAATTGCGATCAATAGTGTTTGCGAAGCAATGCGAGTGGGCGTCCTACAGTTCGACTGGCTTCCATCCGTCGTCCAGCAACATTACGTCACGGTGTACGGCAAGCCGTAATACTGTACGGCTTGTCGGATATTCAGACGACTAGTCGTTGCTGCGTGGACTGCAATTAAAAAAGGGAGAACGATATTAGGTTCATGGAAATTAAGATTGCCAAAAGTTTGACCGCACTTATGAAGCAACGAGGACTCTCATTGAGAGAGTTGTCGAAGCTCAGTGGTGTTCCTCCCACGACGCTGAATGAGTGGCTATCGAATCGTCCACCTCGTAACCCAGTGCAAATAAAGAAAGTCGCTGAAGCGTTGGATGTGTCACTCAACTTTCTATTGTTCAACGAAGAAGACAAACACGACCCACTCCAACGAATTTTGGTTGAGGATATATTCTCTGGAAATTTTCAGATCACTGTAAAGCGGCTGAAGTTCGATAAGTAAAGGAGTGGGCAAATTATGAATAAATTGATTTTACTTTCTATTATTTTGTCGTTGACGGGATGTGCCTCAGTCACTCCACAACAGGAGTCCGCTCGCAATGCACTTCAGGAAAAACATTTTTATAAGTACGACTCTCATGAGGATTTTTTTCAGGCGATTGAGAAAAATAATTTGGCGGCGATCAAATTATATTTGGCATCCAGGGACAGCTATCCTTATAGCTCAAATACAGATCGTGAAGACCTAGAAACCATAGGGTGGTACGCGATGGAGCGAGCGTTAAATAAGCCGCCGATTCTAACTGAGTTTCTCAAATTCAAGGTCACCCAGCAAGGTGCGAAGGATATGGTCTGGTCAGAGTGGAAAGTGAAGTGCCCTGAAAGTCGAGACGAGATATTTGAAGCATTGCTGAAATACGGCGGGAGTCCCAAAAACCCAAGTCGGGCCGCCCACAAGCTCGTCAACAATGGCTGTGTTGACGAATTAAAGAGATATTTGGCACTTTATCCAGCGGGCGCACGGGGATTTTATACCGATTCCTACACCCGATTTGGAATTAGGTACGATGCTAATGATGGAAGCTCTACCATCGACAAAAAGAAGTACGATAACTACCTACAAATCGGGGCAATACTAAGAGAAGGAAATGAAAGGGAGTGCCAAGCTAAGGTCTTAGAGGCTTGCAAAGCCAATAGTGAACTGAATGAATATATGATCGCACTTAAGTCCAAATATGACTTATGGGTGACAGAAGAAGCCAAAAGAAAAGTAGGCGAAGCAGAGTTCGAAGCCGAAGCAAAAAAACAGGAGAAAGATGAAGCCAGCGGTAAATATGATTTTGACCGCGCCTGTGGAGCCTTAAATCAAATCGAGTTCGATAAACGCATAATTGCCGATGAGAAAAAAATCACCGCTCAATCAGGCGTGGTGAACAAAGCTGTTCTTTATGAAACGACCCGTCGCTTACAGGCAGACTATGGATTCCTGGACCACTTAAAGAAAGAATACAAAAAGAAGTCCGGCAAGGCATTCAATCCAAAGGACTGTGGTAAGGACAAGCAATAGTTTTAAGGGCAGGCGTAGTGAACAAGGTTGTCGCCGAACTCACCAAACAACACGACGAATCTGAAGATCAAGACTGACTCTACTTTTCTACGTAGAAACTTTTGCCGCTATGCACCCTCATTCATTGCCGTTCGCTGTTTCCATTCGCGTTTGATTTCAATCAACGTGATGACATCGTCGTAGGTGAATTGATCGACAAGGGGGTCCGACTTCAAGTCCCGTGGTGGTTCGCAAGAGTGTATTGGCGAACAAGGCTCAGAGGTCTGCGCTGTACGCCGTTCAATCTCAGGTGCAATTCCCAATGCTTTCATGGCGACGGTCTGAGTGGTTTCAAGGCTTCTCATGTAGTCTACGAGTTCCTTGGACGAGAGCCTTCCTTTTTCACCCTTCACGGATAAGTCTCGCATGGTAAGTGCCGCTCCTAACTTTGCCGTCTTGAAGATTTGGTTATTGGTTTCGAGTGCGTCTTGCAGGAGAGCATCTTGCTTCGCCGAAAGTACGTTATTCTGAAGTTCTTGTCGTCGGGTATTCCATTGCAGGGCGGGTGCTTGCTGCATGACGTATCTATATCGCCGAGGCGTGAAGCCCTTCACATTGATAAGGAAGTCTCGAACAGATTTGTTCGCGTGGTTGGAGGCCCATTCAAACTGTAGGTCGTGAATCGAATTTACAACCTCACCCCTCGCCATTTTATCTCCCTTGTATGCCACGTCTGTACCATGCAGTGGCATCTCTTCTTCGGAAGACCGCGATCAATTCAGGTAACTTTCAGTAACCTCTTGTCTTGGACTCCGCAGGTCACTGGGACCGTTGGGTGTCCATAGGGCCTGATTGGCGAGCGAGTCGCACAGCGAGATGAAGAAGTCGAACTCAACATTGCTGTGACCTGATCATGCCCACGCTATTACTTCTTTGACCAGTTGGATTAACGCATCCTATGCTGAAATCCTGCGTCACAACATGAGAGACTGGAAAAACGGATGGAACCCTAGAGAACGGAGTGGGCGTCATTAAATCATTGCGTCCTAACTTCATTGTCGGCATTGGCGGCTCGGCGGGTGGTCTTAGCGCATACAAGGCGTTCTTGGACTCTTTGCCGTCTGATACTGGTATGGCCTTTGTCATTGTTGCTCATCTCATGCCCACCGCCAACAGTCAGTTGGCGCAAATTCTGTCACGTCACACGAAGATGAAAGTATCCCTGGCTTCTGCGGCGATGCCGATCTTCGCGAATCACGTCTACGTAAATCAACCGAACGCCAAGATTCTAATTGAGAATTATACCTTCAAAGTTATTTCCCCGCTAACTCGTGAGGTGAATAAGCAAATAGATTTGTTTTTGACTTCATTAGCTGAGGCTATGGAGAAAAATGCGATTGGCATTATCCTCTCTGGTTCTGGCAGCGACGGCTCTGAAGGATGTAAACAAATCAAGGCAAAGGGCGGAGCAACCTTTGCTCAGGACAAGTCTGCCGAATTTACCGGAATGCCCGTCAATGCTCAAGCTACAGGCTGTGTTGACTTCGTTCTGCCTCCCAACAAAATTTCAGAAAAACTACAACGCTTGGTAAGCCCTTCACTAAATAAATGGCGCAGATTAGCGGCCAAGCAGGCTAAAAAATAAGTTTCTTTGGGCTATTATTGAAAACATGAAAAAAGAGTTCGTTGTGAGCAGCTTGGTTCTAAACTGCTTTTTTAAGCCAAATGATTTTTAACGGATTCTTAGCAATGTGTGATTCACACCACTTCCTTGAACCCAACTTAAGGGCGATTTCTTTAGGTGAAAGAACGAAATCTACATGGTCAATTTCTATCGCCGCAATCGGCATTGATTCCGAAGCCGCAGTTGCAGGAGTTTGGGCCATGGTCATGCCACCTTTTTCCTTCAATACTTTAAGTCCTTCTGCGCCATCAGAACCTTCTCCAGAGAGAATTATTCCAATGGACCCGCGAGCCTGATCGGCAGCTAAGGACAATATGAAATGGTCAACCGCGCTGTTCACTCCTTTGTCTGGGCGACGAATGAGAAGAAGCGAGTCGTCTTTGATTTCCATAAACTTATCAGGCGGCAGAATATAGATGTGATTAGCGACGAGTTGCTCCCGATGAGTGACTTCAACGACTGGCATTTTTGTCGAGCGAGAAAGAATCTCAGGAAGTAGGCTCTTTGACCCTCGCAGAACGTGAGAAAGTAAGACAAACGCCATTCCGGTATCGGTCGGCAGGTTTTCAATAAGCTCCTGAAAAGCGGCCAAGCCGCCAGCGGACGCACCGATTGCAACCACACATGGATAGTCTAATTCTTTCATATCTTTGTTTACTCCGCCTTGCATCAACCTGACCACACTTATTCAAAGCCAGGTGGAGAGGAATCAAAACAAGGCCATTCCGATGCGGTCAATCTCTGATAAGCAACTAGAGAATGCGTCCCAAAATCTGTGGGTGAAGTTTAGAAGCCTCGTCCTTACCTGACTTGTGGGTGACGGCAGTTTGGCCGTCAGGGTCCGTTCGGCCAAGGACTCGCCTGACCATTTCAGGATGCCATTGTTGACCTCGACGCTTGGTAGGAACTCCGGTGCTGCTCATGTATTGAGCGACTTGCCTGAGACTCATTCCCTTTTCACGTAGTTCTCTTATGGCTTTGACTACTCTTTGTTCCCCCAAATGAGGACCGAGACGACCATTTACGATGCGGTGTCCATAAGCAGGTTGAGCGGGTTGCCCGTGAGGCTTATGCGAAGGTCTTCGCTCAATGTTGTGCCGCTTCAGGTTGGCCCGAACGGCTTCTTTTGAGGAACTTGTTTGTGACGCGATCTGGGCGATTGATAGCTTTTGAACGGTGTATTTTTCGGTGAGGAAGCCCTTGTCTTTGTATTCGGGCGAATGTAGTTTCTGAGATGTATCAACAACATAGGCGGTTGAGGAACTTTCGTGTTTTCTGGCTTCGTCTTCCCGCCAAATTTATTTTAATTTTTCCTTTCTCTGAATTTTTCATTTTTTATTTAGAATCTATTAACAATTTTAACATTTTGAGAATGATTTAGGGACTTTGATTCTCCAGCCACTATTCCACGCAAAATCATACAAAATCATGGCAGTTGTAGTTCTTTTGTAGTCCGCGAACTACAAGTTGGCATGGCTCTAGGCCGACTCCACGAACCTGAAGCATCAGGGCTTCAGTTGTGGGCATGATACCTGCCATTTCAATTAAAGTTGTGTCGTGAAATATCAAATAGGGCGGAACTCTATTTTCCTTAGCAAGTCTCTTTCGTACATTTTTAAGTTCAATAAATAATTTCTGAGAAGAATTATTTTTTCGAGCTGGAAACTTCCCGGCCCGATCTTTACGGCAAGATTACCTTATGGGGCCCGTGATTAATTTTATCCGTTTACATCCCTGTGAGCTTCACTATTTCGGCGCTTACTTTTTATTGGCAATTCAAACCAGAATATCGAGCCTGAACTTTCAGAAGATTTAACTCCAATCCTCCCGCCATGAGCTTCGACAAGTCGTTTAGCGGTGGCCAAGCCCAAGCCTGTGCCCTCGATATGAGAATTTTCGCCCCTCACAAATGGTTCAAAAATTCGCGCACGGATTTCAAAAGGAATTCCTGGGCCCGTGTCTTCGATTTCGAAGCGAAGCATTTCCCCTCGGATTTTATTTCGCACATGAATCTTTTTAACGGGAGACTCCACAATAAATTTAATTGCATTTCGCAAAAGGTTTTCTAACACACTCGTCAGCACACCAGCGCTTGTCGCAACAAACACGGGCTGACCGTTAACAATCAATAACTCAATCCCCGCCTGCTTTGTCGACAATATATAGCTTGATTCTAAATCGTGAAGCAGAAAACGAACATCCGCAGAATCTGTTCTGTTAGTTACACCAGCGGCCTTTGCGTAAGCAAGAAGGTCGTCTGATAATGTGGTGGCGCGAGTTAAACTTCGTCTCACTATATCAAAATAGGGCCTTATAGAATTATCTTTATTCGACTCTTCAATTAATTGAGCCGCCATACCAATTGAACTCAGAGGATTTTTAATGTCATGTGCAATTCTGCCCGCAAATAAGTCTAATTCATTCACTTTTTCAGTCAGAAGCCTATTGTAATTTTCGACAAGTTTTTGATTCCCATTTAAAATTCGCAATAAAATGAATGCCACAATAACCGAAATTAATACGCTAAACAGTCCGAGGATAATACTCAGCGCACCAGTTTCTTTACGAATTGTTTCGATCTCAAGAGCTAAAATTGCGGAAACTTTAGCATCATGCTCGATAGTATTAGTAATGGCCTCACCCGCTTTATCAATTTCTGGTATCAATTCTTCTTTTAATATATTTTTCGCATTAATCAGATTACCAGCCTCTACGGCAGCCAAAACTATCTCGGCAATTTTTATTACATTATTAACTTCCTGTTGTACCTTTGTCCATAAACCTAACTCATCTGGCAACAATTGTAATGCCAAGTAAGATTCGCTCTCCTGCTTAAGCTCATTGATCTGCTTTTTTATATCTACTTCTATACTTTTTGCCTGTGGATGCAAAACAAAAGCCGTCATTTCGCTTCTGAGAGTCGAAACGGTCGTTCTTGCTTGGGCCAAAAAAATTATACTTGGTGCAGCTACCTCACTAATGGCTACAGCTGTCTCGTCCAAACGCTGAAGACGATTTTGTGTGTAAAAAATTGTAAAAACGAAACTCATAATATTAATCGCAAAGGCTAAGGGTAATGCGATTTTATATGATGATTTGATTTTAAAGTTTTTTAGCATCGCGTCCATTCCTTCTGCTAAATTAGAGGCCGATCCTACAGCAAACTTCATCTTATTTCGAAGTTTTTTTGAATTTTATCTTGCATGATAAGTGAGCAGATGGCCGCTATTTCACATTAGTTTTAGTTAATGCCCAATTAAGAACTTTGATAAGCCGAGGTACTAATAGTTTTTCAGCTTTTAACTTGTCGACCCATCGAAATTCTACGTGCTCAGGTGAAATCACGACATCTTTTGAAAAAACTTGGGCTAAATAATAGCGGGCAATTTTTTTATTAGAATATGGCTGGGATGACGTGGGTTAAGGAGCTAGAATTATAGTAGTTTTCCACCACCCCGCCAAATTTCTCTTAAATAATTTCACATAGTTAGATACAATTTTTCCCAAGAGGCTCAACGGGTCTCGAACTTTCATCTCAAAGGATAGTTTATGAAATTACTTATAGTTATTTCGTTTTTGTTAGCATTAGTCTCATGTAAATCTGTTGGGGTATTAGAATCTAATGATCCAAAAATAAAAATTCGCGATGGCTATTCATTGCTACAAGCTGGCCGATCTCTACCGGCGCTACGCTTATTCAATGAAGCTAATGATGCTTTGAAAAATCAAAACGATGAGTCTTTAAGAGCTCATGCACTTGTTGCCCTTGGCGATGTTTATAAGTTTAAGGATGGCAAAGCACAAACTGAGAAAACTTATAGCTTAAATAATTCTGTCACTAACTATAAGGATGCTGCAAAAATACTATCGAAAATGAAGTACAACCAACGTTTATCCATGGCATATTGGGGAATTGCCCAAGCTTATGCGCAAGAAAATAATACGAATAAAAGCTGTGAGTATATCAATAAAGCAGCCAAAGCTTATTATGAGCTCTCTGGTGGAGCTGATGATGAGTTAAATAAAAACGATATGGCTTCAGCAATTACTTACTTCGAGCATTCTAAAAAACAAAAATTTAAAGCTTCATGTGGGTCTAGTGTCAGATAGGTTCTAAACTCGTTTACTTTGCCCCGCCAAAACTGCTGTAACCCATTGAAATCAAATTAGATTTTAATCTAGATGGATCTTTTATTCAAAGTATGTTAAGTTATAACTAGGTTATGCCGATATTATAACTAAGTAAATTAGCTAATTGGAGATTAGAATGAAAACTTTAGCATTAAGACAAATTGGTAATTCTCAAGGGATCATTTTAGAAAAAACGATTTTAGAGCTGATTGGTGCCGATCAAAAAAATACCGTATTTGCTATTCGGGTAGAAGACGGAGAGCTAATTCTTCGCCCTCTAAATGCCAAGGAACAAAAAGAAATGATAAAGAGAGCTGCAAAGGAGATTACGCAGGAACAGGCTCCCATTTTGAAAAAACTGGCAAAATAAATGAACATAAAAATTGTCGGTTACATCTATCTAGATGAAGACGATGTTAAAGAAATCCATGATGATCAGATATCTAAATTTGGTGGCTCTCTAGGAATACGAGACCATGCTGGCCTGGCAAGTGCAGTGGCTTAGCCACAAATGACCTATGGGAAAGAAGATTTGTATGGGGATGTCTACGCTAAAGCTGCGGTTCTAGCGCACGGAATTTCAGAGGGACAACCATTTGTAGATGGAAATAAAAGGACAGCACTGGTATCTGCTTTGGCCTTTCTAAAAGTAAATGGTCATGGTGTTCTCCCGGCTGAGGAGCGCTTGTATGAGGCTATGATAGGAATTGCAAACAGAAAGACTTCTAAAGAAGACTTAGCGCAACTTTTTCGTGAGCTGGATTGCGAATTTAATACTCGAAGGGATTAAGATGGCTATTTTTAGAAATTCGCTCATTTCAATTTTAGTGATTTTATCCAATGCCTATGCAGACAAGAGCCAAATGTGATTGTCGAAGGTAGTTTGGAGTATACTATGTTTGTTAAATACATGTTAAAGGGACGCATAACGAACTTGGACAAAATTAAGTTTACCGCAAAACAAAAAAAAGAACTAAAAGAAGAGATAGGAATTGGATTCTTGGTAAGTCATGAAGATGGAAGTAAAAAAAGCTGCTCAAAAGGTAAATTTGAAATTCATCCCGATTCCATTCGAAAGTTTATATATCCGACAAATGAAGAAGCTGTTTTACTTGGTGGCGAATTAATCCCCTTGGTGAGTGCAATGTGTGCTGCTTCTGGATCTAGCGGGGCCTCGTCCGCAAAATAATCGCTCCAAAATCAGGCGGCGCTTGACCAACACCAAGTTCGATACTCGTCCCATTTGCCCCGCCAATAAACTTAAAGCATCCCGCGTTCTCGAAGCCACTTAAGAGACTACGTGATCACCGAGCTAAAAACTTCTTTTTTTCCAGGTCCGAGATGCCCGCCTTCTGCTTTTTGACTCGTCACCTGCGCAGGTGATTCACTAAGTGCCGTCTGCAGGCTTTGAATGGATTGAATAGGTAGTTGTTCATCCTCCGTCGCATAAAGATTTAAGACCTGTTGATGGCTATGTAATTTTCGAACTTCGGTTTCGGGATCTTTGTATGCCAAATAATCCCATGTGATATGACCCAGTAAAAATGCAATCGGATAGCTCCACCATTCCCATTTATTTACTAGTTGTTGGGTGATTGCGGATTCGACTTTTCCAAAGGCATGAATGAGTAGAATCCCATCAATTTCTGAGTTTCGAACTGCGGCCGTAATTGCAAAGGGAGCTCCAAAACTTGCCCCGGCAAAAATCATTCTATTTTTATTTACCCGCGGATCGATCCGTAGTTTTTCTATTAGCGCATCGACACATAAGTCGACTCGATGAATGGCCTTCTTTATCTCAGGAATTTCCTTTAGGTCCGCTAAGAAACTGCGTTGATTTGGTGCTTTGTAGGGGTAATCGACAGTCGCGTAAATCGCATTTAAATCGACGGGCAGCTGTTCAAGTGATTTTTCTCCAGTATCAAAACCTCCAAGAACAATCAATACGGGTAGTGGCAAATCAGTTTTTTTGGGGAGCGTTAGAAGGGCGGTATATCTGGTTCCATCACTCATCGAAAGTTCCAAGCGTTCACCAAAGCGTGGGGATTTCGACTCAGCTGGAGGTTCTGCAAAGATCAAAGAAGAGCTGAAAATGAAAGCTGTGAGACCACAAACCCACTTCATTTCTGGCAACATGTATTTAATTCGCAATTCTTAACGTTGTCAGATTATCCAGCCGCATCACCTTTAAGATATCCAACTTTTTTTCAATGTCATCGCCGCTCCAGCCTTCAGAATGAAAAACTGCATTGGCGTCGCGGATAAGTTCAGGGTCATGGGTAAAGTTTCTCAGCCATTCGTGGAAGAGAAGAAAAGACAATTGCAAAGGCAAAAGTTTTGAAATTATTTGTGTGGAATACGTGTAATCCGCACCAAAGACATAATAGGAGCCCTGTCTTCCCGGAATTTCCATTTGCCAATTTTTTGGAGTGCGCAAAACAGTTTGAATTAATTGGTTTTTTGCGTCCAAACAATTTGGCGGGATACGGTGGCGAAGTCCTTCATCCTCGACATCAACAACACCGTATGGTGCCTTCTTCCATACATAGCGTTGACCGAGGACATTGGCCCAAATACCTTCGTAAAATCCTTTGAGATCATAATAGAGAACTTTATATTTTTTATCACTTTGGAAAGCCTTTAAGATACGCCGAAAGTTTACATCGGAGGGATCATTGGGCCCTACGACCTTTTCAAAATCTTTACTCATCTCGACATCAGAAATTTTATTGATGAGGTAGTCGAGATTATAAAATCCCTTAAAAGTACTCACTCGAGCTTGATCTTCGCAAAAAACAGTATCGCCGCCATTACCGACTGCGCCGCCCGCATAGGTTAAAGAGGAAGATAGTGAGAAGAAAATAAATATCCATTTCATGGGAGCTCCTTGTCGAGGCGAAAAAACTGAATCGCCAATTTATAAACAGATTTGGGTTCAGACTCCTGCATCTCTGACATTAATTTTTTACTAAACTCGCTAATCGCCTCTTTGGCTTTGGCAACATATTTCGGATCCATCGGCATTGAGATAGTAAAGAACTCGCGTTCACTAAGGCGTTGTTGCTGCAAGGCCAAATGCGCCAGATCCAGCGTTTGCCGGTGATGACGGCGAATAGCATGTGAGGGTACATTTTCAAAAATATAGTCTCTTTCTACCTTACGCCAGCAGCCATTATGGGATTCAAGAAGGCCAACACGCAAGAGGCGTTCAACGGCCGTCTGGGCGACTGAAACTGGGATATTGAGGCGACGTGCGACCCACTCGACATTGGACTTAAAATTTTTAATGGCTGTGAGTTCCAAAATCGCAAAGTAATGCCAGTCGGCCACAATGTTAAAAGTATCTTCAGAAAGAACTGCAAACTTCGGACTTTTTTTCAAAAGATCCACAATTTCAGAATTCAAAATTTCTTGGCTCTGCGAGCTTTTACTTAAGTCGCGGCGTATCAGACTTAAAAATAGTCTTTTCTGTACTGATTTAAATTTAAGTTTATCGGCAATAATGATTGCCTTTTCATCACCGAGTTTACGTTTAAAACTCAATACTTGCGACAAAAAAGATTGCGAGACTTTTAGATCTCGTGCAAATGAGCGCAGTGAGTAAGATGGATTTTTACGCTGCCGCTGGAGTAATTCATTTTTTAGTAAGCTTTGATATGTGATCACGAGACAGTCTTAGTTATAGCAATCACAATGGTCAAGTGTTTGCTGGCCGCAATCACATATTAGGATTATCTCCCTTTTTTAATTGAAACTCTAAATCTTGAGTTTTAGGTTGGCCACAGAAAGAAAAGGAGAGTTTATGAGAAAAACGTTATTATCAATAGTGATTTTAGGAAGTCTTCAAGTACAGGCGGGGTTTGTCTGTAAAACCGCATGTGAAGGTATTGTGCCAAATATTTTGGATCAGGCGATAACAGGCAGTTTGCAGAGTGTAGAGAGTTTTATATCCAAGTGTGCTGGTCTGGGCGGAAAAGCGCTGCGAGCGCAGCTCGGGGAATTTGGTTCTGATCAAATGGGATGCTGGAAAACCGAGAATGTCTCGTACTGTATTTCTGAGAGATCAGTCCAGGCAGAAGGCGCTGCTATTACGGAAATATCTGCTAGTGGGGGAGGAGCGATGACAGCTTCAAGTAGAGCGATGGAATCGTGTAAAAAAAATCTATCCTATTTTTATTGTGGTAATCCGCTTGCGGCTAAACACGTAAAGGCATCAAACCAGCAATGCCAAGAAATCAATCGGGAGTAAGCGATGAAAAATTTAATTTTAGTAAAGAATTGGGTTAAGCCCATATCAAGAGCTTTGCTGCTCATGCTAGTTTTCCTTGTTACTTTTGCCGGCGGCGGCGGCGGTGGTAGTAATGGCGGCAAAAATGGCGGAGGAGGAAAAACTAGTGGAGGAGGTAAGTCACCTACTTGCCCCAGTTATTCAAATAAAAAATCACTTAGAGTTCATTTAGGCAACTTCCAATACTTACCTAATACAATATTAACTGCTCCCCAATTCACTTGTGGGCAAAATGGCCCAAACTTTGGTGCCACCCCACATAGATTTCGAGCAAGTTTGACTTCTGGAGTACCCACAATACCGGCCTCTTCATTATTAACTTATACAACGACTGATGAAGATTATGTTTGTGAAATTGCCGTTGTAAGTACAATTACTTGTGAAAGTACTTCAGACGTAACTTACTGGTATTGGAATAGCGGAGAAAACTACGAGGATATTGAAATTTACTCCGATATACCT
>ENA-ORBV01008312-ORBV01008312.1-microbial-mat-metagenome-genome-assembly--contig:-NODE-8312-length-17483-cov-6.692405_pt1 | contig 17483 bp, 16 predicted proteins | sample MGYA00237777_ERZ505514 | MGnify/ENA primary metagenome ERZ505514 (study PRJEB26160, sample SAMN06269048) | microbial mat metagenome | isolation source: Oligotrophic lake microbial mat | place...
AGATTCGCCTTAGTCTCGTGGGCTCGGAGATGTGTATAAGAGACAGGTGCGCGGCCAGCTCGGCCAGACGAAAGGCCAGATCATGGGCTCGACGTCGAATCCGACAGCTCAACAGGTGCGCGTCGCCGGCGAGTTGCGAGAAGATATGGTGAAGTTGGTGTCTGACACCAACGACCTGATCGCGGCGGTGCCAGCGATGTACGATGCACTCGGAGCGACCGGTGCCAAGCCGACGGCGTTGGCTCCTGTCGGACCGTTGCCGGCCGCGCGTCAAGAGTAGCCTCCGCCTTTAGGCGGAGCTTGTGGAGGAGAGACATGAAGCGAATTGTTGTGTTGGGATTTGCAATCGCTCTGATGGCGCCGAGTGCGCCGGCCGTGACGGCCCAGGGCAACCTGAGCTTCTTCATCACCAGCGTCGGTTCTGGCAAAGGTGCGGACCTCGGCGGCCTGGCTGGCGCTGACGCCCATTGCCAGGCGCTGGCCAAGGCGGCCGGTGTCGGCAACCGCCAGTGGCACGCGTACCTGAGTGCGACGGCGGCCAACGGCCAGCCGGCAGTCAACGCCAAGGACCGCATTGGCAGCGGCCCGTGGGTCAACGCCAAGGGCGTTCAAGTCGCGGCGAATGTGGCCGACTTGCACAGCGACGCCAACAAGCTGTCGAAGGAGAACTCGATCACCGAGAAGGGTGAGGTGGTCAACGGCCGTGGCGACACCCCGAACCGGCACGACATCCTGACCGGCTCGAATCTCGACGGCACCGTCTCGGGCGCGACCTGCAACAACTGGACAAGCTCGGCCGGTGACGGCAGCGCGACCGTTGGGCATCACGACCGCCAGGGCGGCGGCGCCAACCCGACCTCGTGGCATTCGGCGCACCCGTCCAAGGGTTGCGGACTCGACAACCTGCGCGCGACCGGTGGCGAGGCCTACTTCTACTGCTTCGCCGCGAAGTAGCGGATCGACCGAAAGAGGCGGGCCATCGGGTCCGCCTCTTTCCAGCACATACTTACCCGCACCTGGGTGATTACGCTCCGCCAACCAGTCTTTCCCAAAGGCACTACCGCGACGGCGGTCGTCGCTGTCCTGCTGATCGCCGGCATCTGGGGCTATACCCTCGATCGCGGGCGCAGCGAGCGCCGCGAGGCGGCGGCCGCCGAGTTCAGCAAGAACGCCAATCTGGCACTGGCCCTCGACCTCCATACCAATCAGCTGCTGAAGGGCCTCGATCACTTCCTGTTGCTGATCCAGGACCAGCACCAAGGGCCCGGGGCGCGGGCGCCGATTCCCGTCGCGCGGCTGGTCGGGCCGGCGTTTGCCGGCATCACCTCGATCACGTTCGTCGGCGTCACCAACGCGCGCGGTGACGTGGTCGAGTCGGTGCAGGACTTTTCGCCCACCAACGTGGCCGACCGCGACTTCTTTCAGCGGCACCAACGTGGCGAGACCAACGGCCTGCTGATCTCCGAGCCAGTGCTTGGCCGCATCAGTGGCCGTTGGGCCATCACCCTGACGCGCCGGCTCGACCGGCCCGACGGCACGTTCGGCGGCATTGTCGCCATCTCGGTGGAGCCGCGATACCTGGCCGGGTTGTTCGAGAACACCAACCTCGGACCCTCGGACGTGATGTCGCTGGTGCTTGAGAATGGCATCACCCTGGCCCGACGCCGTGGCGACACCCTCGAGTTTGGCGAGAACATTTCGCACTCGCAGTTGATGCTCGAGTACGGACGCCAGCCGACCGGCGGCTTCACCGGCCCCGGTGGCGTGGACAGCCAGATGCGGATGTTCAATTACCGGCGGATGAAGGAATACCCGGTGATTGCCTCCATCGGTGCGCTGGAGGCTGACGTCATGGCGCCGGTGCGGCGCCGCGCCGCTCGCAACCGGCTGACGGCCCTCCTGGCCTCAGCCATGATCGGGCTGGTCAGCGCGGCGGCGATTGTCATGCTCGGCCGCCAGCAGCGCGCCAACCAGCGGCTGCATGAGCAGGCCTCGCTGCTCGACAAGGCGCAGGACGCGATTATCGTCAGCGACATCGATCGGCGCATCACCTACTGGAACAAGAGTGCCGAGCGGCTGTACGGCTGGACCTCGGCCGAGGCGCTGGGCCGCAACATCACCGAGTTGTTCTATGCGAAGGGCGGCGCCGGCGAGGCCGACGCGGCGTACAGCGCCGTGATGCGCGATGGCGAGTGGACTGGCGAATTGCGCCCCGCCAACAAGCAGGCCCGCGCGGTGATTGTGGAGAGCCGGTTTACGCTGGTGCGCGATCCAGGTGGGCGGCCGCACAGCGTGCTGTCGATCAACACCGATGTCTCGGAGCGGCGGCAAATGGAGCAGCAGTTCTATCGTGCCCAGCGGCTCGAGAGCATTGGCACGCTGGCGGGTGGCATCGCCCACGATCTCAATAACGTGCTGACGCCGATCTTGCTGGCGATCGATCTGCTCGAGGATCGCGTGACCGACCCGGCCGATCGCGAGGTGCTGGCGACCATTGGTGCCAGCGCCAGCCGCGGCGCCGAAATGGTGCGGCAGGTGTTGTCGTATGCGCGCGGGCTCGAGGGCAAGCGCGTCGAGCTCGATGCCGGGGAGCTGGTGGCCGACGTCGCCCGCATCGCCCGCGACACGCTGCCCAAGACCATCGACCTCCGCACCAGCGTCGAACCGGGCCTGCCGCCACTGCTGGGCGACCTGACGCAGTTCCACCAGGTGTTGCTCAACCTGTGCGTCAACGCGCGCGACGCCATGCCCGACGGCGGGCAGTTAACGATTGCCGCCACGCTGGCGCCGGTGACCGGCGCCAGCGGCCTTGACCTGACGCCAGGGCCCTACGTGAAGATCGAGGTGCAAGATAGCGGCACCGGCATCCCCGCCGAGATCGTCGACAAGATCTTCGACCCGTTCTTCACCACCAAGGAGCCGGGCAAGGGCACTGGCCTCGGGCTGTCGACGTCGCTCACCATCGTCAAGAGCCACGGCGGGCAGATCCGCGCCACCAGCGATGCCGGGCACGGCACCCGATTCTCCATTCACCTGCCAGCCTGTACCAGGTCGGATGGCGAACAGCTGATTGGTGAGGCTGCGCCGCGGCCGGAGGGTGGCGGACAGACGGTGCTCGTGGTGGACGACGAGGCGGCCATCCGGACGATTGCGCAACGCACGCTGGTCTCGGCTGGCTATCGCGTGCTGCTGGCCTCGGACGGCGCCGAGGCCATCGCCACCTTCGGCGCGAACTATCGGTTGATTGCTGCGGTGATGATTGACATGACCATGCCGGTATTGGCCGGCGCGCCCGCGATTCAGGCGATGGCCCGGATCGATTCGACCGTGCCGATTATCGCCGTCAGCGGCATCAGCGCCAACGAAGAACCGGCGCGTGCGGCCAGCCCGCAGGTCAAGGTGTTTCTGCCGAAGCCGTTTACGACCGAGACGCTGCTCAACGCGCTGCAGCAAGTGCTGAAGCGTTTCCCCTGACGCGCTCGCGTTGAGACAAGATCATGAATGCAGTGAAATCGAGATGATGCATTCATGAAGACACTGACCATTCGCAACGTGCCGAAGCGACTGGCCGATGCGCTGGACCGCGAGCGGCGGCGCCACGGTCGTTCGCGTGGGTGCGACCATTCTGACGATATCTGCCAACTGATCACCGGCGCGGGGGGATAATTCACCCGTGCCGCATCTCTTCGATCCCCTCTCGATCCGCAGCCAGAGCTTTTCGAATCGCCTCTTCGTCTCGCCGATGTGCGAGTACTCCAGCGAAGACGGATTCGCCAACGACTGGCACCTTGTTCACCTTGGTGCCCGCGCGGTGGGCGGGGCCGGCCTGGTCCTGACCGAAGCGACCGCGGTCACCCCCGAGGGCCGCATCAGCCCGCAGGACCTGGGCATCTGGAAGGACGATCACCTCGACTTCCTCGCCCGCATCGTCCGCTTCATCGAGGGGCAGGGCAGTGTCGCCGGCACCCAGCTGGCGCACGCCGGCCGCAAGGCCAGCACCTACCGACCGTGGAGCGGTAACGGCACCGTCCCCGAATCGGCGGGCGGATGGCCCGACGTGCTCGCGCCGAGCGCTTTGGCGTTCGCCGAGAACTACCCGCAGCCGCAGGCGCTGACGCTGGATGGCATTGCCCGTGTCACCATGGCCTTCGTCGACGCCACGCGGCGGGCCCACGCGGCGGGCTTCCGCGTCATCGAACTGCACGCGGCGCATGGCTACCTGCTGCACGAGTTTCTGTCGCCGCTCAGCAACCACCGGCAAGATCAGTACGGCGGCTCGTTCGACAACCGCACGCGACTGATCCGCGAGGTCGTCACTGGTGTGCGCCGCGTGTGGCCCGAAAGCGCGCCGCTCTTCGTGCGCATCTCGGCCACCGACTGGATCGAGGGCGGCTGGGACATCGAGCAATCGATCGAACTGGCGCGGCAGTTGAAGCCGCTCGGCGTCGACTTCATCGACTGCTCGTCTGGTGGCAACGCGGCGCAGGCGACCATCCCGATCGGGCCCGGCTACCAGGCGCCGTTCGCAGCGCGGATCCGGCGCGAGGCCGGCATCCTGACGGGGGCGGTCGGGCTGATCACCGAGCCGGGGCAGGCCGACGCAATCGTGTCGAGTGGGCAGGCCGATGCCGTGCTGATGGCCCGCGAACTACTGCGCGATCCGTATTTCCCCATGCGCGCGGCGCGCGAGCTGGGGCAGGACCTCACGTGGCCGTCGCAGTACCTGCGCGCCGGTCCGAAGGCCGCGAAGCCGCGCGAGGCGTCGCACTCCTGAGCGCCGCTTCGTCTATGCTGAAGCGCCTCCCATGTTGAAGCTGTTCCGGCTGCTCGCGCCTTTTCGCGCCTCGGTCGCGGTGGTCCTCGTCCTCGCCCTCGCCCAGTCGCTGGCCAACCTGTACCTGCCGCGCCTGATGGCCGACATCGTCGACTTCGGCATTGTCCCCGGCGATACCGGGCAGATCCTGAGGATTGGCGGCATCATGTTGCTGGTTGCCGTCGTGGGCACCCTGTGCGCCGTAGCCAGCAGCTACGCTTCGTCTCGACTCGCCACCCTGTTCGGCCGGATCGTGCGCGCGCACATCTTTGATCGCGTCTCCCATTTTTCGCTGCACCAGTTCGACCAGTTCAGCACCGCCTCGCTGATCACGCGCACCACCAACGACACGACCCAGGTGCAACAGGTGTTGCTGATGCTGTTCAGCATGGCGATTTCGGCGCCGATGATGGCCATTGGCGGCGTGACGCTGTCGCTGTCCCAGGACGCGCAGCTGGCCGGCGTGTTGATTGCGGTGATCCCGATCCTTGGCACCGTGTTCTTCGTGATCATGTGGCAGGCGGTGCCGCTGTTCCAGCAGATGCAGGTCAAGATCGACCGCCTGAATCTGGTGCTCGACGAAGGGCTGACCGGCGTCCGCGTGATTCGCGCGTTCGACCGCGGCGCCAACCAGAGCCGGCGCTTCGATCAGGCCAACCACGACGTGACCGACAATGCGATTCGGGTCAACCGCCTGGTCGCGCTGCTGATGCCGGCCATGTTCTTCATGATGAACCTGACCAGCATCCTGATTCTCTGGTTTGGCGCGGTGCGGATTGATGCCGGCGCCATGCACGTCGGCGCAATGATGGCGTCGCTGCAGTACGCCATCCAGATTCTGTTCGCGGTGTTCATGGTCACGGCGGTGTTCGTCATGCTGCCAAGGGCGGCGGCCTCGGCCGAGCGCATCAACGCCGTGCTCGACGTGGTCCCCGATGTCGTCGACCCGGCGCAACCCCACGCCACGGTGTCGTCCGGCGTCTTGACCACCGAAGCCTTGGCGGTGGTCAGCCGGACCACCAGGGGTCACGTTGAGTTCCAGAACGTCACGTTCCAGTATCCCGGCGCGGAGGAACCGGCTGTGTCTGGGGTGTCGTTCACCGCGCTGCCTGGCGAGGTGACGGCAATCATTGGCGGCACCGGCTCGGGCAAGTCGACGCTGGCCGGCCTGATTCCGCGGTTCTATGACGTCAACGATGGCCGCGTCCTGGTGGACGGCGTCGACGTGCGCGACCTGACGACGGCCGACCTGCGGGCCCGTGTCGGCTACGTGCCGCAGAAGGCCGTGCTGTTCTCGGGCACCGTGGCGAGCAACATTCGCTTCGGCCACGACACCGCGACGGACGATGAAATGCGGCATGCCGCGACGGTGGCGCAGGCGGCCGAATTCATCGACCAGATGGCCGAGGGGTACAGCTCGCCGGTGGCCCAGGGCGGCACCAACCTGTCGGGCGGGCAGAAACAGCGCCTGGCGCTTGCCCGCGCGCTGGCCAGGCGCGCCCAGATCTACGTGTTTGACGACAGCTTCTCGGCGCTCGACTTCGCGACCGATGCCCGGCTGCGCGCGGCGCTGAAGTCCGACCTGGCTGACGCGACGGTCGTTATCGTATCGCAGCGCATTGGCACGGTCATGAACGCCGACCGCATTATCGTCCTCGACGAAGGCCGCGTCGCTGGCATCGGCACCCACGCGGAGCTGGTGACGACCTGCGAGGTCTATCGCGAGATCGCCGCATCGCAAGCCTCGCTCGAGGAGGTGGCATGAGCACCGAGAAAGCAGCGGCGCGCCAGCCCTCGTCCTCGGCCAGCCTGTTCGGTCGCGGCCCCATGGGTGGCCTGGGGGTGCCGGTGCAGAAGGCCAGGGACTTCAAGGGCACCCTGCGCCGCTTGACTGGCTACCTGGCACCGCATCGCTCGGCGTTGGTGGTCGTGATCCTCGCCGGTGTCATCTCGACGCTGTTCAGCGTCGTCGGACCCAAGATGATGGGCATGGCGACCACCAAGATCTTCGAAGGCTACCTGGGTCGGACGATGGGGGCCGGCACCGGCATCGACTTCGGCTACATCGGCAACATCCTGTGGACACTGCTGGCGCTGTTCATCGTCAGCGCCGCGTTCCAGTATCTGCAGCAGTACCTGATGTCGGGCGTGGCGCAGAAGACGGTGTATGCCCTGCGACAGGAGGTCGAGGCCAAGTTCAGCCGGCTGCCGCTGCGGTTCTACGACACCAAGACGCACGGCGAGATCCTCAGCCGCGCGGTCAACGACCTCGACAACATCAGCAGCACGCTGCAGCAGAACCTGACGCAGTTGATCACGTCGCTGCTGACCGTGGTCGGCATCATCGTGATGATGCTGACCATCAGCTGGATTCTGACCATCGTCGTGGTGCTGACCTTGCCGCTGAGCATGGTGATTGTGGCCGCCATCGCCAAGCGGTCACAGGTCTACTTTGTGCGACAACAGCAGGCGCTCGGCGAACTGAACGGGCACGTGGCGGAGATGTACTCGGGGCACGCCATCGTCACCGCCTACGGACACGAAGCCAGGTCGGTGGCGACCTTCAACGACCTCAACGAGACGTACTACAACGGCGCGTGGCGCGCGCAGTTTGCCACCGGCGTGATGTTCCCGATCATGATGTTCGTCGGCAACCTGGGCTACGTCGCGGTGGCCGTGATTGGCGGGTATTTGGTCATCCGGCGGGCGATTGCGATCGGCGACGTACAGGCGTTGATCCAGTACAGCCGCCAGTTCTCGATGCCGATTACGCAGTTGAGCAGCGTCGCCAGCACCATCCAGCTGACCATCGCCTCGGCGGAGCGGGTGTTCGAGTTGCTGGATGAAGCCGAGGAGCCCGCAGACGTCGCCGGCGTCGCGCCGGCCAGGCCGCGCGGCGAGGTGCAGTTCGATCACGTGGCGTTCAGCTACCACCCTGACGCGCCGCTGATCGAGGACATGAACCTCGCGGTGGCTTCAGGCCAGATGGTGGCGATTGTCGGCCCCACCGGTGCCGGCAAGACCACGCTGGTTAACCTGCTGATGCGTTTTTACGATGTCAGCGACGGCGCCATTCGCGTCGACGGCGTCGACATTCAACAGTTCAGTCGCGGCGCCCTGCGCCGCATGTTCGGCATGGTGCTGCAGGACACGTGGCTGTTCTCGGGCAGCATCCGCGAGAATATTGCCTACGGCCGAGATGGCGCGAGTGAAGAGGCCATTGTGCAGGCCGCCAGGGCAGCGCAAGCCGACCACTTCATTCGCACGTTGCCCGAGAACTACGGCACCCTGATCAACGAAGAGGCGACCAACCTGTCGCAGGGACAGAAACAGCTGCTGACGATCGCGCGCGCCTTCCTGGCCGATCCGGCCATCCTGATCCTCGACGAAGCCACCAGCAGCGTCGACACCCGCACCGAGGTGCTGATTCAGGCCGCCATGGCCCGGCTGATGCACGGCCGGACGACGTTTGTGATCGCGCATCGCTTGTCGACCATCCGCAATGCCGACGTCATCCTGATGATGGAGAAGGGCCGCATTGTCGAGAAAGGCACGCACCAGGAACTGGTCGACGCCAAGGGGCGCTACGCCGAGCTGTACCAGAGCCAGTTTGCGGGGGCCGCCACCTAGCGCTGTTAGTGTTACCATGCGCCTCGCGGAGGACAAAGTTATGGCGTTTTCACGTCGCGAGTTCGTTCGGAGGCTGGGTGCGGGCGGGGCAGCGGTTGCCTCGGCGGCGCACATCATTGGTTACGGCCGGGAAGAGTTGCTGGCGTTCGCGGGTGAGGCCCAGGGCCAGCGGGCCCCGATGCCCGCCGGTATGATCAAGCTGAGTAGCAACGAGAACCTCAGGGGGCCAAGCCCCAAGGTGATCGAGGCCCTGCGACAGCATCCCTCAAAGAATCTTGGGCTCGGTTATCCGCCGCCCACCCTCTCGGCGTTCGTCGACGTCGTCGCCGCGTTCTCGGGCGCGAAGCCCGAGAACGTCATCATCGCCACCGGGTCCGGCGAGATTCTCACTGCCGCCGTCATGGCTTACTGTTCGCCCGACCGGGCGCTGGTGACGGCGGATCCGTCCTACTCCTCGCCCAACGGGACCGCGCAGAACATCAAGGCGCCCGTGAAGTTGACGCCCGTCGACGCACGCTTGCGGCTCGACCTGGAGGCGCTGATCCGTGGCGCGATCGGCGCCGGCCTCGTGTTCTTGTGCAATCCCAACAACCCGACCTCGAGCGTGCACACGATGTCGGACATCGAGCGGGCCGTCCGGACCATCAAGGAGCGCTCGCCGCAGACCGGCATCCTGATCGACGAGGCGTACCTCGAATACGCCACCTTGCCCGGATCGGGCTCGATGGTGAAGCTGGCGCTGGAACTGCCGGGCGTCTTCATCTCGCGCACGTTCTCGAAGGCCTACGGCATGGCCGGCATGCGCATGGGTTACGCCGTTGGCCAGCCCGAGACCATGACCAAGGTCGGGCGCGCGTGGGGCCTGGGGAGCATCAACGAGTTGCAGGCGGTCGCCGGCATCGCCGCGTTGAAGGACACTGCCCACATGGAATGGGAGAAGGGCGAGAACCAGCGGGTCCGCGACTGGACGCAGGCGCAGTTCAAGGCCATGGGCTTTGACTCACCCGAATCGCAGACCAACTTCATCTTCGTCAACATCCGCAAGCCCGCGGTGCAGTTCCGCGACGCCTGCCGCGCCCAGGGCGTGGCCGTCGGCCGCGACTTCCCGCCGATGGAGAAGACCTACGCGCGCATCTCGCTCGGCACCATGGACGATATGCAGAAGGCGATGGTCGTCTTCAAAAAGGTGCTCGACGCCTGAGAACGTAGCAAGCGGGCGCGCCGGCTGCTACCATTGTCCGACGCGCCCGTAGCTCATCTGGATAGAGCACCGACCTTCTAAGTCGGGGGTAGCTGGTTCGAGTCCAGCCGGGCGCGCCATTCGCTTCGCGAGTTGGCCGCCCGCCTGTCCTCGGGCTCATGCCGCTCCTTCGCTTCTGCGGACTCGCGGCGTTCGGCAGCGATGATGCGGTGTGCTTGTTACCGATGACGGGTTAGCTCGCTGAGCAGCCGGGGCACCTTTCAACCTGGGAGTGACCGTGAAAATTCTGAGCGCAGTCGTAATGGTGGTGAGCTTGTCTGGCGCGGTGATGGCACAGGCCCCGGTGCCGCCGCCAACCGATCGCACCAGGGCCACCCACTTCACCGCGGCCGACTTGCAGGCCGCACTCGCCAAGCTCCCCATGGATCGCCCGGCCTCGTCCGTCCGCGTGTTCTCGCTGGCGCCCTACAACGTCGCCGTCGAGCGGCGGTTGGCACAGCCGCAGGGCGCGTCGTTACACGAGGCGCAGGCGGAACTGTTCTACGTGATCGAAGGTTCTGCCACCATGCTGACCGGCGGCACCTTGCTGGCGCCGGCGCGCAATGGCACCAACGTGCAAGGCACCGGCATCGAAGGCGGCACGCGCAACGTGTTCAACAAGGGCGACTTCCTGATCGTGCCTTCGGGTGTGCCGCACCAGTTCGTCGACATCACGTCGCCGGTGCAGGTGATGTCGATGTACTTGCCCAACCCCCAGTAGCCACTGAAGAACACCTGCGGCCCGCGAACCGGACCGCAGGTGCGTCACGCTAGCGCAGCTTGAACGAGGCGCCGCAATCCGCCGCCAACGGCTGGGTGGAACGACTCGTGCAGTGTCTCGGAAACGGTGAGATTGACTGGCCCTGCTCCGCGCCCGTGGCTGCAGCGTGCCCTCCTGATGACGCTGGTGGCGATGCTCCTGCTGATCGCCAAAGACTGGGCCTATGTGCCCACCTTCCGCCTGTTTCTCGACCAACGCACCGTCGCCGGCCGCTCGGCGTCGGGACAGCAATTCGGTATCGAAGGCGACCGCGTGGTCCCGACGATCGTGACTCGCGGCGCAGATCGTGTGGCGTTCGCTACCGAGATTGGGCAAGACGCGACCATTCACGTGGGCATCCGGCCCGAAGCCCGCGTGACCTATGCCATCGAGTGGCGACGCGGTGCCGCCCGGCGTGTGCTCGCGCAAGGGACGGTCGACGGGCCGGCCTCGATCGCTGGCGCCTTTCCGACCGGCACCGGTGTCATTGAGTTTGTCAGCGACGGTGCGGTCACCTGGGTCGACCCGCGAATCGTCCGTGACCTGCCCCTCTCACCGTATGGATGGGCGTTGGTGTTCCTGCTGCTCTGCGTGGTCACCTGGCGGTGCCGCCCCCACACGGCGCCAGTCTCGTTCTTCGGCTTCAGGCCTGCCACCGTGCTGAAAACGGCGGCGGCCGTCGCGAGCCTTGGCATCTCTCTGATGGCGACAGAAGGTCTGCTGCGCGCGATGGGTGACGGCGTACCCAATGGCATTGCCACCGAGCGCCACGATCTTGGTGAGGTCAATCGCGATCCGCACTGGACGGATTCGCCCCGCTATGGCCGTCGCCTGCGCGCCAGTGTTGAGACCTGGAATGAATGGCGGGAAGGCGACATCGTGCGGATGGGCTTTATCCCACCGCCGCCGAGTCCCGGCCCGCTCCATCGGTTCTCGTTCCACACCGATGCCGAAGGCTTCCGCAACGCCGCCGTCCGCGATCGCATCGAGATTGCGGCACTGGGCGATTCGTTCACCGACGCCATGACGATGGCGGGGGAGGCGTCGTGGCCGGCCCGTCTGGAGGGCCTGCTCGGTGTGCCGGTGCAGAACTACGGCACCGCCGGCTTCGGGCCGCAGCAGGAACTGCTGGTGCTGAAGGATTACGTGGCGTCGCATCGCCCGCGCACCGTCGTGCTCGCGTTCTTTGCCGGCAACGACCTCTTCGATGCCGAAGCGTTTGACGCCTTTCAGCGATCGGGAGGAACGGTCAGGCGCCCGGGACAGGGCTGGCGCATCAAGGACGTGATCAGCCGAGGCGAGACGTGGTTCGTCGTCAGCGCCCTGCGTGCCGGGCGCCGAATGTTCAACGCGCACGAAGTTCTCGCTGCCGCGGCGCCGGAACCAACGTCGGCGCCCACGCCAGTGCCAGCGGCCAACGCCGCGGCCGGGACGGCCACTGCATTCGACCTCGGGCGGTTCGATCTCGAGGTGGCCGGCCGCCGGTTGCAATGGGCCTTCATGCCGCCCTACCTCAACACGCTCAATCTATCGCGCGGCGACCTGGAAGCGCGGCCCGGCTGGCGGCTGACGCGCGACGCGATTCGGGACATGCAGACCGTGTCGCGATCCTTCGGCGCCGAGTTCGTGGTGATGTTCATCCCGTTCAAGAGCCAGGTCTATCTGCCGGTGGTGGAAGCCGCCATGTCGAAGCCCGCCATCGAGTCGGCGTTTCGCTTCTATCTCGACACCTACGGCCGGCCCATCAACGTCGATCGCATGCTGGCGAATCGCCTGGCACAGAACCAGATGATGGCGCAGTTGTGCGCTGACGCCGGCATTCCGTTTCTCGACACCACGCCCGCGCTGTCGGCCCGCGCGGCCATGGGCGAGAACGTGTATTTTCCAGATGAATCGCACCTGAATGAGGCGGGCGAGGCCCTGATTGCAGAAGGTCTGGCGGGGTTGCTGGCGGCGGCGCCCACCGCGCCGCCGCGCGCGGTCAGGCAATGACCCTCGGCCCATTGCCAAGGGCGAACGTTCGTGTCGCGCCGATCGCACCCGTCACCGAGGAATTTGTCATGACCAAGAGAAAGCCCAGCGCTCCCAAGCCGGCCTTGCCGATTGCCAATCCCGCCGTCAACTGGGCAGCAGTCCAGACCAGCCGCGTGACCTGTGCGCCCGGACAGACGCTCTTCGTTCAAGGCGATCCCGCCACCAGCATCATGTTCGTCGAAAGCGGCATCATGCGGCTGTCGGTGCTCTCGCATGGCGGCAAAGAAGCGGTGATTGCGCTGCTCGTGCCTGGGGCGTTTTTCGGCGAAGGCTCGCTGGTGGGACAGACCCAGCGGATGGCGACCGCGACCGCCATCACGCCATCGCGGATTGTCGTCGTCAAGAAAAAGGAAATGACGCGGCAACTCCACGCGCAGCCCAGCTTCGCCGACCACTTTCTCCGGCACATGCTGACGCGCAACATCCGGATTGAGGAAGACCTGCTTGATCAGCTGTTCAACTCGAGCGAGAAGCGCCTGGCGCGCACCCTGATGCTGCTCGCGCGTGATGGCGAGCCGGCGGCCTCGCATCGGATGCTGCCGAGACTGTCGCAGGAAACGCTCGCGGAAATGGTCGGGACGACGCGCTCGCGGGTCAACTTCTTCCTGAACAAGTTCCGCAAGCTCGGCTTCATCGACTACCACGGCGCGCTGAAGATCAAGATCAACAACTCGTTGCTCAGCGTGGTCTTGCGCGACTGATCGATCGTGTCAGTGTGCGTTTCAGAACATCGCTCACGCCCCGTCTCGGTATGCTGGTCTCAGGAACAAACCGATAATCGGACTGGAGATTGGCTTGAACAACAACGACTTCGCATCGGCCGAGCTGGCCAGGGCGCAGGCAGAGAAGTCACGGCAATTGGCTGAGCAGGAGCGCGAAGTGCGCGACCAGCATCGTGAGGCGCTGGAACTGAACCGGCGGGCCCAGGAGCGGCACCGTGAAACCGCCGAAGCCGCGCGCGCTGCTGGAGAAGAGGCACGGCTCGAGGCCGAAGCCGCCCGCGACGAGGCGCTGGCCTCGGTCCATAGCACGGCCGCCGCGCTGAAGACCACCCTCGCTCAGATGGCCCTCGTCGAAGAGCTGCGCCGGAGCCTCCGTGACCTGCACGGGCCCAAACTGGGCTCCAGCTAGCCTCCCTCGCGGCTGTGCAGTTCAGTACAGCGCCGACTCGGCCGAGCCCGTACGCTGCACTCAGAGGTTCACGCTGGCGCCCCCTCAACGGCGCTATTGCTGACGAGATGCTGCACGAATTCATGGCGGAATATCGCGATACGATCATCGCGCGCGCGCGGGCGCGGGTGAGTCGCCGCGGGTGGCCGGTCCACGGGCGAGGCGTTTCCAGAGGGCGGTAGCCGAGTCACGGAGCAGACGCGGTCGGCCGAAGGGCTGGAGCGGATGGGCTACGCCGCGCACGAGATGCGCGATACCCTCAACACCGCGATTCTCGGTTTTCACATGCTGAAGCGCGGCGCGGTCGCCATCAACGGCAGCACCGGCGCGGTGCTGGGCCGCAGCCTGATGACCTTGCGCGATTTGATCGATCGTACGCTATCGGAAGTGCGCCTCGAGGCCGCCAAGCACTACCGCGAGCGGGTATGGGTCGTCGACTTCATCGACGAAACTGCCGCCACCGGCCTGCTGCACTCCGAGTACCGCTTGATCGACTTCACCGTCCGCGAAGTGAACCCCATGCTGGCGGTCGACGCCGATCCGCAGTTGCTCGCGTCGGCCGTGATGAACCTGCTGCACAACGCGTTCAAGCACACGGCCCCTGGGGGCCATGTCGAATTGCGGGCGCACGAGGCGGGTGGACGCCTGCTGATCGAGGTCGCGGACACCTGCGGCGGCATCCCCGAAGCCAAGGGCGATCTGTTTCAGTCGTTCGGCGACCGGCGCGGCGGCGACCGTTCTGGCCTCGGTCTTGGCCTGTCGATTGCGCGCAAGGCGGTGCGGACCCACGGCGGCGACATCAGCATTCAGAACTCGCCGGGCACGGGCTGTGTCTTCGTCATCAACCTGCCGCTGGCCGGCGCCGCTCAACCCTTGACCGCGTAGCCCTTGCTGGCCAGCACTTCGCGGACGCGGTCGCGCAGGTCACCTTGAATTTCCACCGTGTCGTCACGCACCGCGCCGCCGGTGCCGCAGGCGCGCTTCAGTTCACCGCACAGGTCCTTCAGGAAGGCCGCGTTACGCGGCAGGTCATAGACGACCGTCACCGACTTGCCGCCGCGACCGGCCTTCTCGAGCCGCAGCTTGGCGACGACCCGCGGCGGCACCGCCTGTTCGCCGGCGCGCCGATTGTTGCTGCATTGGCAATTGCCAACCGGCCAGCCGCACTTCGTACACGTCTGACCCTTATCGGTGGAATAGACGAGACGGGACACGGATTTGGTGAGGTGGTGAACTGGTGCCTGCGCGATTTGCCATCGCGGGATTGTGAGATTTCGTGATCGTCAGGTCGGTGACGACAGGCGACCTATTTGATGAAAGTGAACTTGGCGGAGCCGCTGGCGGTACCCGAGAAGGGCCACAGCGAGGCGGTGCTGCGGGGGCGGGCATCGGCGTGCACCAGCACGTAGTATTCGCGGTTCGCTTCGAGCACCTTGGTGTCGAACAGCGGCAGCCGTTCGAAGTGGGTGACCATCTGCGCCACCTGGGCGGGGTCTTCGACGATGAACGATTCTTCGACGCGGCCATCGAGAGCGCGGGAAATAGTGTGCCGGCGGGTCAGGTTGTCAAAGTCGACGCTGGTCGAAACGACGGCCGACGCCACGGTCCGATCGACCCACGCCGGAACCTTGAGCTTGAGCTCGACGCTGTAGGTGAAGACGGTCCGCAGGCCACTCTGCACCACGGCCTTCATTTCGTCGGTGAGTCCGCCATTCAGGGAGAACGTCACCAGCACCTGTCCGTCACGATTCAGGGTCCGTACGCGCAGCGTTTCCGCCTGCTGGGCCGCCACTGGGGCAGCCGAGAGGGCGAGCAAGCCGAGCAGGCAGGCCGTTCTGGCGAAATTACGGACGTAGTAAGGACGGGCTGGGTTCATCACCTAAATCGAAGTTCCGGCAGACTTTAACACAGGAATCGGCCAATAGAGACTGGTATGATCTGGCTCGCGCCCCAAAAAAAATGAAACTCCGCTCATTTTCCCTGATCGCAGCCGTGAGCGCCAGCTTTATGCTGGCCCCGGCAGGGTCTGCACAGGAATTGCCGTACCAGATCTTCGAACGGTACCTCGAACCCCTGGCGCAGCAGATCGGCATGCCTGGCCTGTCGGCCGTGATCATTCGTAACGGGAGCACCACCCCGGTCTGGGAAAAAGGCTACGGCTACGCCGACGTCGAGAACAAGATTCGCGCCACGCCCGATACGCTCTATCCCATCGGCGGCATTACCCAGGCGATGACCGCCGTCATTCTTGGGGTCTGTACAGACCGGCTCCAGTTGGAAGTCGATCGCGGCATGCGCGAGTTCGTCCCCACTTTCCCGGACGATGCCTCGGTACGCCAGGTGCTGGCGCACGCGTCCGAGGGGCGATACGTCTACGACCCGGCGCGATTCACCGCCTTGACCGCGGTCGTTGAGCAATGCACGGGCAAGCCGTATCGCGTCGCGGTGACCGACGAGATTCTGGAGCGCCTGGAGATGGCCTCCTCCGTGCCGGGCCTCGACTTGAATCGTGCCGATGGTGCGGCCGCGCAGCAACTGTTCGACGCCGACCGGCTCAGGCGCTATCAGAGCCAGTTGTCGCGGGTCGCCGTGCCCTATCGCATCGATCGCTCGGGTCATGCCTTTCGATCGCAATATCCGGCCTACGGCGTCGATGCCTCTGCCGGCATGCTGTCGACGGCCCGCGACCTGGCCCGCTTCGAGGCCCGGCTCGACGACAACGACAACATTCCGATCAGCCCAAGCACGCTCACGAAAATGTGGACTCCCTTCGTGTCCAGTAACGGCGCCGTGGCGCCGACCGGCCAGGGCTGGTTCGTGCAGTCATCGTCGAACGTGGAGCTGGTCTGGAGCTTCGGCCACATTCCCGACGCCGCGTCGGCCCTGATTCTGAAGATGCCCTCGCGGCGGCTGACGCTGGTGTTGCTCGCCAACAGCGGCGGGCTCGCCGAGACCTATCGCCTCGACCAGGGCGACATCGCGAACTCGCCGTTCGTCAAGATTTTCTTGCGCCTCTTCATCTAGACTTCGCCCAACGCTGCATGCCGTTCGCCCTCCGCCGAGCCACTTTCTTCGGTCTGCTGTTTGTTGTGTGGGCGGCGCCGGCGCCCGCCCAGGATATTTTTGCCGCGCCGTTCATGGGCCTCAAGTTTGGCGGCGGTACCTCGATCGTCGATCTGGAGATTGCGGCTGAACGTCGCGCCTTCACGCTGGGGGCATCGCTCATCGTCCTAAGCAACGGCATCATCGGCTACGAAGCCGATTTCGGCTACGTGCCGCGCTACTTCGAACGCGACGAGAGCCTGCCGCTGATCAAACCGGGCAACTACGTGCTCGACCTGAGCGGGGGCGTCATCGTCGCCCTGCCCGCGAGCGTGACGCGCGGCGGTCTGCGGCCCTATGTCGTGGGTTCGGTGGGGTTGATCAACGCGCAGGCAGCCGATTTCCTGGAAGTGTTCCTGATCCGCCGCACCGTGCCGGGCTACAAGCTGGGTGTTGGCGCGCAGGGCCTGCTGTCCAACAGTCTCGGCGTGCGGCTCGACCTGCGGCACATCCGCAGCTTTACCGGCGATGATGGCTCGCTCGCCCGGGTGGGCCGCCGCATCAGCTATTCGCGGCTGACGATTGGCTTGCTGTTTCGCCTGTGAATTAACAGAAGATCAGGAATCAAAGAGATAGTTCTTGATCTCCTGTTCTCCTGTAAATGGTCACGCACGGCCCGCGAATTCGCGCGTTTCGGTGTGGACCTTCACCTTCTCGCCTTCCTTGATGAACAGCGGCACCTGAATCTCCATGCCGGTCTCCAGCACGGCGGGCTTGGTCACGCTGCCGCTGGC